>ENA-OPDH01002050-OPDH01002050.1-human-gut-metagenome-genome-assembly--contig:-NODE-2050-length-13646-cov-2.364432_pt1 | contig 13646 bp, 16 predicted proteins | sample MGYA00241260_ERZ501500 | MGnify/ENA primary metagenome ERZ501500 (study PRJEB25962, sample SAMEA2042519) | human gut metagenome | biome: human gut; feature: human-associated habitat; material: faeces...
GACTCCGAAGAAGCCGCTCAACCCGGCTTTCGAAATCGATCAGACGCAGGAGGGCATGATTCATACGCTGCTGTTGCTGCGCCGCTACGAGACGCTGCACTACGGCCTGCGCTGGTTCGACGTGAAGCGCTTCGGCATCGAGATTTACCGCCGCACCCTGACCAGCAACGATTTGGGAATCAAGAGCGTGGACGATACGCTGGAGGTCCGGGACAACCGCCGTGCCGTTCAGCTGCCCGCCGATGTGCTCGCGGCCGACATGACTCCTAATCCGAGATAATGATAATTCGCTGATCTATATATAAAAGTTGAACGTTATGAAAAAAACAATATTAGGATTATTCGCATTCGTCTGCGCTTTTTCGGGCGTCTCGTGTTCCGAAGACGATCTGAGCGGCACGAGTGTCATCAAACCGGAGCAGACGACGGAGACGCCTTTGGACGCGTGGCTTTACAAAAACTATATCGAGCCTTATAACATCGAGTTCCGCTACCGTTATGAGGATATGGAGAGCGACATGATCTACGATCTGACTCCCGCGAACTACGAGAAGTCGGTTCAGATGGCCAAGCTGGTCAAGCACCTCTGCCTGCAGGCCTACGACGAGGTGACCGGAAGCCGCGACTTCATCACCAGCTACTTCCCGAAGATGGTTTTTCTGGTCGGCAGTCCCGCCTATAACAACAACGGCGAGGTCGTGCTGGGTACGGCCGAAGGCGGAACCAAGATTACGCTCTATGCCGTCAACAATATGGACCCGACCAATGTGGACCTGCTGAACGAGTGGTATTTCAAGACGATCCACCACGAATTCGCTCATATCCTCAACCAGAAGAAGCCCTTCTCGACGGATTTCAATCAGATCACCGGTTTGGCCACGGGCATCCGCTATGTCGGCAACGCCTGCTGGGATGTCTATCCTTCGGAGGACTTGGCGCTTAAGGACGGTTTTATCAGCCGTTACGCTTCGACTTCGGCCGAGGAGGAGTTCGTGGAGGTAAGCTCCATCTACGTCACCAACACGGCCGCCACTTGGGAGGAGATGCTCGAAACGGCCGGCGAGGTGGGCCGTCCGATGCTCGAAGCCAAATTCGAGATCGTGGACAAATACATGAAGAACGATTGGGGAATCGATCTGGACGAATTGCGCAAAGTCGTTTTACGCCGCCAGAAAGAACTTCCGAACCTCGATTTAGATGCCACTAATTAAGTAAAAAAGGATGTTTATGAAAAAAATATTGATATTACTGGCTCTGCCCCTGCTTTTCAATTCCTGCCTGAAGGACGATGAGGATAAATTCTCGAAATCGGCGACGGAACGTATTGAAGAGGCGGTCAAGGAAGCCATCACTGTACTTCAGGGCGCAGAAAACGGCTGGCGGATGGAGTTGTATCCCGAAAGCGAGCGCATTTACGGTGGCTACACGCTTTTCCTGAAATTCAATGCCGACAATACGGTCGTCGCTTCCAGTGAGAATTTCGCTGCGGGCAAAACCGAATCGTCCTACTATTCGGTGGTTGCGGAGAGCGGTCCCGTACTCGCGTTCGACACCAATAACGACATTATCCACTTCTACTCCTCGCCGACGACGGGGGCTGAACTCGGCATCGGTACGAGCAACGGAGGTCTGGAGGGCGATTCCGACTTCATCGTCATGGAGGCTTCCGCCGATTTCGTGAAACTCAAGGGGCGCAAAACCAACAATTACGCCTACCTCTATCCGATCGAGGCGGGGGTGAACTGGAAGACCGAATTGCAGAGCTATCAGGATGCGGCTGCCAAGATGGACCTGATCTATACCCGTTGCGTGGTCGATGGCGTTGCCTATCCGATTGACTGGGAGATGAGGCTCAACAACTTCTCTTCCCGCGTTTTCAGGATCTCCTATACGCCGGCTCCCGGAGACGACGGTTCGGTCTCCGCGGGCGAGGTCGTCAAGGCTCCTTTTGTCTTTACCGAAACGGGTCTCAAATTCTATTCGCCCCTGACGATCGGAAACGTTACGGTTTCGGAGATGACTTTCAAGGAGGACTATTATTTCGAGAATGAAGACGGAAGCGTCAAGATCTATTCGCCCAAACCCGTCCGCTCGAATAACAAGCTTACGATCAATCCGGCGGACATTACCTTCAGCAGCGCGACCGTCAATGTGACGCCGAGCGTCGCCACCGATTATTACTATTTCGACGTTTATGAAAAGGCGGATCTCGAAGGCGAGAGCGACATGGCGATCATCAAGTCGCTGATCTCCGAGATGAACTCCTTGGTCGGGACTTATACGGCCGATTTCATCGTCTCCGCTCTCGGCAAGAAGGGCGCGGCGAGCGAGATCTTCGAGGACCTCTCTTCGGAAACGGATCATGTGGTCATCGGGTTCGGCATCGTCGCTACGGAGAATGTGGTTCTGGCTACGACGGATCTTTTCAGGAAGGAATTCACTACGGAGAAGGCTCCCGAACTCGATGAGGCTTATGCCGCTTGGCTCGGTACGTGGACCGTGACGAGTACGACCTCGATGAAGTCTGCCAAGCCGATCTCCTTCGACGTCACTTTCTCCACGAAGGTCGCCAATACCAACTTCGCGCTTACCGGATGGGCCATCTCGGCTTATCGCGACCGGTTCCCCGCAATTGCCACTTTCGACAAGGAAACCGGTTATATCATGATCCAGAGCTATCAGGAGATCGGAGCTACCGGAGACGGCACCGTTCGCTATGTCGCTCTTTGCCGTGACAAGAATGTAAGCGGTAAATATTATTATCCGGTAGGCGGTTCCTATGTGGGCCTGATCGGTGCCATAATGTCTGACGGAAAGGGCAAGGTTATCGGCAATGAACTCACTCTTACGGGAGATGTGGAGGCCGAGGTGGTTATGATGGACCAGTTCGTTTACAATGGGTCCAACTATCTGGGCAAGTATAATCCGACGGCCGACTCCGGATTTACGGCCGACGACTATCCGGTCGGACCGTTTACGCTGGTGAAAAAATCTCCGGCCGCTGCCCCCGTTAAGGGGAAAGCCATGCTGGCAGGTAAATTTGCAGCTGCTGCGGACCGGAATATGAAGCCGGCCGTTCCGCAATTGACTTCGGCGCCGTCGTTCGAACGGCGTGCCGTTAATGCAAATGCAGTGATGCTCAAGTAAGATCGCTTGCATTATTGATCAAGGGGAGGGAGGAGCATCGACGGCTCCTCCCTTTTTTTGTGAAGCCGGGGTAGGGCGTGAGATGTTTCCGCAACTGAAAAAAGCAGAAAAAATGCAGCGGGCATTTGCAGATTTGAAAAAGAATTTTTACCTTTGCACCACGATAATACGGATCACTCCGTGAGATCGGGATGGTGCCATAGCTCAGTTGGTAGAGCAAAGGACTGAAAATCCTTGTGTCGCTGGTTCGATTCCCGCTGGTACCACAAAGAAAATCAACCACTTACAGCAATGTAGGTGGTTTTCTTTTTATCTTTTCCGTAGCGGTTTTACGGTGGTTTAAGGCTTTGAGTTAAACCGAGAGTTAAACCAAAAATCACTATGAATGCAGGTGTTAACATTCTCTGTTACAAATCAAAAACTCTTGCCAACGGCGCACATCCGCTGATGATTCGTGTCTGTAAAGACGGAAAGAAGAAATACGTTAGTCTTGGTGTGTCTGTTTTACCGCAGTTTTGGGATTTTACGAAGAACCAGCCGAAAAAGAATTGTCCCAACAAGGCATATATCGAAAAGATTATTGCGGACAAGAGTAGCGAGTTTGCCGAGCGCATCATCGAACTGAAAGCCGAGAAGAAAGAATTTACGGCTACAACGCTGACTGAACGGCTGACAGAGAGCACACGAGCAAGACGCACGGTAGGCGAGGTGTTCCAATCTCAAATCGAAAATTTGAAGCAAACGGGGCGAACGGGCTATGCGTTATCGCACAGAGAGGTCTACAATTCGCTACTGAAATTCAACGGGCATCTGAATATCTACTTTTCAGAAATTGATACTGTTTGGTTGAAACGCTATGAAACTTGGTTGCGGGGACAAGGTTTTTCAGAAAATACAATAGGCCGCCGATTCCGCACCCTGCGGGCTGTTTATAATGTAGCCATTGAGGAAAAGTGTGTGAAAGTCGATTATTACCCGTTCAAATCCTACAAGGTTTCCAAACTGCACCAAGCGACGGCAAAGCGAGCCATAAGTAAGGCGGACATCATGCGGATTATCGAATATCGCAGTAATGATTTCTATAAGCAATTTGCGGTCGATTTGTTTGCGTTCGGTTACTTTATGGGCGGGATTAATTTCGTGGACATCGCCTACCTTAAAACGGATAATATCGTGGATGGACGGCTAATCTACACCCGACGCAAAACGCATAAGTTGATTAGGCTACCTTTACAGCCCAAAGCGCAGGAGATTATAGAGCGTTACCGACAAGATGGTGCGCTCTTTTTGTTTCCTATACTTTCTGCATTTCATAAAACCGAGCAACAACAACGCAATCGAGTTCACAAAGTCATTTCCAAAGTGAACGAGCGACTGAAAGAGGTAGGTAAAGAGTTGGAAATACCTATCGACTTAACGACCTATGTTTCGCGGCATAGTTTCGCCACAGTCTTAAAACGAGAGGGTGTAAGCACGTCGATAATTTGTGAATCATTAGGCCATAGTTCGGAAAAGGTTACCCAAATCTATTTGGATTCGTTTGAGAACTCGCAGATAGATGCGGCGATGGCCAATCTGCTATAAGATAAAGGGCAAACATTGACAAAGAAGCTAAATTGAGCCTCTATTGATGTTTGTCCTTTATTTTTTATATCTTTATAAAGCATAAGGAATAACAAAGTAATATACCAACCTTTCTAAATTTATTTTTATGGAAATACCAAATTATTACAAAGACACTTGTGTCGCTTACAACAGGGCCTATAATGTAATTAGCCTTGAAGAGTACAAAGCTAAAATGTTAGCTGATGTTCCAGAAACAAAAAATTTGATAATATGGCGTAGATTAATTCCAGAGGGGTGTTTTAGCAATGCTCTTTTTATCTGTGATTTCAATGGATTATTAAGGCGATACGGAGAACGGTGCAACTACTGTGAGGGGCTTGCAATATCCAAAATAGCTTTAGATAGCGATAAAGAACCGACTGTGTTAGCAGTACACCATAGCTTCATTTACTCTAATAAATACGAGTGCTATGTAGATTGTACCCCTGGCAATAAATATCATCCTAATCTATACTTATATCTTTTATCCGACGAATTGAAAGAGGATGCATTGGAAGAATATTTAGAATCTCTAATGTCCGAAGATGAGAACGGAGATGATGTAACAACCCCCAAATTTATTCACGATGATTTACCGTTAGGTGTAGATGTCCCTAAAAATTGGTTACTATCCAACGAAAAGCATAGAGATAAAGAGTGAGACAGCAAAGAGAAATATAGGATAATGTTTTACAGCCAACTTTACCCAAATCTATTTGGATAGCTTCGAGAATAGCCAAATCGACGCGGCTATGCAGAACTTGTTGTGACTGCCGTTATCGAGAAAAGAGGTGCCCGGCTTCGCCGTGGCACCCCTTTTCTCTCTTGCTTGCGTGAGTAAAGCGAGAAAGGTTGCGATTCTTTTTTGTGCTGACGCAACCTCTGTTTTTACCGTTACTCGGTCTTCGCTTCACTCTCGGCGGACTTTTCCTTACCGTCGGTCAGCGGTTCTGCGAACATTTGGATTTTCGTTCCGAGGACGCTCTCGACGCCGTACTCCATCACTCGGCGCATTACGGTTTTACCCTCGAATACCACGTGCTCGGCCACGTTTTCGCCCTTTAATCCGTTCTTTCGGCAGTACTCCCCGAAATCCATTAGGTTGGTCAATTTGCGGGCTTCGTTCTTAATGTCGTAACTTGCCCGCTTGGGGTCGCCGTAGGTGCGTTCTGCGGCCTCTTTCAGACACATCCGCTTTGTTTCGGTGTTCTGCAAGGCCGACGGCAGGTTGTTGAACATCCGCCTTGCGACGGTCAATGCCGACCAAATCGGCGCACTCGGCGCACGACGGCGCGAGGTCGGGTTTGTCTGCGGCTCTTTCTGCTCGATGGCAGGGGCGGCATTGGAGGTTGCGGCAGGAGCCGTGGTCGTGGAAGTTGCTGCGGGAATGAAATTTGCACCCATAATTTAATATGTTTTAATGTCGGCAGCTTCATTGCTTTCGACACTGCAAACATACTGCGATTTCGTCCCGTCTTTAAGGAGGAAAAAACCAGCACTTTCCCCCTCCCTTTTCTTCAGTCGTAGATTGCCGAGAGGGTCTGCGGAATTTTGCCCCTATAATCTTTCATTATCCCTTTCAGCGGGTCGTCGCTGTCCAAAAATGCGGGGTTGTCCGTGTAACGGTACATATAGACGATACGGGCGAACAGCAACATTCTGTTATAGGACACGAGCGACCCTTTGCGCCGTTTGGGTTTCCCTATCCGCCTGCATCGTTCCAATGCCGCGAACAATTCCCGCAACCGCTCCGTAGCGAAATACATCTTATAGGACAGTACGGGATAATCCGCCTTGAAGTCCTCCGAACGGTAAGTAAAGAGGTTGTCCGCCCCTTTTCGCTTCAACTCCTCCAATTTGGCGTGCAGGGCGTCAATCATATCCCGCTTAATCATCGGGTGTACGTCTAAGTTCTTGCGCCCCTTGCGAATCTGAATCGTCACATCGCCCATATCGTCGCCCAACTTGCCGAGTAACTCCCGTAACAGCATCCCGTGCGAACGGGATTTTATATCGACGCATTTGACAAACTGATTCTCGGCCCAATCATAGATAAAGAGCACCGCCAGCCAAAATTTCTCCGCATCCAATTCGTACCCCTCCAAAGTGGACACGATTTCGTCGTTGTTCATAAACTGCAACCTGCTGAAAGGGGCCTTGATTAGCCCGTTGCACATGCGGTTGAAGAAACGGTACGGATAATGGCCGCCGTTCTCATAATCATCGCAGAGCAAATAGACATACTCCAAATTCTCGGTTTCGCTCGGTTCGGGTTCGAAATAGACCGAGCCGTCCTCATATTCTATTTTCGTGCTCATTGTCAGGTGGTTTTAGCACCCAAATTTAACATTTTCGGTTGTAAATAACACCTCGCCGCCAAGTAAAAGTTACTGATAGCACTTGAAACGCACGTTTCGGGAGAATAACAGAACAATAAAGCGACGCAAAACCTCTTGATAAGACTTTTTCACACGCATCGGGAGGTGTTTTAGAACAATGAAGCGTGCGAATTTCCGCTAATAGCGACTTTTCGCAGGTTTTCGGCAGGTCGAACACACTCCGCCACCCCGTAAACAGCCCTATAATGCCATCTAAGACATAGATAAAAATGTTCGGATTAATTGCTGTCCGACCTTTGTTCCCAATAAAAAAGGTGCTATCTTTATAATACGAAAAAGGAGCAGTCCTAATGTCGAGTCCGTCCATAATCGGGAGGTGTTTTTCAGCACCTCTTTTTCTTGTTTCCGAGTGTAATATTTTTTGATTCCGAAATGGACTTTCTCTTTAATAATAACATTACAAGATTAAAAATAATTACAGATTTTTTGGCATCCATATTTTTATAGCTAATTTCGAAAAAAATTATTCTTTATGTTTAAGAAGATATTTGAATCATGCGAAGACAGCATTGTTAAGCGCGTAAGTAATCCATATTTTGGAACATATATCGCTGTTCTATTAATAGATAATTGGGAACTTATATACACGCTATTTACATTTAGCTCTTACGAGACAAGAGATACTAGAATAAGCATAATCGCTGATTATATAAGCCGAGAAGGCGGATTGTCATGGCTGTTTGTAAAATGTGCATTAATTGCATTTATCCCATTTATAATTTATTATATATTACTAAATGCTTCAGGGTACATTTCAAATTGGTTTGAGTTGCGACTAAAACCATGGCTACTGAAACAAGTTGATAAAGGATTAGTAGTAGACAAAGCCGAATATGAAAAATTGGCATCTCGAATTACTGCTTTGCAAACAAAAGCAGATGACGAGCGAAAGAAGCGCATGGAGGCAGAGGATGAAATAGATGAATTACAAAAGAAGTTTATTAAATTACAAAATGAGCAAGCTGTCTCTAATCCGCAAAGCATTGATAATCCGCACCTAGAAATAACCATTCCAAATAATGATACTATAAATAAGGAGAAAAATATACACTATCATAAGATATTAAAGGATATTCAAGAGAAGAATTTAGATAATGATTTTAGATGGTTAATCCACCTAATTAAAGCAGAGGAATACGTACCTGATAGTGCTATTGTTGAATATGCAATTTTACACGATTTAATAGAAAAAAGTGGTTCTTTTTATTCATTTACCGACGATGGGGCTATTGTTGCTAAACTATTCATTAACGCATCCTTGCCTAAAATTGTAGAGCCAGAGAAAGAATGATAACACATTTTAAAAGACTATACAAGATTAAAAATAATTACAGATTTTATTTCACTAAAAACGAATTACTTATGCAAAATTGAACCATCGACGCACCCAAAGGTGCAAAATTTCTTCGGGACTTTATGACCGAAATTCCCGTAAATTGTCTTTTTAACAAGAAAAAGACGGGGTGCGGGGCTACCGAATTGGCTATCCGCAACTCTATTCCAACCCTTATCGCTATGCCTTACGTGGCATTGGTGAAGAACAAGACCGTCTGCCGCACCGACGATATAGAGGTGCTGGGCGTTTACGAAGACATTACCGAGTGGGACATCACGCAATTCGCCCGTACCCATTCCCCCTTAAAGATAGCCACGACTTACGACTCCCTGCCGCGTGTCGTTTCCGCTTTACAGAGCATCGGGATAGACCCTTACAAAGAGCTGTTCTTGCTGGTGGACGAATGGCACGTGCTGTTCAACTCCTATTCGTTCCGACACCGAGCCATCCGAGAACTGCTTGCGACGGCGGCACGCTTCGACCGTGCGACTTACATGACGGCGACACCCATAGAACGGGAATTTCTGCTGGATGAATTGCAGACCTTGCCGACAACGCGGATTATCTGACCCAGCGAACCGCCGATGCAGGTGCGGTTGTGGCATGAAAACAGCCCGTTGGCATCGGTCGTAAATCTTTGCCACAATGCCGTAATGCATGGCGTGTCCTATAATCTGCATTTCTTTGTAAACAGCGTCGATTTTATCGGGCGGGTGTTGCATCATGCCCGACTGTCGCCCGACGAGGTGAAAATCGTCTGTTCGACAAGCGGGACATCCGAGCAGATAAACCGCGAGAAATTGGGCGGAGATTATTCGATAGGGATTCCCGACAAAGCGGTGCGCAAAATCAATTTCTACACCTCGACGGCTTTCGAGGGGTGCGACATTTACGACAAGCAGGGCAAAATATACGTCGTGAGCGACGGCACGGCACGGCATCACCTGCTGGACGTTTCCACGACGATACGGCAGATTGCGGGACGCATACGAGATACACGTTACAAAGAGATAACGCACATCTTCTCAACGGTACGATATGCCGAGGGCATCACCTATCCGCAATTCAAAGCCGCAACGGGAAAAGAATTGGATAAGGCCGAACGCTTCGTGAAATGATATGCGACGGCGGATGAAGATTTACGCAACCAGATTTACACCAATAACAAATACATCAATACCGATACAATGACCATAGATCGCAATCGAATCAAATTGGAACTGCTGAATTTCCGCAACTATGCCGAGATTTATGCCGACAGCCGTAACCTTATTACGGAATACGAGCGTAACGACAACAAGATAACAACTGCCGAACGGCATGACATCCGACTGACCAAGTTGGAAAAGAACGCCAAAGCAAAGATACCGTTTAAGGAGTTGTTCGACCGATACGCCGAACTCAAAGCGTCCGACACGAATCCTTTTTCGACGGACGTGTTCGCATTATCGCTTATCGAGCGGCGGAACCCGTTGGTAAAACAAGCCTTTGAGATATTGGGGACAGAACGAGTGCGGGAACTCAAATACAATCAGACGCAGATACGGCGCGAACTGATTAAATGTTCGGCGGATGAACTCGCATATAAAATCGTCAAACGGATAAATGCCGATTTACCCCACGGAAAGGCGATACCCTCTAAAATCATTAAAGAGAGATTGCAGACCATATACGACGATTTAGGGGTTGAGCGCAGAGCAAAAGCGACGGATATTGCCCAATGATTCGATACCGCGAAAGGCTACAAGAACATCGACGGCAAAAACACCGAGTGCTACACCATCATAAGGGGTAAACTCGTTGCAAAGAAAAAGATTGCAGCGGAATAATATCGCAACTCCAATTGGCTGAAAAGTCAGTCGGAGTTTTTCGGTACATATACCCCGACCGAGCGGACAATCCCTATTTTTCACCCCTCCCCCTTTTCAGATGGAAAACCGAATTTTTATCCCTCACATTTAATAGGATTCCACATAAAACAGACCGCCCCTATCTGCGTTCAGAACACCGACACAGCAAAAGATTATTGATATTATATAGAGTTGGATTACTACTATTCTATGGATTTTCCATTATTCTGACAACTGTCTACGCAATATATTAAGTTGGGATTGAACTTGGTTTAATGCCTCAAATTGAGTTTCCAAACTTTTTATCATTGACATTATGGTGCTTTTTGTCGGATTTAAAGACACGATATTATTCAAAAGTTCATCTGACAAATTCTTCTTGTACGACGATTTCATTTCTTCAAGATACGCTCCATAAGTTATATTTGGAAACATTTCACGATACCAACCATTATATTGGATAATCAAATCTTCCAACTCTTTTTGGACTTGCAACGACAATTTCTGAGTTGTTCTAAATTGGAGTTTCAAAAGGTCTAATTCTTCCTGAGGTTTTGAGAAAAATTGCAATTTGATTGCCCACCCAGCAATTAAAACGCCTATAATACTAATAACTATTCCCATTATTTTGATTACTTTGATACAATAACGATTTACAAATATAAGATTTATTTGCAACAGCCCCCAAGATGCCGATAATTGCATAATCCGTTTTTGTTTCCTACATTTGTGGGACATACGAACAAACACGGAAAGTGTTGCTTATTCTCGTCAAACGAACGTAGGAAATTCGGACAAGGTAGAGAACGGCAGACATCTTCTCGCGTCATATCCATTTGTGGATATAGGCGTGGGGCTGTTGCTTATTTATACCTTGGGTTTCCTACGACCTGTTTGACTAAATAAGTTTTCGGCACCACGCTTTCTGTTTTATTAAATCCAAAAATTAATCGTCGCATAGGTGCAAGAGCGACAACCTAAACTTATTGCAACTATGAAAAAGTTGTTTCTTATTGTGGCCGCTATGTTTGCGGCAGTTTCCTTCTCGGCTTGCTCCGATGATGATGACAAGATTGACCCGAATCAAATTGTGGGAACGTGGCAAATTACACGTGAGGTCGGTTATGAAATTGTACCCGAAGAGGGCAAAATGGAAAAGGATATTACATATCCGATTGACGATGTAAATGATGATTACGGTTTTTATTTCACCTATACATTCAATGAAAATGGAACGGGGAGATATAAAAGCTACTATTATTATGACAATAATAGATTGGATAGTAATTGGTCTATTGAATACACGATTTCTAATAACCAATTATTGATGTATGAAGAACCAGAAGAAGGCAATCCGACATCTGTGTACAACATTAAAGAATTGACAAAAAACAAACTTGTCCTTTTATACAAAGTGGACGATAACGACGGCTATAAAGCAGAAATAACTACTACTTTCAAAAAAATCTGATTCATATTCCCAAATTAAAGGGACAGACTTGTGCCAAAGGATTAACTTATAGACCCTTTGCCCAAGTTTGTCCTTTTTATATTACTTGCATAAGTCATAAATTTTTCGTATATTTATATCATAATCAAACATATAATTAACAACATAAATTTTAGCTAAAATGAACAAAACACCAAAAACAGAATGAAAAATCGGCAAGGAAAAACGGGATGATAATCAAATATCCTACATTGCCAAATCCGTAGCCTATGATGATGATTACGGGGTCTGCCTATTTGTCGGGAGAAAAGAAGATGAAACCGTTCCGTTTACCTTTTACTATTTCTTTGCATTGGACATCGACCAGCAGAAACCCGTAAAAATGACATTTCAACGACGAGGAAAGAAAATGGTTTCAATGTCTTGTCCGTTGGATAATATCAAAGGAGATATAACGCTAATCATGCCGAACGTTATTGAGTTTTCAAATTCCACAGATAGCGTAAATCTATTTGCCGTTCACAACAAGAGCGACGCAGTTAGCTTTACATATACGGCAACGAACGGAACGCAGAAAGATTTCAAATTCCCGTTGGCTGGATTCAAAGAGAAATATTTGGAACAATTTATATAAATTATCTATCTTTGCTCATACGATATGCCGAAACTTTATATCATAGCGGGTTGTAACGGTGCAGGGAAAACGACTGCATCCTACACCGTATTGCCCGAAATGCTCGGTTGCAAAGAGTTCGTCAATGCCGATGAAATTGCAAAAGGGCTGTCGCCGTTCAATCCCGAAAGCGTGGCAATCGAAGCAGGGCGACTGATGTTGCAACGTATGGATGACTTACTTGCCGAGGGTGCAGATTTTGCATTTGAAACGACGCTGGCAACTCGTTCCTATGTGAAATTTATCGAACGGGCACATGCGAAAGGCTACTTTGTAACTCTACTTTATTTTTGGCTACCGACACCTGAACAAGCTATCGAGCGTGTTGCAACACGCGTGAGCGAAGGCGGCCATAATATCCCGTCGGATGTCATTCGCCGTCGTTATGCGAACGGGATTAGGAATCTTGTAACACTTTACACGCCGATTTGTAATTTCTGGACGATATACGACAATAGTTCGGCAGACGCAGAAATTAAAATCATCGCTTCGGGAGAGAAAAACACAACAATCCAAATAGAAGATACGTTATCCTACAAAACAATTACAGACTATGAGCGAGATTGAAATAAAACAAATGCAGGAGAAAATCAATGCAGGGATTTTACTTGCCCGAAAACGTCTGATTGAAAAAACAAAAAAAGAGGACGGCGAATTGGTGGTTGTGCGTGATGGAAAGGTCGTTCGCATCAAAGCCAAAGACCTCAAATAATTCAGTCTAATTGAGAAATATATCCTCGGCCATACGGTCGGGGATTTTTCTTTATAGAAATCAAAGCTACTGAAAATTGATAAAAACGGGAAAGCGGCAGGAGGGGAAAATTTTGCGCCGATTTTCTGTCGAGAGAGCAAGGACAGACTTTGCGAAAGGGGTATATTTATAGTCCCCTTTGCAAAGTTTGTCCTCGCTTATTCAAATATAAGATTATCAACTAATTCACTATTATTTAACCAGCATTGAGTTTGCCCTATTGTGTAAACCAACGTGTAAACCGCGCCGAACAACAGCACGAAAAAGAGAAATTCATCGACAAAATTCACAACCGTAACTATCTGTTAATCAACGCTGCCCTACATTTGCACCTGCAATTCGGCACCGTAGCTTAATTGAATAGAGCATCTGACTACGGATCAGAAGGTTACAGGTTTGAGTCCTGTCGGCGTCACAGGAGAGAGAGAGTCCAAA
>ENA-OPDH01002051-OPDH01002051.1-human-gut-metagenome-genome-assembly--contig:-NODE-2051-length-13645-cov-3.710007_pt1 | contig 13645 bp, 9 predicted proteins | sample MGYA00241260_ERZ501500 | MGnify/ENA primary metagenome ERZ501500 (study PRJEB25962, sample SAMEA2042519) | human gut metagenome | biome: human gut; feature: human-associated habitat; material: faeces...
CTTGCTGGAGAGGTTCTCGATGTGCTCCACGCAAGGTGTCTCAATGGAAGAAAATCCAAACGTTCCGTAAGTATCTTTGATCATACGGATCACGTAATCGCGGATCTCCATCTCGCGTGGTGTAATATCTTTCATGCCGGTTACCGGCTTCTTCTTCATTGCCATAAAGTATCCTCCTCTAAATCCCATTTCATCTGTTCACATGTCCGGATCCTTTCACAGATGATCTCATCATGAATGATCTCCAGAAAACACAAAAACAGTTTCAGATCAAAATTTTTTATTTCTTCAATCATAATGGCAACCGCCTTTTCCCATGAAAAAGCTCTGCGGTACGGTCGATCGGAGATCAGTGCCGCAAACACATCACAGATCCGAAGGATCCTCGCCCCAATGGGGATCTCATCTTCCTTCAGGTTCGATGGGAAACCGCTGCCGTCATAATTTTCGTGATGATATAAAATGCTTTTTATGATAAAATCCGAATAATGATTTTGCGATGTGATCGCATATCCCAGTGTCGGATGAAGCCTTACATACTTGATCTCCTCGATCGTAAGCGGCTTCTGTCCTTTCTGATACACATATTTTGCCATCTCAAGTTTCCCGATGTCATGCAGAAGTCCTGCGATCGACAGCTCGTGGCACTGTTCTTCTGACAGTCCCGCCTTTCTTGCAAGCTCTCCGGCCAGAATACTGACCATCATCCCATGCTGCAGTTCTTTGCTCAGGCTGAACTGTATGATATTATACCCGGTTTTTTTCATAGTCACAATAACCCTGTTTCTTACGTTCTATCATTTCATCGATCCGCTCGATATAGTTTTTAATATCCTTTACATTTTCCGCACGCTCAATACGGTCATTCATCACAAACTTGGTCGAAGCACCGGCTCCAAGTGCCAGGATCGACTGCTTCTCTTCCATGATCAGGATATTGTAAATGCCTTCTTTTTCCGGTTTTGCATATCCGACATTCTCAAAATTGCCCTTCATATTCTTCTGGCGGTAGAGATAATATGGGAACATACCGGCTTTTGCCGCATACTGCTCCGTCATCTCCATGATCCTCTGATTGTTTGTGAAAGTCATCTCTTTATATTCATCTTTAAACAGGTTGAGACGTGCCGCACGTTTGATGGCCAGAGAATGTACGGTGATGCTGTCCGGATCAAGAGATAACACCTCCTGCATGGTGTGCTCCACCTCTTCGATGCCTTCTCCCGGAAGTCCTACGATCAGATCCATGTTGATATTGTCAAACCCAAGCTCTCTGGCATCGGCAAATGCCTTTCGGATGTCTTCCACCGTATGCCGTCTTCCAATGATATCCAGCGTCTTCTGGTTCATCGTCTGCGGATTGATGGAAATCCTGGTCACCGGATGCTTTCGGATCACAGCCAGCTTCTCCCATGTGATACTGTCCGGTCTGCCCGCTTCCACAGTATACTCTTTTATGTGGCTGATATCAAAACATTTTTCCACTTCAGACAATAAACGCTCCAGCTGATGCGGCTCCAGCGTGGTCGGCGTGCCTCCTCCGATATAGATCGTATCCAGGACCTGACCGGCCCACATACTCGCCGTTTCCCGGATTTCATGGCAAAGTGCATCCAGATAATCATCGACCTTATTTTTCCACACTTTTAACGGACTGGAACTGAACGAACAGTATGCACAGATCGTTGGGCAGAATGGAATCCCGATGTAAAGGCTGTATCCGTTTTTATAGTCAATATCCTCCAGGATATGACGTTCTCTGTTGGCAATTGAAACAGCCAGTGCCGTTTTTTCCCTGCTGACCAGATACTGCTCCCTCATGATCTTTGCCGTCTCCACGTTAGAATGTCCGGCATCGATCAGTGCCATCGGTATTTTCGTCGGCCGCACACCGGTCAGTGTTCCCCACGGAAGTTCCTGTCCGGTTCTTTTCTGCAGCATATGGTACAGCAAAATTTTTGTCTGATTTTTTCTTTCTTTCCGCCCGTGCATCTCTTCTGTGAGCCACACGCCTTCTTCCTGACGTTTCCGGTCACCGCTTACACGCTCGATGCGGATGCTTATCTTATTTTTCCCGTAAAAAAGAGAGATTTTTTCATCGTATTCCGCTGCCGGACTGTCATCGTCAGACAAAACGATCTCTTCTTCCGGATAAAACGATTTCACCAGATTGTATACATCATACTCAAAATCTCTCTTTTGGAACTGTATTGCTATCATCTGTTCTACTCATTTCATTTTTATTTGCAAACGTTCCGGTCGGCACAAAGCCATGATCCACCGGACAATGTGTGCCTCGCGGAGCGTTTATCTTAGTCGGAGTCAAAATTCCCGCTAAGATAAATACGGGTTAAATCTTTGTTCATAGGCAATCGTCGTTATTTCCTGGTGTCCCGGATAAACGACTGTATCACCCGGCAGATTCTCCGTCAAATACTGCACGGAACGCACGATCTGTGACATGCTGCCGGTCGGAAAATCCGTTCTCCCGACGCTGGTGCGAAACAGTGTATCCCCGGAAAACAGTACTCCTTCTTCCGACAGATAATAACAGACACCGCCCTTTGTATGCCCCGGTGTCTCGATCACCTTAATCTTAAACCCTGCAAGAGTCAAAGTTTCCTTATCTCTCAGCAGACGGTCTGCACGGATCGACAGAGCAGCAGCCCAGGAAGCAGAAAGATTGTAACTGCCATTTTCCAGTACTTCCTCTTCCTTCTCGCCGGCATAACACTGTACACCTTTAAAATATGCTCTTAAATCATCCACCGCACCGATATGATCAAAATGACCATGCGTAAGCAGAATCCCCTGCAATTTCAGGCCATCCGCTTCAATCTTCCGAATGATCCGCCCGGCATCATCCGCCGGATCGATCAGGATCAGTTCCTTTGTTTTCTCATTTATCACAAACCAGGTGTTGGTCTGCACCATGCCAAGCACCATCTTTTCTATTTTTATATTTCCCATAAACGCCTCCTCTGATCAGCCTGAAGTACGCTGGATATCGATCACACTCTCGATCTGACGGATCTTGGCAGTCAGGCTTGCAAGCTCTTCTTTGCCCTGTACATCAAAGGTAAGCAGGATCGTGGCAACGCCCTGTTTGTTCACACGGCAGTTCAGAGAACTCAGGTCAATCTTCCGTTCTGTAAAAATCTTGGAAATATCCACAAGAAGTCCGGTACGGTTGTATCCGAAAATCTTGATCTCTACGGTGTAACGTTCGTTTTTATCCTGCTCAGATTTCTGCCATTCTGCCTCGATCAGTCTTGCCCTGTCTGTCTCTGAAAGGTTCATCACATTTACGCAGTCTGTCCTGTGAACGGAAATGCCGCGCCCCCTTGTCACAAATCCGACGATCTCATCTCCCGGAACCGGTGAACAGCATTTGGAGAAACGCACTGCCACATCATGGATGCCTTTTACGACAATGCCGTTCCCGGATTTGGCGATCCGCATCTTTTCTTTGCCCTCAGCAGCTTCCATGATATGCTCATCCGTGATCTCCTTCTGGTGCTGCTTGTTGTACTCATCCAGAAGCTTGTTAACAACCTGTCCTTCTTTCAGACCGCCATGTCCGATCGCTGCCAGTGCAGAATCCCAGTCACGAAAACCATACTTACGCATCACACTCTCCATGTAAGACGGTTTCATCAGGTCGCTTAATGTAATACTACGGCTCTTGCAGTAAGCTGCCATCAGTTCCTTACCGCGGGTGATATTGTCTTCTTTTAATTCATTGCGGAACCACTGGTTGATCTTGTTCTTTGCCTGGGCACTCTTTACGATCTTCAGCCAGTCACGGCTCGGGCCTTTGGAATTCTGCGAAGTGATGATCTCGATACGGTCCCCGTTCTGGATCACATAATCGATGTTGACCAGCTTGCCGTTCGCCCTGGCACCGATCATCTTGTTTCCGACCGCACTGTGGATGCTGTATGCAAAATCGATCGGCGTGGAACCATTTGGCAGATTCTTGACGTCACCAGCCGGTGTGAAACAGTAGACACTTTCTGCAAACAGATCCAGATCGCTCTTTAAGAGACTCATAAACTCTTTGCCGTCCGACATATCCTTCTGCCATTCCAGAATCTGTCGCAGCCAGCTCAGTTTCTCTTCTTCCTGTTTGGAAACATTGACAGTTCCTCCGTTGTTTGATGCTTCTTTGTATTTCCAGTGTGCCGCAATACCATATTCTGCGGTACGATGCATCTCAAACGTACGGATCTGTATCTCAAACGGTCTTCCGCCAGGTCCGATCAGCGTCGTATGCAGAGACTGATACATGTTCGGCTTCGGCATCGCAATATAATCTTTAAAACGTCCCGGAATCGGTTTGTACATCTCATGTATCACACCGAGTGCCGCATAACAGTCCTTGACCGTATCTACGATGATACGCACTGCAAAAAGATCATAGATCTGATCGAGCGTTTTGTCCTGGTTTACCATCTTTTTGTAAATGCTGAAGAAATGTTTGACACGGCCGTCGATCTGTGCTTTGATACCCGCTTTTTCGATATGGGCACGCACTTCTGCGACAATACCGTCCACAAATTTCTGGCGTTCTGTTTTACGCAGAGCGATCTTTTCTACCAGGTCATAATAAACTTCCGGCTCCAGATATTTCAGCGAAAGGTCATCCAGCTCTACCTTGATCTTGGAAATACCAAGTCTCTGAGCAAGCGGAGCATAAATATCCATCGTCTCTCTCGCTTTTTCTTTCTGTTTTTCCGGCTTCATATATTTCAGCGTACGCATATTGTGCAGACGGTCTGCCAGCTTGATAATAATGACACGGATATCCTTTGCCATGGCAAGGAACATTTTTCGCAGATTTTCTGCCTGCACTTCAATCTTATCCGCATCATAGGCAATCTGTCCCAGCTTTGTCACACCATCCACCAACAATGCCACTTCCGGGCCAAATTCTTCTTTGATCTCCTCATCAGTCATGACCGTATCTTCCACTACGTCATGAAGCAGTCCCGCCACGATTGTTTCCTTATCCATCTCAAGCTCCGCCAAAATAATGGCCACATATAATGGATGGATAATATACGGTTCTCCGGATTTACGCACCTGCGTCTTATGTGCTTCCGCAGCAATCTGATATGCCTTTTCCACCATGGAAATATCTGCTGACGGATGATATTTCTGTATAATCTCAATCAGATCCCGATGCAATTCCTCCGGACTGACAAAATCCCTGATTGGAACGATCGCTGAGTCCAGAACGGCTGCCGGCTCAATTGACTGAAGCGCAGCTTCATCAATCTGCATTTTCGTCCGCGGTATGTTATTGTTTTCTGAAATTATCTTTTTTTCTTTTGTTTCCATCTCGATCCCACCTATTCCAACATTATAATGAAATTTATTATAAATTGCAACGCTTTCCAAATGCAGATGCTGCTTGTTACCGCCATCAACGCCATACCGACGGTAACTTAATTGTTACTTTTTAGAGTATCACACGATTTTACAAAAAAATAGCCATTTTTTTGAATTTTCTTGAAAACAAACTACTTTTCAGATACAATGCTTAGTAGAAACGCCAATTTACTATAATTTTTGGCAATGATAAGGAGGCAATTATGGCACAGAATCCAATCGTAACAATTGAAATGGAAAACGGCGATATCATCAAAGCAGAGCTTTATCCGGAAATCGCCCCAAATACAGTAAATAATTTCATCTCTCTGGTAAACAAAGGATTTTATGACGGTGTGATCTTCCACCGTGTCATCAGAGGTTTCATGATCCAGGGCGGAGATCCGGAAGGAACCGGTATCGGCGGACCGGGATACAGCATCCACGGCGAATTCTCCAACAATGGTTTCACAAACAACCTGAAACATACACCGGGTGTTCTTTCCATGGCACGTACTATGATGCCAAACTCCGCCGGAAGCCAGTTCTTCATCATGCATGCAGCTGCTCCGCATCTTGATGGCGAATATGCAGGCTTCGGTAAGGTCATCGAAGGTATGGAAAATGTAAATAAGATCGCAGAAGTTCGCTGCGATTACAGTGACCGCCCAATGGCTCAGCAGAAAATGGCAAAAGTAACCGTTGAGACATTTGGTGTAGATTATCCGGAACCGGAAAAATGCTAATTTGTTTGCATGGCTAAAACTTTAAAATAATGAAAGCGTCCCATTTTATTTTTTCTTGTCAGCTAGCAATCGCTTGCCAAGAAAAAATAAAATGGGACGCATTTACGTTACAATGCAAAAATTTTTACGCCATGCCTCTTAACGTCGCCGTGCCCGCGCCTTATATTTCTTCTCGCCGAAGATCCAGAACAGGATCAGTGCGATCAGTGTTCCGATCACCATGCCCACAATGACATCGCTCGGATAATGCACGCCCACATAGAGTCTGGACAGCGAAATTGCAAAAGCCAGAACCAATGCCGGCACACCGATTCCACGCGGACAGCTTTTATAGATCACAACTGCCGATGCAAAAGAAGCAGATGCATGACCGGAAGGGAATGACCAGTCCGGCTGTGCTGCGATCAGGCACTGCAATCCTGCTACCACTTCATAAGGACGGACCCGTGCCACATAATTCTTCAGCAGGAAGTTCGTCACGCAGAGGGAACCCAATAATGCCAGCAGAGAAAGGAGTCCCGCACGTCTGGTCTTTTTGGGAAACAGCAGAACAATGGATAACACGATCCATACGATTCCCGTGTTGCCAAGATTCGTGATGGCGATCACAATCGGATTCAGTGCTTCCATACGCAGATGTTCCTGAATAAAAAGCAGAATCTGCCCATCCCATATATGTAATTGTTGAATAACGGTATCCAGCGTTATCATTGCTCTCTTTCCTTTCCAGATTGTTTTATCAATAAAAAACGTGTGCTATCACACACTTCACCGTAATTTTCCAGTAAAGAAAGTCCCACTGTACAAAAGCAGGTATCAGTGGGACTCCATAATATTTATCAGAATTTAAAGATTGCCACTCCGTATGGTGGGAGTTCGTATGCGAAGGAATACGGTCTTCCGTCACATTCTGATTTTTCAGACTGATAAACAGTCGGACGTTCTGTGCCCTCGCCACCGAATTTTGCATCATCGCTGTTCAGCAATAACGTATATTTTTTCTTTTTCGGTACACCCACACGATAATCCGGACGTGCCATCGGTGTAAAATTGCATACAAACAACAGGTTGTTTCTGCCGGATTTTCCGTGACGAACAAAACTGAAAATACTGCGATATCCGTCATTCGGATTGATCCATTCAAATCCGTCCGGCTGATCATCCAGTTCATACATTGCCGGATATTTTTTATAAATAGTCAGCAGTTCTTTTACAAATGCCTGTAAATGGCTGTGATTTTCATCGTTTAAAAGTTCCCAGTCAAGTTCCCGTTTTTCGCTCCACTCCCGGAGCTGTCCGAAGTCCTGACCCATGAACAGCAGCTTTTTGCCCGGATGTCCCATCATAAACGCATATCCTGCCATCAGATTGCGGTATTTGTCAATGCCAAGTCCCGGCATTTTATTCAACATGGAACATTTCAGATGAACAACCTCATCGTGAGAAAGTACGAGAATGTATTTCTCACTATAATTGTAACTCATGGCAAATGTCATCTTATTATGATTGTCTTTGCGGAAATATGGATCCAGTTTCATGTAATCCAGAAAATCATGCATCCATCCCATGTTCCATTTATAAGTGAAATCCAGTCCGCCGTCCTCGGCTTTTCCGGTTACCATCGGCCATGCGGTGGATTCCTCTGCGATCATAACTGCTCCCGGATTTCTGCCGCAGACCAGTGTATTCAGATGGCGGAAAAATTCAATCGCTTCCAGGTTTTTATTTTCACCGTATTGATTTGGAACCCATTGTCCGGCTTCTTTACCATAATCCAGATACAGCATGGAAGCAACCGCATCCACACGAAGACCATCAATATGATACTTCTCTACCCACAGTAATGCAGAGTTCAGAAGGAAATTCTTGACCTCAGTCTTACCATAGTCAAAAATCTTGGTTCCCCAGTCCGGATGCTCACCTTTTCTCGGATCCGCGTACTCATAGAGGCAAGTTCCGTCAAACTCAGCCAGTCCGTGGGCATCCCGCGGGAAATGCGCCGGAACCCAGTCCAGGATAACACCGATCTTATGTCTGTGCAGGTAATTGATCATATATGCAAAATCCTCCGGTGTTCCGTAGCGGGACGTCGGTGCAAAATATCCTGTTACCTGATATCCCCAGGAACCGTCAAACGGATACTCGGAAATTCCCATCATTTCTACATGGGTGTAACCCATTTCCTTGACATATTTTGTCAGTTCTACTGCCAGTTCACGGTATGTATAAAAGCCGGTGTCTTCCTCATAGCCTGCATGACGTTTCCAGGAACCCGGATGCACTTCATAAATGGACATTGGCTGACGGTACACCTCATCATCCTTATGTGCCGCACGTGCTTCCATCCATTTTTCATCGGACCATTTCAGCTTACTGATATCTGCGACTTTTGATGCAGTGCCCGGACGCAGTTCCGCATAGTTTGCATAAGGATCTGCCTTATAAAGTTTTCTGCCATCCTGGGTTTCAATGAGATATTTGTACATATCACCAATCTTTACATTGCTGATAAACAGTTCATAAATTCCATTTGGCTCCAGACGTTTCATTTCATGAGAGGTCTCATTCCAGTCATTGAAAGAACCAATGACCCATACACGTTTTGCATTTGGTGCCCATACCGCAAAGTTGACACCCTGCCATCTGCCCTTTTTACATGGATGCGCCCCCAGTTTCATATACATGTCATAATGTACACCTGCGCCGAACAGATACATATCATACTCAGAAATGTTCCCCATAGTGTTTTCCTCCTTAAAACCACTCACTTTTATTGCGATTATTCAAAATCTTTTTCATGAAGAATCAGATAATCATTCTCATTATATTTCTTTGAGAAAATAGAACCAAACGCCTTCTTGATTCCACCGCCTTCTGCATTTTCAATCGCCTCATCCACAATATCCTTGACCTCGGCCAGTGTGGTTGCACGCTCCAGTTTTTGGATATTGTTGATACGATTGTATAAAGCGAGTACCCCCATCTGGTCAATGGTGCACTCCATCTCTTTTGCATAAGATTTTCCGAATTCTACCAGTTCATCGATCGTAAAAATAGGGATGTCCACTTTCTCGGTAAATTTCTTTGCAAAACCAAAATCCAGCTGCATTGCCTTGCGGATTCCAGCTCTCGTATCCTCCAGAAGGATCACCATACCTCTTGTATTCTGTTCCATCAACTGAGACATACGGAGTGCGGTCTCACGGTTCAGTTCTCCTGCTTTATCAATGATCAGATAACCACCGTCAATCTGCGGAATCAGTGCCGCAAAATCTTTTCCATTCAATGAAGATGCACTGATCTTACCAATCTTGGCATCTTCATTTCCTACTTCTTTCTCAATAGCTTTGATCAGACTGGTGGCAAATACGGTCTTACCGCTGCCTTCCTCACCCTGGATCAGAATGTTGCCTGTCAAAGATGTAACCGAATTACCAAGTCTGGATTTTACTCCCAGTAAAATCTGGCTGATCTGATCTTCCATACCCGGAACCGGAAGGAAATAAGAGAACAGTTCTTTCTGTTCTTCCGTCAGCTCATATGCTTTCTGCTCTTCTTTCAGATCATCCGGCAGTTTGATCTCCGGCAAAACACCGGTATCCTGTGAAACCGCTGCTGCTTTGCCTACCGGTACTTCCACATTGGCGTTCTCCACAAACATTTGTGTCGCCTGTGCCAGCATTTTCTCCAATTCTTCATCCGGCGCGGATTCTACCACATGCAGTTCATCCTCATCTGCTTGATCCTCCATGGATACAGATACTGTTTCTGACGCAGCTTCTGTGTCTGTAGTTTCTGCATCTCCTGCTTCTGTATGTCCAGACTCATCCGGAGTTTCTGCACTCACTCTGTTCTGATATGCAGAAAGGTCGGGCATTTCCCTTGTAACACCCGAAATATCAGCTGATGCAGCTGCTGCAATATCTTCTTCTACTACAGAATCAGATGTATCTGTAGATACCGTATCAGCGGCTGTATCATCCGCTTCACTGTTTTCCTGTGCCATTTTTCTTGCAAAATCAGAATCAGCTTCCTCAACAACGGAAGTCTCTGCCTGATCAGCGTTGTTTTCTGCGGATGTAGATTTCATAACTGCATCAACATCAGAATCTGTAGATTCTGCTTTTGCTGCTGTCGTTTCATCTTCAGACGATATATCATCCGATGCTTCAACGTTTTCTGTCTCTTCAGGAGCTGCTGCGCTCTCATTTTCTGCCGCTTCTTCATCGGCTTCCTTCATCGCATTACCAGAAGCAAGTTTTGCAGCCACGGTATCTTCCGGAACCGGAAGATCTTCTCCCGGTGTCGCAGACAGAATCGGGATCAGTGTCTTCAGACGCTCCATGATCTGACCGGCTTCCAACAATGCATTTTCTTTGGACATTTCCAGCTTCTTCTGATCTGCTGCTGCCATGGCAGCTTCCGCCGCACGCTTTGTCTTCTTCCACTCTTCCAGTACTTCCTCAATACTTGCCTGTGCAGAAGCGACTTCCTCGGCATCTGCCTTTTCACCGGCATGTTTGATTTCTTTTATCTCACTTTGTGTATCATCTGCATTTTCTCTTACTTCTTCTTTTGCAATATCCTGCTTTTGAGTCTCCTGCTCTTCTTTTTCCGATTCTTCCTGTTCCTTCATTAAAGCATGGAAATCTTTTTTCAGGGAACGGTCTACCTGGGCGTTGATTTTTTCCTGATCAAAGGCATGCTCTGCCTCTTCTTCATGCTCGCCATTCAGATATGGAATATCACTGACAATCTTTTTGATATTTTCCATCGTATCGGCAACGGTTTCTTTTTCTGTAGCATTCATGATCTGACGCATGCTTTTCGCCAGTTCTTCCTGCAACTTGGAAGTATTAAATTTACTTGCCGTTACAGTTGTCTCCGATGATTCTTCGGATGTGCACTCCGCTGTCTTTACCATCTCTTTGATGACATTTTTCCGTTCTGTGCTCTGCGGCAGACTGATTTCCACCATGCCTTTTTTCTCACGGAACTGCTTGTATTTATCCTCCTGTGCCGGAGTCAACGGCTGATACAGACGCTTCAGATCCAGTGCTTTCTCCACGTATTCACCATCCCCGAACCAAAGGATCAGTTCATCGCAGGTTTCCACACACTTGTCCCGCAGCTCTGCCTGTCCGTACAGAACTGCCAGCTCATAAGCCCATTTTTCTGTATATTCATGTTCTTTGAGTTCTTCCAGGATTGCAATACGGTCTGTCAGTGGCTGATCTTTCAGACAGCTGATCTCATAAGCCAGCACATAACGCATATTATCTTTCGGTGCTATCTCAAGGAATTCGTTGTAATATTCCTCTGCCTCATCCACATGTTTTGCCTTAATGGCTACCTCTGCCAGCTGGCACACGATATTTCTGCCAATCGGAGAATGATCATATGCCTGCAGCAATACTTCACGGCATGCATCGTATTTGCCTGTTTTTTCATAGATCTCGCCAACCATGCACAGCGTTGTGCTGCTGCGGACCTTTTTCCAATTGATGGTATCTGCCATCTCCGCTGCTGTCAGATAATCTCCTGCTGCGAACAGATTCTGAATCTGCTCCAGTTTCAGTTTATATTCATACTTATCCACCGTTATTCACCTCATGTCTGTATTTTATTGATTTTTCAGATGTTATTTTTTCTTTTTAAAATTGATATGCTTTGTTTTTGACTCTTTTTCTTCTGTTTTTTCTGCAAATTCTTTCTCTGGATCTTTCATCTTCACCTGATTAGTCACGATATCCACCGTATCAAGCTCGATATATTCCTTCGTCTGCTCCGGCAGCTGCCGTTTTCTCAGCACATGTTCTACCACTCGTTTTATGATATAGTACAGTACCGCAAAAATCGGTACACCAAACAGCATTCCTATTACACCGAAACTTCCGCCGAAAAGCAGAATTGCAAAAATAACCCAGAACGGTGACAGTCCCGTCGTGTTGCCAAGGATTTTCGGTCCGATGACATTTCCGTCCACCTGCTGCAAAATGATAATGTAGATAATGAAGTAAATTCCCTTCATCGGATCTACCAGAAAAATCAGGATTGCACTTGGAATAGCTCCGATATACGGTCCGAAAAACGGAATGACATTTGTCACACCGACAATTACACTGACAAGTGCCACATACGGCATCCGCAAAATTGCCAGACTTGCAAAACAGATACACCCGATGATCAGGGAATCAATGATCTTTCCGATAAAAAATCCACCAAACACCTCGTCTGCTTTCCGGACAACTTCCATCACTACGTTACCGTAACGTGGACGGAAAATCGCATAAATGATTTTCTTTAACTGCCCGATAAATTTTTCCTTTGTCATCAGGACATATACGGAAACGATAAATCCAATGATCACATTAAATATAGCTTTCACCACGTTATAGACACCGGTCGTAATACTCGCAATAAAATCAGACTGCTGCAGTACACTCTTGCGCAGCCATTCCTCCAGATATTTGGACGCATCTGCGATAAATGTATCCAGCGGACCGGCCAGTGGGCTGTCCTGTTTTAAGAAGCGGTCTACCCACTCGGTCAGGTTCTGCACTTTTTCATTCATGCTCAGGACAATATCCTCGATACATACGATCAGCTGCGGTATGATCAGCCAGATCAGCACTACAATGATTGTCAGAAATACCGCCATGGCAAACGCTACCGATGCAGCTCGTATTTTCTGACACTGCTTATGTGTCAGTTCTTCTGACTTCTGTCTGCTTTTTTTATATAAAAAACGTTCAAACCATTTCATGATCGGATTGAGCAGATATGCCACGATCAATCCCACAATAATAGCCTGAAGACTTTGAAAAATCTCCTGAAAACCGGAAAATAACCCGTCAAATCTCAATACCACAAAAAAGATTGCGATACACACCATTACCACCAGAATGGCCGTCAGACCAATTGCCAGGTAAGGGCGGATATCCAGATTTACTTTCTTTTTCTCCGGTTGTTTCTGAGTTGCAGTATATTCTTTTTTTGTCTCTTCCTGCATACTAAAACTGCCTTTCTAAAAATCCGGGAATCCGGTTGCAGACTCCACTGAAAATATGAAATAAGTATACCATACTTTTTCTGCACATAACAGAATTGTTCACAAAAAAATCAAAAAGAATCCCGTTTCCAGGATTCTTTTTGACTTTATTCATCAGATATTTTTCAAGTCGAACGCACGTGAGACTTGGTGCGCGATTCTGGTCAGCGAAAGCTGACATATTCTTCTCAGAATCACTGTACTCTACACTTTCGTTTCTTTTCTGTTTGAGAATCTTAATCTCTGTAATAATTGATCAGGCAGCCTTTCAGAATAATGGTTCTCTCATCGTCTGTCAGATCACCCATTTTCAGTGTGAACGATTTTAACCCGCCGTCTTTTACTACGTATGCCTCGATATCTGTCAGCTTGTCCTCAATGGCTTTGCGTACATTCGGGACAAACAGATAATCACCGTTTGCAAATGGCAGGTCTCCTTCCGGAATCAGGAATGGAAGCATACCCCAGTTGATCA
>ENA-OPDH01002063-OPDH01002063.1-human-gut-metagenome-genome-assembly--contig:-NODE-2063-length-13589-cov-3.477612_pt1 | contig 13589 bp, 10 predicted proteins | sample MGYA00241260_ERZ501500 | MGnify/ENA primary metagenome ERZ501500 (study PRJEB25962, sample SAMEA2042519) | human gut metagenome | biome: human gut; feature: human-associated habitat; material: faeces...
AACACACGCTGGGTGAAGATTCCATGCACTTTATCCTGACAAAAGAGGATAAATATATCTGGTACTCGCAGACCGGGCGGGAACTGTACTTCAACCTGCGCGACGACCCGCACGAAACAAAAAATGCACTGGATGAAAACCCGGAGCGTGTGGCCGAACTGCGCGCACTTCTCATTGACGCGCTGAAAAACCGCGAAGAGGGTTACATAGACGGCCATAATCTACTTGTGGGCAAAACGCCCGTGACCGTATTGCAGCATACCGAGGTGCTATGAAGCAACTTCAATTCCTGATAAAGCCCGCAGCGGGTCACTGCAACATGCGTTGCCACTATTGTTTTTACCGGGACGAGCAGCAAAACTGCACGGATACCGAGGACTACATGATGTCACTAGCGACAGCGGAAACATTGATTCGCCGCTGCTTTGCAGAACTCGACAAGGGCGGTTTTGTCTCATTTGCCTTTCAGGGTGGGGAACCGACCTTGGCTGGGCTGGATTTCTTCCGTTTCTTTACGCAGACCGTGCAAAAGTACAACCAAAAGCGTGTCACGGTGCAGTATGCCATTCAGACAAATGGCCTCGCAGTTACCGAGGAATGGGCTGAATTTTTCAGCAAGGAACATTTCCTCGTGGGCATCAGCTTGGACGGCACCCCGGATGTGCATGATGCCCTGCGCCCGGATGCACAGGGGAACGGGACGTGGGAAAAAGTTACGCAGACGATCGAACTGCTGCGCCGCTGCGGTGTGGAGTGCAACCTTCTGTGTGTCGTTACCAAGCGGCTAGCCAAAAAGGCGGAGCGCGTATATAAGTCCATGAAGGCTTCAGGAGTGCGCTATCTGCAGTTCATTCCCTGTCTGGACCCGTTGGATACGCCTCAAGGGCAGCAAAACTACTCCTTAACGCCGGAGCTGTACGCGCAGTTCCTGTGCGCCCTGTTTGATGCCTGGTATCGGGACTGGAAAACCAGTACCTATGTCAGCATCCGCCTGTTTGAGGATTACGTCCACCTGCTCTTGGGCGGCCCCGCAGGGACCTGCTCCACAACAGGCACCTGCGGCGCGTACATGGTCGTGGAGGGCAGCGGCGCCGTCTACCCGTGCGACTTTTTCTGCTTGGACGCTTACAAACTCGGGACCGTGCAAAACGACACCCTGCAATCGCTGCTTACCGGCGAAAAAATGCGGGCGTTTATCACGGACGGCTGGCAGATACCCGCAGAGTGCCAGCAATGCAAGTGGGTCCACCTGTGCCGTGGCGGCTGCAAACGTGACCGCAACGTTGCCGACAAAGTACGGCGCAGTTATTATTGCAAAGCGCTGCAAAAGTTTTTTGCCTACGCAGAACCGCGCCTGTACGAAATGGTTCGCGCTGTTCAAATGTACCGCTGAAAAGGAGACAAATATCTATTGGACAAGAAAGATAAATACTGGCAGCTGTTTCTCTCTACCTTTAAGTTGAGCGCCTGCACCTTCGGCGGCGGCTTCGTCATTATCCCGTTGATGCGTGAACGCTTCGTGAAAGAACTGCACTGGATCGAGGAAGAGGAAATGCTGGACCTGACGGCGATTGCCCAATCAAGCCCCGGATCTATTGCCATCAACGCCTCGATTCTGGTGGGCTACCATGTAGCAGGCATCCCCGGCGCACTGATTACTGTGGTGGGCGCGGCGCTGCCACCGCTGATTATCATCTCCATCATCTCCGCGTTCTATCAGGCGTTCCGCTCCAACAAGTATGTGAGCATGGCAATGGTCGGTATGCTGGCCGGTGTGGCGGCGGTCATCTTTGATGTGGTCATCAACATGGCGTGGCCCATCCTGAAAAAGAAGCGCTGGCTGCCCATCGCGGTTATGCTGGCAGCTTTTGCGGCGACCCGTTTCTTCTCGGTGAACATCATTTTGATTATCCTCGTCTGCGGCGTCATCGGCGCGCTGGATACCCTGTATCTACAAAAGCGGGAGGGTAGCAAATGATCTACCTTGAATTATTCTGGAGCTTTTTCCAAGTTGGCCTGTTCAGCATCGGCGGCGGCTATGCGGCTATGCCTTTGATTCAAAACCAAGTCGTGGACATTCACCCCTGGCTGACGATGACAGGCTTTGCGGACATTATTACGACTGCCGAAATCACCCCCGGCCCCATCGCCGTAAACGCCGCGACGTTCGTTGGTATTCAGGTTGCGGGGCTGCCTGGGGCACTGATTGCCACGATTGGCTGTATTTTCCCGTCCTGCGTCATCGTCATGGCGCTGGCCTACATGTATTACCGTTTCCGCGGCCTTAGCGTTATGCAGGGGATTTTGGCCGGACTGCACCCCGCCGTTATTGCGATGATTGCTTCTGCTGGCATTTCCCTAGTGTGCATGGCCCTGTACGGTCAGCGTACTTTCCCTGCTGATTTAGGCAATATGGATTTGATTGCAGTAGCTATTTTCCTTGTGGGCTTCGTTATTCTGCGCAAGTGGAAGCCCAGCCCTATCAAGGTCATGGCGGGGGCCGCTGTGGCCGGTGTCGCGCTGTACAGTATCGCGGCATAAACAAAACCAGAGAGGATGTATATACAAATGAAGGATATTTTAACTGCATGGAAATGGAATGGCTCAGTATCAGAGCCGATTCCCTATGGCGAAGGGCATATCAACCAGACGTATGCCATCACGGTAACATCTGAGCAGGGGGCAAAACGCTACATCCTGCAAAAAATCAATACAGATACATTCAAAGACCCGGCTGGTTTGATGGAAAATATCTGCGGCGTGACGGATTTCCTGCGCGAAAAGGCCAGGCAACGCGGGAACGACCCAGCGCGTGCTACGCTCCATGTGGTGCCTACCAAAGAGGAAAAGCCCTATTATCAGGCTGTCGATGGCGGTTGCTGGCGTGTCTATGACTTTGTGGAGGACACCGTCTGCTTGCAACAGGTGCAGTCCGCCGAGGATTTTTACCAGAGCGCCGTTGCGTTTGGTAACTTCCAGCATCAGCTGGCCGACTACCCGGCCCACACCCTGCATGAGACGATCCCGCACTTCCACGACACGCCCAAGCGCTTCGCCGATTTCCAGCGCGCCGTGGCCGAGGACCGCATGGGCCGTGCCGCCCAGGTGCAGCGCGAGATCGAGTTTGTCCGCGCCCGCGAAGCGGATTATCACATCATGGTGGATCTGCTGGCGGCGGGCAAGCTGCCGCTGCGCGTCACCCACAATGATACCAAGCTGAACAACATCCTGTTCGATAAAACGACCGGCGAGGGCCTTTGCGTCATCGACCTTGATACCGTCATGCCGGGCCTTGCCGCCAATGATTTTGGCGATTCCATCCGCTTCGGTGCCAACCACTGCGCCGAGGATGAGGCAGACCTCTCGAAAGTAAATTTCAGCATGGAACTGTTTGAAATTTACACCAAGGGCTTTTTGCAGGCAGCAGGGGATGCGTTCACCCCGCTGGAAAAGCAGACCCTGCCCTGGGGTGCCAAGCTGATGACGATGGAATGTGGTATGCGTTTCCTCGCCGATTATCTGGAGGGCGACCACTACTTCCACATCAACTACGAACAGCAGAACCTGAATCGCGCCCGCACCCAGTTCAAGTTGACTGCCGATATGGAACGGAACTGGGATGCCATGCAAAAAGTAATTGAAAAATACTGCTGATACCGCTAATCTGCTTTTTCATTTTGCGTTTTGCAGTAGAGTGCATCATGCAAAATCGTGTTTTCTCCTTCTTTAACTCCCGTGCCTGACAAGCGCGGGAGTTGCTTATTCTAAAGAATAAAAATAGAGCCGCTTCAAGCGTTGCACTTATGCAATACGCTTGAAGCGGCTCTGTTATATTAGCGGTAGTAAAGCTCGATTTCTTGGATGCTAGGATCGGTTTGACCTTTGCTGTTTTTCGTAGTGTCTTCCTGCAATCCAGTAATCAAGACCTTGAATTTGGAACTAGTCGTTTCTGGCAGGGAAATGGTTTTGGATGTGCCAATCGTGCCGCTATAGGTACTGATTGTAGTGTATTCCGTACCATTCCATGCTTGGAACTCTAAGCCGGTAATTCGTTCGGATGCCCAATTTGGAATAATATTTTCTGTGATGGTTACGCTGTTAAAGGTCTGCTCAGAGCCAAGATCGAATTCCAGCCATGCAGGAAGATCCGAGTTGGCAGCAGCCCAGCGGGAACCCTGAGAGGCATCGCCGTCATTTACTTTGGATGCGGGGCAGGAGAAATGCGAAGAACTGGCAGAAACGGACTTATTCAAAAGCAGATTCTGTGGCTCACGAACTACGGGAACTTTGTATACCTCAAATTCGACGATACTGGGATCAGTTGCGCCACGGCCATGCGTGCTTGTGTCAGCGCGGAGGCTGGTGATTTCCATTCTAAGGTGGGATGCGGTCACAGTGTCGAACGTGAAATCTTTCCCTTCACCGATTTCGCCATCATAGGTGTAAATTGTTTGATAACCATCAGATGTAGGGATCTGCAAGTTGAAGGAGGCAATTCGGGGAGAGGCCCACCCGGATACAATGTTTTCAGTAAGGACAACCTTATTAAAGGTAGTATCCTCGCCAAAATCAATATCCAGCCAGATGGGAAGATCCGAGTTGGCGGCAGCCCAGCGAGAACTCTGAGAGTAGATGCCGTCAACCATTAAATCAGGAGTCAAGGATTCATGGGAATTGTTAGAGGTTACAGTTTTGCCTAATGCAAAATTAGCGGGATCATTATATTCGCCCTGCTGGTACTCGTGAACACCGATGTCAGGAGCATTACCCCAATACAGCTGAGTGCCATAGAAATCAGTGGTTCCCATCTGGGGAACATAGATGCCTGCATCGATCAGCGGAGAACTTGCATTGAGCTTGTAGCCATCCCAAACTGTAGCACCACTCAGAATGCCATCGCTGTTCTGTTGAGGAGTCTGTCCGGGATTTACCATATCAGGATTCTCGGTGACTTTATAGTCGTCGGATGGTTCATACTGGGAATGGATACCACTGGCTTCGTAGAAACAGTTATGGCTGAATGTGACAGAACCGAGATTCCCGAGATAGCGTTTGGTATCGTGCCATGTTGTGGTGGTGGTGGTACTCTTATTGTAGAAAACATTGTTGTAGAAATAAGTCTGCGATTTGAAAGGATCACGGTGCATGAAAGTGGTTCTGGCACCATCATACATGATTACGTTGTTGACAAAGTAGGCAGGAGTTGCATTAGCAGTAAGGAAATACTTGATGATAAAGTCGCCACCGTCATCGCTGATGTTGTAGCGGATTATATCATTGGTATTGCGCCCCATGTACAACATCCAGCCACAGGGATTGTTGTGCGAGTAGTTGAACTGGTAGACAACATTTTTTAGTGCAGAATCCATATCATAGGGGCTGCCGTCCGCGTTCGTCGAAGGCCCATTATAAACTTCATTGTACTGCAAGACGGAGTTCTCACATTTCCAAGGGTACAGAGCAACAGTAGGACGGAAATTGGGATACCGCTTTAGGAAGCCATCAACAACATTATATTCAACGACGGCATTTCGGGCATCACACAAATCGATGCCGCCCTGAGCAACATCTTCGATATAGTTATGGCCGATATAGATGTCTTCCATCCAAAGATTGTATGTGTCAACATCGTCCTGATAACCGCTTTTTGCCATCTGTACAAAGCCGGTAATGCCAAGCAAATCAACTTTGCGGATTGTGTTGTAGGCAATCCGAATATCGCGGAAAGAGGTGTTAGGACGAATTTTCGTGCCAACGACATTGTAGATGATTCCGCCAGTAAAAGTGTCATTCCAATCGTTGGGGCCATCTACGTCATGTACATAGCAGTTCTCGATGTAAATGTGATTGAAAATGCCATCGTCACCATCGTTGAGAAGATCTCCATCGGCGATAATCAAAATGCCATTCCGTGTTTCGGCCTGACTCGACCAACTGTTGTCACCCTGCGGGCGGGAAAGGTCGATATCAACATCGAAGTCATCATCGTTTGTGACTTCAAGATTGCGAATTTCCCAATATTCTTGGTTGCGTAGGTGAACAGCGCCAGAGTAGTTCATACCACGATCGATGCCCATGCCATTGATGACAGGCAGTGCATCACCGCCGTATTTATCGATCTTGATAGGCGCATCTGCGGTTCCTGAGCCTTTTGGCCATAACCATTCGCCATTCCAAATGGAGCCGGATTTCAGGAGAATGGTATCACCAGGCAAGAAGGTTGTGGCGGTCACTTTGTCGAGGGTTTTCCAAGGTGTTTCGGGCGAGGTTCCCGAATTGGAGTCATCACCGATTGTAGAATCTACATAGTAGGTGGTTCCACCGGACGCAGCAGCTTCTGCGACAATGGTTTCGGTAGAGGCTGTTTCTGGAGTTTGAATGTCTTCAGCCAAGGCGTTGGTCATAGGAGCAATGAGGCTTAAAATCATAGCTGCACTCATGACCAGGGAAAATTTTCTCTTCATGGTTGAGTCTCCTATTCGATTGATGTATTTTGAAAGGCATCAGTTTCGGTAAATACCAGACGGTTTTGAATCAGTTCGGTTTCTGTGCTTATCCGTGAGTTTAATAAGTAATCTGTGATACGATTACGAACCTCTGCGAGTGGGATAACGGTTGCGTCCTCCTTTCTTGTGACTTTAATAATGCACGGATAAGTCCCATCTAAAAACGGCTCTGATACATCTCCAGTATTCATGCTGGATGCCTGTGAAACGATGTCTGCATGGGATAAGAGATCGGACTTTTCGGTTTCGTTTGTAAAAGAATAGGTGTGCCAGTCTGTGACGTAAGGGTATTGTGTTTGGATATCCTCTAAAGAAACACCTTCCTCAAGGCCCAAAAAGATGTTGTCAGCAGAGAGGTCGGATGGGATATATGACAAATAAATAGCAGAAACATCTGCGTCACCATTCAGGGAGAACAGATTTTGATTTTCAGAGTAGAAAGCGTCAATGTCTGCATCGCTTACAGCATTGGTAGAAATCCAGTATTCCTTTATATCGTTTTCAAGCTGTGAAAGATAACGGTGATAGTAAGAATCAAAGGAATACTCTATAGGGCCGTAGACAATACCACCGTTTGACGTGCTTTCTTTTCTTGCAGTGTTGAAATTTTCTGCATTTTCTTTTAGTTGGGAAAACGACAAGAACTCAGCAGAAGTTGTCTTCTCGGCAAGCATTTGTGTGGCGTATGCTTCCAGACAGGCTTCTTTGGCAGAGGCCCTTGCGGAATCCAGCGGAGTAGAATCACCATATTCATTATTCCAAAAGGCGGAGTCAAAAGATGTGATTCCGTAAAGCTGAGAATAGCTTTGGCATACGGAGCTTTTTTGCTGGGATAAGAAGTAATTGAACTCTTCCATAGTGATGGGGTGCTCATCGATATACCCGACCACAGCAGAAGAATCCGTTGCAGCGCAGCTACAGAGTGTGCTGGCGATACTTCCGGCAATTAAAAAGAGACTCATAAACTTTTTATATGTCATTTTTTCACGCCCATCCTATTTAGATTTCTATTTCTATTATTAAACATTCGCTGACTTTTGAAAACGGAATATATTGATGAAAGAATGTAAATTATTGACCAAAAAATCGCGCCGACAATGCACTGTCGGCGCGATTTTATATGCTATGCAGTTTTCGATATTTGCCCGGAGCCTCGGCCTTATAGCGGCGGAACATCCGGTTAAAGTAGCTGGAATCACTGAAGCCGCAGCTATATGCGATCTCCGTGATGGGATCTTCGGTGGAGCATAATAGCTCAGCGGCACATTCTACCCGGTAGTAATTCAAATAGTCAATAGGGGAGCGCCCGGTTATGCTGTGAAAGACCCTGCAAAAGTGTTCGGGGGTCATTTCTGCTGTGGAGGCGAGATCTTCCAAGGTGATGCGGCTGGCGTAATTCTTTCGGATGCGCTCTAAGGCCGCTTTCATTTGGGCTGTGCTGCGGTCATTTCGCTTATTTCCGGGAGTGGAAACTGTGTACGAATGCTGCAAAAGGATTTGACCGAACAACTGCCACATCAGACCAATCGTCACAAATTCATATCCCTCCGGCTCTTTTTCCATTGCCTCAAAGAGCCTGTCAATCAGTTGGCAGGTTACGGAGCCGGCCGGTTGATACGGCTCGATTTGTGCGCCGCGTTCAAAAAGCGCATTGTATTTTGCCTGACATACGGAGCCGCTGCCGAGGAAACGGTTCATATCAAAGACAACACACTCGTAAACGCAGTCGCTGGGGGTTCCGCCGTGAACGGCCCCGGCTGAAATGATGGCGGCATCCCCCTTGTGTAAAAGGTAAGAGCGTCCATCAATCAGCAGAGAAAACTCCCCGCTCAGAACCAGCATAAGTTCAAATTCCATGTGCCAGTGAAACGGCATTTCATAGCGCGGGTGCATTTTATCTACATAATAAAGCTCAATGGGAAAGTCAAAAGTGCCGCGCGTACTGCTTTCATGGGAAGCCAGAAACTTCATGGCAGGCATCTCCTAAAATATCAATATCGTCCAATATAATATCATTATACGCAAAGACGAGGGCGAATTGCAACAGTATAATACAAGTAAAGGACAAAATCCACTTTAGGAGGTACAAACTGTGCAAATCGAAGAAATCAAAGACCAGATCTGCGATGTCTGCCATAAAATGTGGCAGCTTGGCTGGGTCGCTGCCAATGATGGCAATGTCTCAGTTCGGTTGGAGGACGGAACTTTCCTTGCAACGCCTACGGGCATGAGCAAGAGCTTCATCACGCCGGACAAGCTGCTGCGCATTGATGCAAAGGGCAACGTGCTGGAGGGCGCAGAGGGACTGCGCCCGTCCAGCGAAATCAAGATGCACCTGCGCTGCTACGAAAAGCGCGCCGATGTAAATGCTGTTGTCCATGCCCATCCGCCGGCAGCCACCGGCTTTGCCGTGGCACATCGCCCGATGGATATGTACAACATGATTGAGGATGTGGCAGCCATCGGCGCTGTGCCGCTGACTCCGTATGGAACCCCCAGCACGACGGAGGTGCCGGACGCAATCGAGCCGTATCTCAACGACCACGACGTTATGTTGCTGGAAAACCACGGCGCGCTGACGGTGGGCAGCGATGTCATCACTGCCTATTACCGCATGGAGAGTCTGGAACTGTGGGCAAAAATCACGATCAACGCAATCATTCTCGGCGGCAGCTACGATATTGACCGCAAGAATATTGATAAGCTCATCAATCTCCGCTCCTACTACAAAATTACCGGCAAACACCCCGGCTATCGCAAATTTGAGCGACGCGAAAAAGGTGAGCCGACGGACAAATAAGGAGACCCAGTATGCTGAAGAACATTCCGCCTATCCTTAGCCCGGAACTTCTGAAAGTCCTCTGCGAGATGGGTCATGGCGACGAAATCATTCTCGCAGACGGAAATTTTCCGGCTGAAAGCATCGGCAAAGATGCCATTGTGATTCGTGCAGACGGGCACGGAACCATAGAACTGCTGGAGGCCATCCTGCAATTTCTGCCGTTGGATCAGTATGTAGAAAAGCCTATCGCGCTGATGAAAGTGGTTGATGGCGATCCGTGCAAGCCGACTATCTGGGATAGCTATAAACAGAAGTTGAACGAGAGCGGCAATGACCCGGCTAAAATTGAAATGGTGGAGCGCTTTGCGTTTTATGAGCGCGCACATCATGCCTATGCGATTATCGCCACCGGGGAAAGCGCAATCTATGCCAACGTACTTTTGAAGAAGGGCGTGGTTCAATGAGTAACACAGCAACTGTGCTGGCCTTCGACTTTGGCGCTTCCAGCGGACGTGCGATTCGGGCCGTGTACGATGGCCAAAACCTCACCTACGAGGAAATCCATCGTTTTGAAAATGTCCCCATCGAAAAGGACGGTCACCTCTGCTGGGATGTGGAAACACTGCTGAAAGAAATTCACACGGCCATTCAAAAGGCGGGTACATTTGACAGCTTAGGATTTGATACATGGGGTGTAGATTTCGGCTTACTGGATACGGACGGTCATCTGCTGGCAAACCCTGTTCATTACCGCGATGTCCGAACGAATGGCAAACTGGAACAGGCCGCTGCCCGTATGCCTGCAGAAGAATTGTATGCCCATACCGGCAATCAAATCATGGCAATCAATACTTTGTTCCAGCTGCTGGCTCTGCGTGAGCAGGACCCGGAACTGCTGCAAAAGGCCGAGCAGATCCTTTTTATGCCGGATTTGTTTGCGGCTCTGTTGGGGGCCGAGCCGGTCTGTGAGCGCAGCATTGCGTCCACCAGTCAGATGCTGGACCCCCGCACGGGGCAGTGGAGCAGGGAAGTGCTGGCCGCCTACGGCTTGAACGCAAACCGCTTCGCGCCCCTTGTTGCCAGCGGCACGGTGACAGGCACACTTGCAAACGGTGCGAAAATCATTGCGGTGGCAGGGCATGATACACAATGCGCCTCGGCTGCTATGCCGTGTGCCGAGGAAGATGCCGAACATACGGCATTTCTCTCCTGCGGCACATGGAGCCTGCTGGGAACGGAACTGGATGCTCCGATTCTGACGGCGGACAGCTGCCAAAGCGGGCTGTCCAATGAACTAGGTGCAAACGGAAAAATCAACTACCTGAAAAATATCATCGGTCTTTGGCTGATCCAGGAAAGCCGCCGTGAGTACAAGCGCCGTGGACAGGCATATTCTTTCGCGGAGCTGGAGCAACAGGCACTTGCCGCCGAACCGCTGCGCAGCTTTATTGACCCGGATGCGCCGGAATTTGTTGCCCCTGGCGACCTGCCGAGCAGAATACAGGAATTTTGCCGCAAAACCGGTCAGCCCATCCCGGAAACAGCGGGCGCTGTGATGCGCTGCATTTATGAAAGCCTTGCGCTGAAATATCGCTACGCGATAGAGCAGCTTTCCGCTGTAACAGGTCGAGCATTTACGACCCTGCACGTTTTGGGCGGCGGCACAAAAGACCGTCTGCTTTGCCAGATGACGGCAGACTGCTGCGGCCTTACAGTAAAGGCAGGCCCGGTGGAAGCTACGGCGCTCGGCAACATTATGATTCAGCTGAAAGCCTTGGGAGTGCTGGACTCCATCACACAAGGACGCCGGCTGATTGCGGAGACAGAGGTCATTAAAACATATACCCCAAGCACACAGAACTATGCGGAATGGAACGCCGCTTATGATCGTTTCAAAACCCTATTATAATAAGGAAGGTGCAACTATGCTGTATCCTAAAATTGGTATTCGCCCTGTCATTGATGGACGCTGGGGCGGTGTCCGTGAAAGCCTGGAAAATCAGACGATGCGCATGGCAGAAAATGCCGCCAAGCTGATTTCGGAGAACCTCAAGTACCCCGATGGTACGCCGGTGCAGTGCGTGATTGGCTGTACGACGATTGGCGGCGGTGCCGAGGCTGCCCGTGTGGCAGAGCAGTTCTCTACCCAGAATGTTACGGCAACGCTGTCCGTGACGCCCTGCTGGTGCTACGGCACCGAGACGTTCGACATGGACCCCAACACCATCAAGGCAGTTTGGGGCTTCAACGGCACCGAGCGCCCCGGCGCGGTGTATCTGGCTGCGGTTCTGGCCGCACACGCCCAGCGCGGTCTGCCTGCTTTCTCCATTTATGGCCATGACGTGCAGGAAGCCAACGATGATACGATTCCCGATGACGTGGCCGAGAAAATTCTGCGTTTCACCCGCTGTGCTGTTGCCGCAGGCTGGATGAAGAACAAAGCTTACGTCAATATTGGCGCTGTGACGATGGGCATTGCGGGCAGCTTCTGCGATGCGGGTGTTCTGCAAAAATATTTTGGCATCCGCGCCGAGTGGGTGGATGAGGTCGAGATCCTGCGCCGTATTTCCATCGGCATCTATGACCACGACGAATATGAAAAGGCGCTGGCATGGGTGCGCGAGAACTGCAAAGAGGGCTTTGATAAGAACCTCGGTAAGAACCTGCCGCCTGTCATCACGAAGTCGAAGATCGTTCCGGCTGACAAGGATTGGGAGTTTACCGTCAAGATGACCCTGATCATCCGCGACATTCTGTACGGCAATCCGCGTCTGGACGAGATGGGCTGGCATGAAGAAGCACTGGGCCGCAACGCCGTGGTCGGCGGCTTCCAGGGCCAGCGCCAGTGGACGGACTGGCTGCCGAATGCTGACTTCACCGAAGCCATCATGGCTTCCACCTTTGACTGGAACGGCCCGAAGGCCCCGACCCCGTTCGCTACCGAGAACGACACCTGCAACGGCATTGCCATGATGCTGGGCAGCCTTGTCTCCGGTTCTGCACCGTGCTTCCATGATGTGCGTACATACTGGAGTCCCGAAGCCGTAAAGAAAGCCACAGGCTATGAGCTTGAGGGCGTTGCAAAGCAGAGCGGCGGATTTATCCACCTTATAAACTCAGGTGCCGCCTGCCTTGATGCCTGCGGTAAGGCTACAGATAAAAACGGCAACGGTGTTATGAAGCCGTGGTATGACGTTACAGACAAGGATATTGACAATATTCTTGACGCTACCACATGGAACTATGCCGATCTCGGTTATTTCAGAGGCGGCGGATATTCATCAAGATTTGTAACAGAAGCTGAAATGCCCTGCACAATGATAAGACTTAACCTTGTAAAAGGTCTTGGTCCCGTATTGCAGATAGCTGAAGGCTGGACGGTTCATCTTCCCGATGAAGTTACAGACAAGCTGTGGAAGCGTACAGACTACACATGGCCTTGCACATGGTTTGCTCCGAGAACAACAGGCGAGGGCGCATTCAAGACAGCCTACGATGTAATGAACAACTGGGGTGCAAACCACGGTGCTATAAGCTACGGTCACATAGGCGCAGACCTTATCACACTCTGCTCTATGCTGAGAATACCCGTTGCAATGCACAACGTACCCGAAAAGGATATATTCCGTCCTGCCGCTTGGAACGCATTCGGTATGGATAAGGAAGGCCAGGACTTCAGAGCTTGCAACGCCTACGGTCCTATGTACCGCAACATAAGATAAGGCGGCAGTATGAAAAACGTACTAGCCATTGACTTCGGTGCGTCAAGCGGAAGAGCCGTTATCGGCTCTTTTGACGGCACTGTAATAAAACTCACAGAGATCCACCGCTTTTCAAACGATCCTGTGATACTCGGAAAGACAATGTACTGGGATTTTCTCCGCCTGTTCCACGAGATAAAGCAGTCACTTATAAAATCAAAGGAATACGGCGAGATAGACAGCATTGCGATAGATACATGGGGCGTTGACTTCGGTCTGATCGACAAATCGGGAAGACTGCTCGAAAACCCTGTGCATTACCGTGACAGCAGGACAGCAGGCACTTCTGACTACAGCAAGCGTTTTATTGACCATAACAGGCTGTACGAAAAGACAGGCATTCAGATAATGGAAATAAACACGGCGTTCCAGCTTTTAAGCATAATAAAGGAGCGACCGGAACTTATTGACAGAGCCGACAAGATGCTTATGATGCCTGACCTGTTCGCATATTATCTCGGTGCAAAGCCTGTTGCGGAAATGTCGATAGCGTCAACCACACAGCTTTTTGACGCAAATACGAAAACGTGGTCGGAAGAA
>ENA-OPDH01002067-OPDH01002067.1-human-gut-metagenome-genome-assembly--contig:-NODE-2067-length-13571-cov-2.909515_pt1 | contig 13571 bp, 13 predicted proteins | sample MGYA00241260_ERZ501500 | MGnify/ENA primary metagenome ERZ501500 (study PRJEB25962, sample SAMEA2042519) | human gut metagenome | biome: human gut; feature: human-associated habitat; material: faeces...
CAGCGTCTCCTTCTTCATTTCTTCATCCACCCAGTACAGATGCGACTCCAGCGGATTGTAAATTCTGGGGGAACAGAACCGGGTGGGAGATTCCGGCCAGCGTATCCAGCGCCAGCAGGCGATATGCGTGTAGGGTTCCCTCCAGCCGGGAATCCAGACGCAAAGTTCATGAAGACGCTGCTGGGCACGGTGAAGGGCCAGTTTCAGGGAACCGGTATCCGGGGCATTGCGTTCCGCATCCAGGGCGGCATCCAGTCCAGCGTCCGACACGGCCATAATATTATTCGTATTGCCTACGGGATTTCCGCGGGCATCATACGCCAGTTCGGAAGAGAATGTTTCATACAGCCGGGGGAACGGCGTCTGCAGCGGCCACGCCCATAGAGCCGCCTGATACCGTTTTTCAAAAACCTTACGGGAACAGACACTGTAGGTAAGGGAATCCAGACGCAGGTCCACCCCGCACTTCAGGGCCTCCTGCCGGAGGATGGAACAGACGTTGGTCATCAGGGTGGATGAATCCGCAAACGTCAGTTCCACCACCAGCCGCTCTCCCCGTTCATTTTTCAGCACTCCGTCAGTCCCCATTTCCCGGTAGCCGGCGCGGGCAAAATATTCCATGGCTTTTTTCTTGCTGTATTCCGGAGCTTTCAACGGAAGAGTCAGATCTCCGTACCCCTCCATGTAGGAACCGAGCCTTCTCATATTCCCGCGGAACAAAGTATCAATCACCAGGCCCATGTTCACGGAATGCGCCAGACCGCGGCGGATATCCGGATTTTTCAACAACTTGTCCGAGCAATTCAGATACAGTCCGTACGGGGGACAGGCGTAATTGGCTTCCAGGCTGTATTTATCGGTTCCGGAGCAGGACTTCCACGTTTCATGGGAATCCCTGGTGAGCAGGCAAACGGAGTATTCTCTGCAAACGAATTCCTGACAAGAAACAACCTCATGAAAGCATTTGAGGAAGGATATGAAACCCCGATTTCCCATGGAAAGAAAGTTGTCGTTGTCGGTGGTGGTAATGTAGCCATGGATGCTGCAAGAACCGCACTCCGTCTCGGCGCAGAGGTACATATTGTATACCGTCGTGGTGAGGAAGAACTTCCGGCACGTAAGGAAGAAGTACATCACGCAAAAGAAGAGGGAATCATTTTTGATCTGTTGCAGAATCCGACGGAAATTCTTGTCGATGAGAATGGCTGGGTAAAGGGTGTGCGCATCATCAAGATGGAACTTGGTGAGCCGGATGCGTCCGGAAGAAGAAGTCCGGTGGAGATTCCTGGTTCTGAGTATGAGATGGATTGTGATACCGTGATCATGTCACTCGGTACCTCTCCAAACCCACTCATTTCTTCCACAACCAAGGGGCTTGAGACAAACCGCCGCAAGTGTATCGTTGCAACCGAAGATACCGGTGCAACAAGCAAAGACGGTGTTTATGCAGGTGGAGATGCCGTAACAGGTGCCGCTACCGTTATCCTTGCAATGGGAGCAGGTAAGGCAGCTGCAAAGGGTATTGATGAGTACCTTTCCGGAAAGAACAATTAGACAATAACGGATAGAACTGATAAAAGTGGAGACGGCTGCCGCGTAATGTGGCAGCCGTTTTTGTATGAAGAAAAATGTCAGATACGAAGAAGCGTTTGACTTTTTCTTCTATGATGTATACAATAATCTGTAGTAAAAAAAGAGGAGAACCCTAGGATGAAGACATTAATAGATCTGATCACCGAGCAGGTGACAAATGCATTTACCGGTCAGGGATATGATGCAAAATACGGGAAAGTTACACTTTCCAATCGTCCGGACCTGTGTGAATACCAGTGTAACGGAGCAATGGCTGCAGCAAAGGAGTACAAGTGTGCACCATTCATGATTTCGGATAAGATTGCGCAGGCGCTGGCAGAAAACGAACTGTTTGAGAGCGTAGAGTCTGTAAAACCGGGATTTATCAATATGAAAGTAAGTCCTGCCTATCTGGCGAAATATGTCAGCGATATGAAAGCAGATGAGGGAAGATTTGGCTGTGACAAAGCGGCACATCCGAAGACCATTATTGTAGATTACGGCGGGGCCAATGTTGCCAAGCCATTGCATGTCGGACATCTGCGCTCTGCTGTCATTGGAGAGAGTATCAAGCGGATCGGCAAATTTATGGGACATAACATGATCGGTGATGTGCATCTGGGAGACTGGGGTCTGCAGATGGGACTGATCATTGTAGAATTAAAAGAGCGTAAGCCGGATCTGGTATACTATGATGAAAGCTATACCGGAGAATATCCGAAAGAGGCGCCGTTTACCATTTCTGAACTGGAGGATATCTATCCGACTGCCAGCAAAAAGAGTAAGGAAGACGAAGCGTTCCGTGAGGCTGCCATGGAGGCAACCAGCCAGCTGCAGGCCGGCAGACGGGGATACCGTGCACTTCTTGCACACATTCTGGATGTTTCCGTGACAGATTTAAAGAAGAACTATGATAATCTGAATGTCTCCTTTGAGCTCTGGAAGGGAGAGTCGGATGCACAGCCGTATATTCCGGATATGGTACAGATGATGAAGGACAAGGGCTTTGCCTACATGAGCGAAGGGGCTCTGGTTGTGGATGTCAAAGAGGATACGGATACAAAAGAGATTCCGCCATGTATCATCTTAAAGTCAGACGGAGCTTCGTTATACAGTACGACAGATCTTGCTACGATTGTGATGCGTATGCAGGATTACAACCCGGATGCCATTATTTACCTGACGGATCAGCGTCAGAGCATGCATTTCGTACAGGTATTCCGCTGTGCAAGAAAGACCGGACTCGTCGGACCGGATGTGGAACTGACCCATATCGGATTCGGTACCATGAACGGAAAAGACGGCAAACCGTTTAAGACAAGAGATGGCGGCGTTATGCGTCTGGAATATCTGCTTGATGAGATCAATGAGGAGATGCTCAAAAAGATTACAGAGAACCAGAAAGAAAAGGAAAACCTCGATATTTCCGAGGAAGAGGCAAAGCAGACTGCAAAAACGGTTGCTCTGGCAGCAGTCAAATACGGAGATCTGTCCAATCAGGCAAGCAAGGACTACTGTTTTGATATTGAGCGTTTTACTTCTTTTGAAGGGAATACAGGACCGTATATTTTATATACGATTGTGCGTATCAAATCCATTTTAAAGAAATACACTGCAAAAAATTCGCTGCCGGATGCACCGATTCTTGGGGCACATTCTGCAAGTGAGAAGAACCTGATGCTTGTATTGTCACGTTTCAATGCCATGATGGAAAATGCATATGAGGAGAAAGCACCGCACAAGATCTGTGCATATATTTATGAACTGGCCAATGCATTCAACGGATTTTATCATGAGACAAAGATTCTTTCCGAGGAAGATCTTAAGGTACAGGCTTCTTATATCGGTCTTTTGGTACTGACTAAAAATATTCTTGAGACCTGTATCGATGTGCTTGGTTTTTCCGCACCGGACCGTATGTAAATCGGATGTTCTAAAATCACATATAAAACATATAAATGAGTCATAGGGATTTGTCCTTATGGCTCATTTTTTATGGAAAGAAACATGGAGGAAGTGACAGAATGGAGATTACAGAATATCTTCCGGTAGATTTTCGAACGCAGATGGAAGCAGAAACGTTGTGCGGGGCAGAAGAAATCCGGCTTCGGGTCGGACAACCGCTGGAAATTTTATATGCGGATGAGAAAGAAAAAGAGATTGGGCTGCTCACGGAAGCACATATGCGGGAGGTACTGAATTATCTGAGTGGATATTCCGTGTATGCACTGGAAGAAGAACTGCGACAGGGGTATTTTACACTGGAAGGCGGGCACAGGATCGGGGTTTCCGGGCGGGCAAGCTATGAGAAACACGGAACCTCAAGCTGTATGAAGCTGTTAAGCTGTATCAGCGGTTTAAATATCCGTCTGGCTCACGAAAAAAAGGGGTGTGCATCGGTACTGATTCCATGGCTGTATTGCGGAGAGAATGTATATCATACGTTTTTCTTTGCACCGCCGGGGGTCGGAAAAACAACCTATTTAAGGGATTGTATCCGGCTGCTTTCGAAAGGAAATCACCTGCGTGCCGGGAAAAAGGTCGGGGTAGTCGATGAACGGTCGGAAATTGCCGCGTGTTACCGGGGAATTCCGCAAAACGATCTGGGCCCCCGCACGGATGTGCTGGACAATTGTCCGAAGGAACATGGAATCCATATGCTGCTTCGTTCCATGTCCCCGCAGATCATTGCAGTGGACGAACTGGGACTTCCGGAGGACTTTGCTGCGGTGGCAGACTGTGCCCGGTGCGGGGTATCGATCCTTGGAACCATACATGCCGGCAGTGTCTTAGAGGTTTTGCACCGCCTGCAGATGGGAGGACTGGATCTGATCCGCTCACAGATGCGGCTCATCGGTCTGCAGAGAGAACCGGACGGGCGCCGGATTCTCACCGTATATGAGGGAGGAGGAAATCCATTGTGGCAAGGATTTTCGGAACCGTCCTGATACTGGCAGGGTGTGCCGGATTTCTGTACAAATGGGCAGAGGGGGAAAAAGCCAGACAGCGGATGGCGGGGGAATGGATACGCCTGTTTGTGCGCTGGGGATATGCACTGGAACAGGAACATGTGCGGTTGTACGATTTTTTGTCTTTTTATGAAACGGCAGATGCATCCATGCAGGCATTTCTGGATGAGGTCTGTGTATGTATGCGCAGCCATCAGAATCCAAGCGGACAGAAAATATGGCAGGATTGTCTGCAGAAGCACAAAAGAGAACTGCAGATCGGGCAGGAGGGCTGGGAAATCCTTACGTCTGCCGCGGGAGCATTTTATGGCGAAAGCAGTGCGGAGAATCTGCGATGCAATGAAATCTGCAGAAAACGGATGGAAAAATTTCTGGCAGAGTCACGATTGGAATTTTTTAAAAAACAGCGGGTGTATCTGCCTGTTGGAATGCTGACCGGCGTGGTTATGATCATTCTTCTGGTGTAAAGGCGTAGGAAGGGAACCTTGAGTGTATGAGTGTAACAATTATTTTTAAAATTGCAGCGCTTGGAATTGTTGTGGCAGTACTCAGCCAGATTCTCAAGCATAGTGGAAGGGAGGAACAGGCATTTCTGCTGAGCCTGGCAGGTCTGATAATAGTGTTGTTCTGGATCGTGCCTTGTATCAGTGAACTGTTTACAACGATGGAAACCCTGTTTCGTATGTGATGTCTATGATAAAGATAGGAATGATCGGAATTGCTGCGGTTTTTCTGGCTCTTTTGCTGAAAAAAGAAAAGGGAGAGCTGGCGTTGCTTGTGGGAATTGCAGCATCGGTTTTGATTTTCGGATACACACTGTCAAGAATTTCGTTTATCCTGGATTTTTTACGGGAACTGATGGACACGCTTCCGGTAGATCCGGCACTTTTGAAAGCACTGTTAAAGATGCTTGGAATTACATATGTTGCCGATTTTTCCGCATCGGTCTGCCGGGAAGCGGGATATGGATCTGTCGCAGGACAGATTGAACTGTTTGCAAAATTATCGATCGTTGCTTTGTCCATTCCGGAATTGTGGGTTTTGTTGCGGCTGATCGAACAGATGACCGGGGGGTAGAAATGAAAAAAATAGCTAAAATTTTGTTCTGGTCGGTTTTGTTCGTATGGATGATTTTTTTACAGCCGCAAAATGTGATGGCGGCCGAGGCGGATGAGATCATAAAAGAACTTGATTTTACGGATATCAATGCACAGACGCAGGATCTGCCGGAAAAGATGGATTTTGAAAAAATGGTGAATAAACTGGTGACGGAAGGAACCAACGGACTGGATGCGGGAATGATCTGTGAATATATTGCAGATTTATTTTTTTATGAAATCACGGCTGCAAAGCCAATGTTTTTACAGATGTTTGCCATAGGACTTTTATTTGCGCTGTACGGAAAAGTGATGATGACGCGACAGGGGTATGTTTCGCAGATGAGCTTTTTTATTGTTTATCTTGGGGTGGTTCTGTTGTTGCTGCAATCATTTGCCTTGATCTCAGAGGTGGTAGATCAGGGGATTGACCGTCTGGTGGCATTTATGACCGCATTTGTGCCTTTGTATGCGGCAACGCTGTTTTGCTCCGGCAATGCGGCATCTGCGGGTTCCTTTTATCAGCTGGCATTCGGACTGATGTATCTGCTGGAACTGGGAATGAAATTTATTTTTCTGCCGGGGGTTCATGTGTTTGTGCTGCTTCTTCTGATGGATAACCTGTTTGAGGAAACAAAACTTGGAAAGATGGCGCAGCTGTTCGAAGACGGAATACGACTGGTCTTAAAAGGCGGGCTGACTGCCGTTATGGGAATCGGTGTTGTACAGTCTCTGATTGTACCTGCAAGAGACAGGCTTTCCACAAACAGTATTTTTAACAGTATATCCGCGGTTCCCGGAGTAGGAAATACCTTCGGTTCCGCAGCAGAGATCCTGCTCGGAAGCGGAATCCTCATAAAAAACAGCATTGGCGCGGTTGCCCTTATCCTTCTTTTTGTAATCGGGATGACACCGCTGCTGAAATCTTTCTGTTTTTCTGTGATGTACCGCCTGACCGCTGCATTTTTGGCACCGGTCGCAGACAGCCGGATTGCGCAGTGTGTGCAGGCCGCTGCCAGGGGATGCGCGCTTTTTTGTACCATACAGCTGGATGCGCTGCTTTTATTTTTTATTACCACATCCATAATCAGTGTTTCCACCAGTTTCATCTATTGAGGAGGGAGGAGAACATGGAAGTTGTACTTACATTTGTGAAAAATTATTTCGTGCTGATGCTGATTTTTTATCTGTTGTCATATCTGACACCAAAGGAAACCTATCAGAAATATTTTCATTTTTTTGTCAGCGTGCTCGTGATCACCGTGCTGGCACAGCCGCTTTTGGTCTATGTGGGAGGAATGAAAAAAGAAGAGGCAAGGCAGCAGCTGCATGAGATTGTCGAGCAGATGGAAAGCATAGAATATCAGGAGAAGGGAGAGAATATTTTTGAACAGTATCTTGGGAAAGTGGATCAAAAAGAGGAATAAATCGGATTTCGTTGTACTGATTCTGCTTGGGGTGATGGTAATGATCGTTGCGATGCCGACGGGGGCAAAACAAAGCCAGAAAGAAACACAGACGCAGGAACAAAAGGAGCAGCAGCTGCAGACGGAAGATTCCTATAAAGAGCAGCTGCAGCAGCAGCTGAAGGAGCTGCTTGAACACATGGACGGGGTGGGAAAAACCCGTGTAATGCTGACATTTTCCGATGAGGGAACCGACCAGCTGGATAAAAATGTGACAAAAGATGGAAACAAAAAGGAAGAGACAACGGTGGTGTACGATACCGGTGATACCAGACAGCCCTATGTGATCTGCAGGCAGATGCCGAAAATTGAAGGGGTTGTGGTTGTGGCACAGGGTGGAGGAAATGCAAAGACCGTTACAGAAATTTCCAACGCGGTAATGTCATTATTTCCGGTGGAAGCGCATAAGGTAGTAGTAGTTAAAATGTCGGTACAGGAGGAATAGACGTGAAAAAAAGAGTGCATAAAAATCAGATTGTTATTACAACGCTGGCGGTGCTGATTGCGGTGGCCGGTTATGTTACTTATGACAAAAAGGGCGCTGATATCAAAGATGCCGAGACGGTAGCTAATATGAATCAGGGTGCCGTAAGTGACCAGACGGATAAAGATTATGAAACCGGAGAGGATCTGGATATCACAAGCAGCAAGGAAGATCTGGCGAATGCATCGACGGAAGATGTGGAAAATCCGGGAGAGACGGTACTTACCTCTGTGACAAGCGGGGATTCCGACTATGCGGCAAAAGTGAAACTTAACCGGGAACAGGTGCGTTCCAAAAATAAAGAAACCCTGCAGGCAATCATTGACAATGATTCTTTGGATGAGTCCAAAAAGAAAGATGCGGTCAATGAAATGATTACACTGACGGATATTGCGGAGAAAGAGTCCAATGCAGAAATGATGCTGGAGGCAAAAGGGTTTACGGATGTGGTTGTCAGTATGAATGATGACGGCTGTGATGTGGTTCTTAATATGGGGGAGGCAACCGATGCCAAGCGGGCGCAGGTCGAAGATATTGTAAAGCGTAAGACCGGAGTATCCGCAGATAAGATCGTGATCACTCCCATCCAGTAGCACTTGCAAATACATAGTTTTTAGTATAAAATGAGGTACAGTGTGCAATTGGTTTGGAGGATATACTGTGAGTGACTTAAGAAAAGAAATAGAAAAACGGCGTACATTCGCTATCATTTCCCATCCGGATGCAGGTAAGACGACTCTGACGGAGAAGTTCCTGCTTTACGGAGGAGCCATCAATCTTGCCGGTTCCGTAAAAGGAAAGGCAACAGCAAGACATGCGGTGTCTGACTGGATGGAGATCGAGAAGCAGAGAGGTATTTCGGTCACCTCGTCGGTGCTGCAGTTTAACTATGACGGATACTGTATCAATATTCTGGATACCCCGGGACATCAGGATTTCTCGGAGGATACTTACCGTACACTTATGGCGGCGGATTCCGCAGTCATGGTGATTGATGCAAGCAAAGGAGTAGAGGCGCAGACACGTAAGCTGTTTAAGGTATGCGTAATGCGCCATATTCCGATTTTTACATTTATCAATAAGATGGACCGTGATGCAAATGATACGTTTGAGCTTCTTGATGATATTGAAAATGAACTGGGAATCGCAACGTATCCGGTCAACTGGCCGATCGGTTCCGGAAAAGAATTCAAAGGTGTATATGACCGTCATACCAGAAAAGTTATGACATTTGCCGATACATTAAAGGGAACAAAAGAAGGTTCCGAAAAGATTATTGATATCGATGATCCGGCACTGATCGACGAGATTGGTGAGGAGAAAAAATCAATTTTGGATGACGAAATCGAACTTCTTGACGGTGCCAGTGCGGAATTTGATATGGAACTTGTGACAAAGGGAGAACTTTCCCCGGTATTTTTCGGTTCTGCCCTGACCAATTTTGGTGTGGAAACTTTTCTGCAGCATTTCCTGAAGATGACTTATGCGCCAATGGCCCGGAAATCAGACATCGGAATGATTGATCCGTTTCAGGAAGATTTTTCTGCGTTTGTCTTTAAGATTCAGGCAAATATGAATAAAAATCACCGGGACCGTATTGCGTTTATGCGTATCTGTTCCGGTAAGTTTACGGCGGGCATGGAAGTATTCCATGTGCAGGGAAACAAACAGATCAAGCTTTCCCAGCCGCAGCAGATGATGGCAGACGAGCGTAAAATGGTAGAAGAAGCATATGCGGGAGATATTATTGGTATTTTTGATCCCGGCATTTTCTCTATCGGGGACACCCTCACGACGGCAAAGGACAAGTTTCAGTTTGAGGGAATCCCGACATTTGCGCCGGAACATTTTGCACGTGTACGTCTGATCGACTCCATGAAGCGCAAGCAGTTTGTAAAAGGAGTAACACAGATTGCACAGGAAGGTGCCATCCAGATTTTCCAGGAATACAAAGGCGGTATGGAGGAAATCATAGTAGGAGTAGTTGGTGTGCTGCAGTTTGATGTACTCCGGTTCCGTCTGGAAAACGAGTATAATGTGGAGATCCGTCTGGAGAATCTTCCATATGAACATATCCGCTGGATCGAGAACAAGGATGAAGTGGATGTAGACGCGCTGACTGGTACTTCAGATATGAAGAAAGTGATTGATATGAAGGGAAATCCGCTTCTTTTATTTGTCAATGCATGGAGTGTCGGCATGACACTTGACCGAAACGAAGGACTCGTATTATCCGAGTTCAGTAAGAATTAATCAAAGGAGGAAAGATCATGGGAGTTGTAACAATTACAAAAGAAAACTTTGAAGCAGAAGTTGTCGGCGCAAAGGTGCCGGTCGTGATTGATTTCTGGGCATCCTGGTGTGGCCCTTGTCAGATGCAGTCACCGGTTGTGGATGCAGTTGCAGAATCGATGGGAGATCAGGTGAAAGTATGCAAAGTAAATGTGGACGAGCAGCCACAGCTTGCATTAAATTACCAGATTGTGAGTATTCCTACGCTGGTATTCATGAAAGATGGAATGTTTCAAAAGAAGATGGTAGGGTTACAGACGCAGGATGCGATTGAGGATTACCTGAAAACACTTCTTGACGCGTAGTAGGATACAACGTATAATAAAAGGCAGTTGCAGGGCGACTGTCTTTTTTTATTTCCCCATTTAAAATTTTGCATTGACAATACAAACAAAATATACTACTATTAGAACATAGATACGAACATAGGTTCGATAAGAAGGAGAATATTATGGCAAAGGACGATAAATTAAAAGCACTGGATGCGGCAATCGCACAGATCGAGAGACAGTATGGCAAAGGATCTGTGATGAAGCTGGGGGACAATTCCGCAAATATGAACGTGGAAACGGTTCCTACAGGGTCACTCAGTCTGGATATTGCATTGGGACTCGGAGGACTTCCGAAAGGACGTATCATTGAGATTTACGGACCGGAGTCCAGTGGTAAGACTACCGTTGCACTGCACTGTGTGGCAGAGGTGCAGAAGCAGGGCGGAATTGCCGGATTCATTGACGCAGAGCATGCGCTTGATCCTGTCTATGCAAAGAATATCGGTGTTGATATTGACAATCTCTATATTTCCCAGCCGGACTGCGGAGAGCAGGCACTTGAGATCACCGAGACCATGGTGCGTTCCGGAGCAGTCGATATTGTAATTGTCGATTCGGTAGCAGCTCTTGTGCCAAAGGCGGAAATTGACGGAGATATGGGAGATTCCCATGTGGGCCTGCAGGCACGTCTGATGAGTCAGGCGCTTCGTAAGCTGACCGGTGTGATCAGCAAGTCAAACTGTATTGTGATCTTTATTAACCAGCTGCGTGAGAAAGTTGGAGTAATGTTTGGAAATCCAGAAACAACTCCAGGTGGAAGAGCTTTAAAATTCTATTCTTCTGTGCGAGTAGAAATCAGAAGAAGTGAAGTAATTAAAAATGGTACGGAAATTGTTGGGAATAAAGTCAATATCAAAGTTGTTAAAAATAAAGTGGCACCACCATTTAAATCAACACAAGTCGATATTATTTATGGTAAAGGTATTTCAAGAGATGGTGAAGTCTTGGATTTAGCAGTTGATAAAGATATTGTTGATAAATCCGGTGCTTGGTATGCTTATAAGGGTGAAAAAATTGGACAAGGACGTGAAAATGCAAAACGATATCTTGTTGAACATCCTGATATAATGAATGAAATTACGGAAGCAATTAAAGCTTCATTAATGCCTGTAGAAGAAGAGGAATTGTAAAAATTCCTCTTTTTAACTTGTTATTGTCAAAATAAGCAATTTGACATATAATATACTTGTGCGCAAAACACGTTTAATAAACATAGTAAAGACTATGTAAATATTAATTATTATAACCGAAACAAACGGTGAATGATTGGATAATCAATCATAAAAAATGTGCATAGAGAAAATGGAGGGTGGAATATGCCAGGTTTAAATATTGCCACTATTTTATCCTATGTTCTAGCTGTCGCTGTTGGGGTTCTTATTTATTTTGTATATGCAAAACTAAATATTTCAAAAGCTAATGTAAGTGCTCAAAAGATTATTGATGATGCAACGAGTAAAGCTGATAATCTAGTTAAAGAAGCTATTTTAGATGCTAAAACTCAAGCTTATGAATTAAAATTAGAAGCAGAAAAAGAAATTAAAGAACAAAAACAAGAAATTACTGAACTTGAAAATAATCTTTCAGAACGTGAAAAAGGTATTGAACGAAGAGATATTGCTGTTCAAGGTAAAGAAGACGTTCTTGAACAAAGAATTAAACAATTAGATATTAAAGAAGCTGGAATAGATAAATTAGAGGCTGAATTAAAAGATAAAATTGATTCTAAAGTTGTTGAATTAGAAAAAGTTGCCGCTATGTCAGCAAGAGAAGCTAAGGAAGAATTGTTCAAACAAGTTGAACAACAAATTTCATTAGAAATGTCTGCTTACATAAAAGAACAAGAAGAAGAAGCTAAAAGTAAAGCTGCTGATATGTCTAGAGACATTATTGCCAATGCAATTAATCGATACGCTCAAGAAGAGGTTACTGAAAGAACAGTAACTGTTGTTGATCTTCCAAGTGAAGAAATGAAAGGACGTATCATTGGACGTGAAGGTCGTAATATTAAAGCAATCGAACAAGCAACAGGTGCAGATTTAATTATTGATGATACACCTGAAGCAATTACGATTTCTTGCTTTGATCCAGTAAGAAGAGAAGTTGCTCGTTTATCATTAGAAACTTTAATTAGAGATGGACGTATTCAACCAGGAAGAATCGAAGAAGTTGTTGATAAAACAAGAAAAGAATTAGATGAAGTTATTAGTAAAACTGGAGAAAATGCAATTTTTGAATTAGGTATTTCTCGTATTGATAAAGAAATTGTTAAACAAATTGGTAAATTAAAATATCGTACAAGCTATGGTCAAAATGCGCTTCAACATTCATTAGAAGTTGCACATTTAGCAGGAATTATGGCTGCTGAATTAGGATTAAATCAACAATTAGCTAAACGTGCAGGTCTATTACATGATATTGGTAAAGCAATGGATCATGAAATGGAAGGAAGCCATGTTGAATTAGGTGCAAAATTCGCGAAAAAACATGGAGAACATCCAACTGTTATTAATGCAATTGCTTCACATCATGGGGATGTACCAGCAACAAGTGTTATTTCTATTTTAGTAGCTGCTGCTGATACATTATCAGCTGCTAGACCAGGAAGTCGAAGTGAAACAATTGAAAATTATATTCAAAGACTTGAAAAACTTGAAGAAATGGCTAAAAGCTTTGATGGTGTCGATCGTGTCTATGCAATTCAAGCAGGACGTGAAATTCGTATCGTTGTAAAACCTGATAAAGTGGATGATCTAGCAAGTCATAAGATTGCACGTGATATTAAGACAAAGATTGAAGAAGAATTAACTTATCCAGGACATATTAAAGTTACTGTTATAAGAGAAATTCGTGCGAGTGAAATTGCAAAATAAAAGGGAAATCAATTCCCTTTTTTTTTATATATGTTAAAATGTCTTTACGAAATGAGGAAAGAAAATGAAAGTTTTATTTATAGGAGATATCGTTGGAAATGTAGGACGACAAATGATAGAAGATTATCTTTATCGTATTCGAAAAGATTATCAAATTGATTTTGTAATCGCAAATGTTGAAAATGCGACACATGGTAAAGGATTAAATAGAAAACATTATGATTTCTTTACTTTTGAAGGTGTTGATTGTATGACAATGGGGAATCATACTTTTGATAAAAAAGAACTTCTTGATTTTATTGATGAAGCTGATCGCCTTGTTGTTCCTTTCAATCAACCAAGTATTTTACCAGGAGTCCATACAAGAGTATTTAATGTTAAAGGTACAAAAATAAGAGTAACCAATGCACTTGGATGTGTCTTTATGGATAACCGTTATTCGAATCCTTTTGATCATATTGATGATTATCTAAACCTTGAACAAGA
>ENA-OPDH01002068-OPDH01002068.1-human-gut-metagenome-genome-assembly--contig:-NODE-2068-length-13570-cov-3.349168_pt1 | contig 13570 bp, 10 predicted proteins | sample MGYA00241260_ERZ501500 | MGnify/ENA primary metagenome ERZ501500 (study PRJEB25962, sample SAMEA2042519) | human gut metagenome | biome: human gut; feature: human-associated habitat; material: faeces...
ATTTTTGTAAAATCATTTATTTTCTACACTTTGAATTATACAGGAAGCTTATTTACATTCTTCTGATAATTCCTGATGTTTTTTCAACAGATCTACACTTAATTTTTCTTCAAATACCTTTGGGTTTCCTGATGTATTTGCAGCATCCACGGTTTCCCCTTCATACAGTGCGATAGGATACGTCTCAAGAAGCTCCTCTCTTCCGCTTTTGATGATACATTCTGCCATTTTCATCGCTTCCGGATTGGTATCTTCTCCTTTATCTACAACTGCGACAGACTCTGTCAAAGTAAAGTTTCCTTCTGTCGGATCTACATAATCAATCGGGAGCCCTTCTTCCTTATCTGCCACAGCCTGATGTCTCAATCCAAAACCGATTGCAACCTCTCCGGCGCGCACCTTCTTGATCGGACCGGAACCAGAATCTTCAATATGTGCGCCTGCATTTGCATAGATATCCGTCAAAATCTCTTTTGCACCGTCTTCTCCATATTCATTGATAAGTGCCTGTATAAGGAGCCATGCTGTAGATGAGCTCTGAATATCTGTCACAGAGATCATATCTTTATAAACAGGATCTGCCAGATCTTTGATGGACTTTGGCACCGGAAGATTATTCTCTTTCAATACTTCAGTGTTATAAATAATCGCGCCTTCCTGTGCAGTGATCGGCGTATAGTAATCCGGATACTCATCTAATGCTCCGGTATCGAATTCCAGATCCTTAAACATGGCATGCTCTTCTTCTGAACTTTCCAGATAAAAGCTGCTCATTGTTACCAAATCCGCTTCAATCTCCGCACCTTCCGCCAGAAGTTTTCCCCCAAGCTCAGAAGTTCCGAAAGTCTGTACAAGATATTTTCCTTCATAACCATTTTCGTCTAAGGCATGCTGCATAGCAGCTACTGCTTCATCGTCTGCATTTGTGTACAGAACCACCTGATCTTTTGATGCATCTTTATTATTTCCACACCCTGTCAGAATTGTTCCCGTAAGCATCGTTACTGCAAGCCCTATCACAGCCGCCTGTTTCATTCTCTTCATATTTTGAGTTCTCCTTTTTGTTTTCATATTTGAGTTCTTATATTTCCATTTTTGTGCCGCAAGATAGCCAAACAGCAGCTTCGCCACAATATTCGTAAATAAAATCAACAACGACAGAACAAAAATCTCATTAAACTTAGCAAAATGCTGTAGTTCCTTAATCTTCGTCGTAATCACCATTGTTCTTGCACCTGCCAGAAATATCACCGCACTCACAGTGACCATAGCATTTACAAAATAATAACTGAACACTTCAATCAAAGACGATGCCGCATTTGGTGTCACCACACGCAGCAAACTCTTCATCCAACTATCACCCATAAGCTTCGCAGTTTTCTCCCATGACAGGTTCATTTTAGAGAGCGTATTTTTCATCATCATATAGGGAGTTGCAAAAAAATGGACCAGATTACATAAGATCATAATAGCAAATGTATTCTGAAGCGAGGTTCCGGTAAAACCAAGCATAAACGCGATTCCCAGCACCATCCCGGGAACAGTATTCGTCACTGAAGCCATTCCTTCTACTACCTTTTTTGCCTTCGCCGGCAATTCGCTTCTTGCCGTCACAAGCGCTGCGCCATAAGCCATCAAAGTTCCAAGTACTGCTGTCAATCCTGCTGTATAAAGTGAATTTTTGTACACTGCTGTCAATCCCTGATTCTGAAATACCCGAACAACGTTTTCGGTTGTAAACCTAAGATCATACGGCCAGCCTTTTACAAACGGTACGATAAATATAACTCCGAATATCGCAAACACCAGCAACAAAATCACCCCTGTTCCACTTGCGCAGACTACATCTCTTAAACGGTTTTTTTGATTTTCAATGACTGTTACATTGGTGTACCGGATATTATAACGTTCCAGATAATTTATAATTAAAATACTCACAACCGAAGGCAACAACATAATCATCGCAACCACAGCACCGTTATTGAAATTCGGAACGCTTCCAAGCATCTGATTGTAAAGCACTGAAGCTGCCACTTCAAACCTTCCACCGACAGACGCCGGAATCCCAAAATCGGTAAAACTTAAGAAAAAGCATTGGATGAAGGAAACGGTTAATGTGCCCGCCAACGGTCTTAGCACCGTTGTCACAAAAGTATGAAAAATATTATCTCCCATTACTCTTGAAACAACTGTGAACTTTTTATCCACATAACCCATCGTGTTATTGATCAACAAGAACGATACAGGCAGTGTATAGATTACATACCCGATCATCAGACCGTTGATTCCATAAATATCAAACAGTTGTCTGCCAAACAACTTAGTAAACAGCCCCTGTTTTCCAAAAGAGTAGATAATTGCAAATCCATAGGTAATCGTCGGAAGCAGCATAGGAAGTACCGCCAGCATTCTCACAACTTTCTTAAATCTTTGATTTACATTTGTATAGTTGACCGTATAAGCCATCAGAAATGCAAGCCCTGTAACAATCACTGAACTAAGCGAAGAAACAAAAAAACTGTTTCCAATACTATGTACAAAATCGGGAGTCTGAAACATTTCTTTATAATGGATAAGCCCTGCTCCCACATCACTCTGAAATGATTTTACAAGCAGTAAAAAAACCGGGTGAACCAAAAATACCGCAAAAAGAACCGCCAACATCATCCATATGATTTTAACTTCTATGTTCTTATTTTTCCTCATCATACTATACCGCCTGCCTTACCGGCTTTAATTCCAGTCCTTTGCCGAACAGACTGAAAATATTGTCACGCTTAATCTCCAGCTGATTTAAGATAAATTCCCTCACAAAATTGTTAGAAGGCGTGCGGATAATTTCCTCCGGTTTCCCATATTGTGAAATGGTTCCTTCATTGATAATCAGTACGCGATCAGAGAGTGTCAATGCTTCTTCCGGATCATGAGTAACAATAATGGTTGTCAGATGATACTCTTTTGCGATTGTTTTGATTCTGTCTTTGATTGATTCTTTGATCACACCGTCCAATGCACTTAACGGTTCGTCAAGGAGAAGGATCTTCGGCTTCATCACCATTGTCCTTGCCAGCGCTACTCTTTGCTTCTGTCCGCCTGATAATTGATCGATCTTTTTATCAAGATGATCATTTAATCCGAGAAGCCGGATCAGATCCTTAACCTCTTCCTCTGTAGAAATGCCGGGTTTATTTTTCAGTCCATACACAATATTTTTATAGGCATTCAGGTGCGGAAACAGTGCATAATCCTGAAACACAATATTAAAACCACGCTCTTCCATCGGAACATCTGTAAGGTCTTCATTGTTATAAAATAGTTTCCCACTATCTATTTCTGTAAGTCCCAAAATCAAATTAAGGAGCGTCGTCTTCCCGCTTCCGGAAGGCCCTAAGATCGATACAATTTCTCCTTCTCCGATTTCAAGATTGATGTCTTTTAAAATAGATACGCCGTCAAATGATTTACTGATATGTTCTAGTTTTAGCATAGAAAACTCCTTTCTTTTTCTCAAACAACAGTTATATTTTACTCATTTCCGACTCTCAAAAACAACGCAGTCACCGTTAACCTTTTGTAAAATTTAACGCACAAAAATCCGGGCAAAGTTAAAAAAACTTTACCCGGATTTCATTTTCTTATCACGTATTATCGTCTGTTTCTTTTATTCTGCAACATCTTTCATACTGAAAGAGAATCTTCCCATCTTGTCTTTTCCAAGGCAGACAACCTTCACTTTGTCTCCAAGTGTCAGTACGTCTTCTACGTGGTTTACTCTTTCTTTAGAAATCTTAGAAATGTGTACCATTCCTTCTTTTCCAGGCGCAAACTCAACAAATGCGCCAAATTCTTTGATGCTGATTACAGTTCCTTCCAGAACCTGTCCTGCCTCAAAATCTGTTACGATGATATAGATCAGCTTTCTCGCTTCATCCATGCTTGCAGCATCAGTACCACAGATTGATACATTACCATCATCTGTAATGTCGATCTTCACGCCGGTCTGTTCGATGATCGCATTGATCGTCTTACCGCGCTGTCCGACTACATCACCAATCTTCTGTGGGTCAATCTGCATCTGAATGATCTTCGGTGCAAACTCGCCAACCTCAGCTCTTGGCTCTGCAATCGTCTTACTCATTACTTCATCTAAGATGTATGTTCTTGCTTTCTTTGTAGCTGCAATTGCTTCTTCAATAATCGGTCTTGTCAGTCCGTGAATCTTAATATCCATCTGAATTGCTGTGATACCCTTATGTGTACCTGCAACCTTGAAGTCCATATCACCGAAGAAGTCTTCCAATCCCTGAATATCTGTAAGTACCAGATAGTCATCATCTGTATCGCCTGTCACAAGACCTGCGGAGATACCTGCAACTGCAGATTTGATCGGTACACCTGCCGCCATCAGTGACATAGAAGATGCACAGATACTTGCCTGTGAGGTAGAACCGTTGGACTCAAAGGTCTCAGACACTGTACGGATTGCATATGGGAAATCTGTCTCACTTGGAAGTACCGGAACAAGGGCACGCTCTGCCAACGCTCCGTGACCGATCTCACGACGTCCCGGTCCTCTGGATGGTCTTGTCTCACCAACAGAATAAGACGGGAAGTTATAGTGGTGCATATATCTCTTTGATGTCTCTGCTTCATCAAGACCGTCAAGTCTCTGTGCCTCTGCGAGAGGTGCAAGCGTTGTTACTGTACAGATCTGAGTCTGTCCACGGGTAAACATCGCAGAACCGTGTACTCTCGGAATCAAATCTGTCTCCGCTGCTAATGGACGAATCTGATCGATCGCTCTTCCGTCCGGACGCTTGTGATCTTTTAAGATCATCTTGCGGACTGTCTTTTTGATACTGATATACAGCCTCTCCGAGAACTGCAAGCCACTCCTCATTCTCTGCAAATGCTTCCTCTAATTTCTCAGTAATCTGGCGGATATTTTCTTCTCTTACCTGTTTCTCATCGGTAAATACAGCCTCTTCCATTGCCTCCGGTGGAACGATTTCCTTGATTGCCGCAAACAATTCTTCCGGCACTGCACAGCTCTCATAAGCATGTTTTTCTTTTCCACACTCTGCAACGATTGTATCGATAAATGCGATTACTTTCTGGTTCAACTCATGTGCTGCAAAGATTGCATCAATCATCTGCTGTTCCGGAACTTCATTTGCTCCAGCTTCGATCATGATGACTTTCTCTTTTGTAGATGCAACTGTAAGTGCCATATCAGAAGCTTCCTTCTGTGCTGCTGTCGGGTTAAATACAAATTCTCCGTCTACAAGACCTACCTGTGTTGTAGAGATCGGTCCGTCAAACGGAATATCGGAAATACTTGTAGCGATTGCCGCGCCAAGCATTGCTGTAAGCTCTGGAGAGCAATCCTGATCTACAGATAATACAAGGTTCTCCAATGTCACATCATTGCGGTAATCCTTCGGAAATAGCGGTCTCATTGGACGGTCAATGACACGACAGGTAAGAATCGCATTCTCAGATGCCTTACCCTCTCTCTTATTAAATCCTCCCGGAATCTTTCCTACTGCATATAATCTCTCATTATATTCTACGCTTAATGGGAAGAAATCAATTCCCTCTCTCGGCTTCTCAGAAGCAGTTGCTGTACATAACACAGTTGTGTCACCGTAATGCATAAGCACTGCACCATTTGCCTGTTTTGCCACTCTGTCTACATCTACTCTCAGAGTTCTTCCGGCTAATTCCATCTCAAACTTTTTATACATAGTGTTCTCCTTTTCTTTTTCTTCGGACAGGGAACACCGAAACTACTGAAAAAAGCATTTTGAACAAATACGCTTTTCAGTGGTCTCGGTCTGGGCTCCTGCCCGTAATCTTATTAATAATATCATAGAAACATATCCATGACAAGGCTTCGGCGCATAAAAAAACTCCCATGCTGTAAAACAGCCGGGAGCTTTTATTGTTGCGTTGCTTGTCTGTATAAATTGGTTTTCTCTTACTTTCTGAGTCCTAATCTCTCGATCAGTGTACGATATCTCTCGATATCTGTCTTCTTAAGGTATGCAAGAAGTCCTCTTCTCTGACCTACCATCTTAAGAAGTCCTCTTCTTGAGTGATGATCCTTAGGATTTGCTTTGAAGTGATCTGTCAGATCGTTGATTCTAGCTGTAAGAATAGCTACCTGAACTTCCGGTGAACCTGTATCTCCGGCTGTTCTTCCGAAATCTTTAATGATCTGCTCTTTCTGTTCTTTAGAAACCATTTTGTTTTCCTCCTTATTTCTCTCTAAATTAACGCCTGATATTAAGTAATGGCTGGAGTGTCCAATTACCGAACATCGGCTATCACACTGAGACAGTATAGCATACCATCTTGCAATTGTAAAGCAATATTTCTACAGTTCTTCTTCGTCTTCTTCCTCTCCTGCCGGAGGTTCCATGATCGCAAATGCAATATTGGTTGCATGGTCAGCTACACGCTCAAGACCGGATACGGTATCTGAGAAGATCATTCCCGCTTCCGGCGTACATTTATTTTTGGTCAAACGCTTCACATGGGCGCGCTGCAGCTTCTTTTCATCCTGGTCAATCTCATCTTCCAGACTCAGGATTTCCCGCATATGTTCTGAGTTCTTATTTGTAAACATATCCAGTGAATAATGAAGGAGGCGTACTACTTTTTCCATCATATCATTCAACTGTTTCTGCGCCTTTTCACTCAGTTCAATCTTATCGTCTATTCTGCGCTTTGCCGCATCTGCAAAGTTCTCTGCATGATCTCCGATTCGCTCAATATCATTTACCACATGGAACAAGCCTCCGAGAAGCTCCGCATCTGCTGTCGGCAGATCCATCTCCCCTGCTTTTACAAGATAATCGGTAATCTTGTGGTTCATAAAGTTAATATAACCTTCTGAGCGATAGATTTCCTCCACAAGCTCCGCACGCGGATTACAGAGAACATCCATACCTCTTTTCAGATTGGTAATCGCCACATTTCCCATATGCTCAATTTCTTTGATACCATCATGAACAACTGTTGTTGGGGAAATAATGTTTTTCCCTCCGATATAGTGAAGCTTAAATTCATCACCCGGTTTTTCGTCCTGCCCAGGAACCACCTTATAAGTTGCCTTAACAATCCAACCCATGAACGGGAATAAAATAGCAACTTCGAACACTTTCATAATTGTGTGGACATTGGCAACCGCTCTTGCCGGATCATTGCCTGACATATGCATAATTCCATCTGTGATCGGTGTAAGTGCGAACAGCAGGATAACAAAAGAAACTGCCGATCCGACTACGTTAAACAGGAAATGGATCATTGCCGCACGTTTTGCATCTTTATTTCCGCCAAGACTTGCGATCAGTGCGGAAACACAAGAGCCCATATTACAGCCCAGCACTAAAAACGGACAGATTGTAAATGCCAGAAGTCCCTGTGATGCCATCAAAATAACAATACCAACCGTAGCAGATGAACTCTGCAGGATTGCAGTGATCACAAAACCTACCATCATAGCGGCAAACGGGTTTCTCAGTGATTTTAATAATTCAACAATCTGCGGGGATTCTTTGATCGTTGTCATTGCGTCTCCCATAATACTGAGTCCTAAGAACAGGATACCAAATCCAAGAATCACTTCTCCGGCATTTTTCACCTTTACCTTTTTACAGAACATCACCATAACAACACCGATGATTACAAATAAAGGTGCAATATCCGATAAATTAAATGCGATCAACTGACCGGTTACTGTAGTACCGATATTGGCTCCTAAGATTACTCCCGTCGCCTGCAAAAGAGTCATAAGACCCGAATTTACAAAGCTGACTACCATAACCGTCGTAGCGCTTGATGACTGAACTACTGCTGTAAACAAAATACCGACCATCATTCCGATAAATCGATTTTTCGTGAAGAATTCTAAGATTCCTCTCATTCTGGCTCCGGCTGCTTTCTCCAGCCCTTCACTCATATCTTTCATACCCAGCAGGAATAATCCAAGCCCGCCAAGCAGAGAGAAAAATGTCACCATATCCATTTATATTCTCCTTTATCTTTGGAAATAATTTTCTCCGTAATGAATATCTTTTTCCACACAGTTTTTCATCGCTTCCACATTCTGAAATTTCTTTTCCGGACGATGGAACTCCAGAAATTCTATGCGAACTTTTTTACCATAAGCGTCTCCTGTATACCCAAACAAATAACTTTCTACCAGCACCTGTTCTCCATTGGATACCGTCGGCTTTCTTCCAATATTGGAGACTCCATTATACCAGATGCCATCCACATTTATTCGGCTCACATACACGCCGCACGGCGGCAAAAGCTTTTCTTTTGGCCACACAACATTCATTGTCGGAAAACCAAGTGTCCTTCCCAGTTGTCTGCCATGTTCTACTATACCATTTACTCCATAACGATAACCGAGAAGTGTCTCTGCCAGTTTCATATCACCATCCTGCACCACTTCTTTAATATACGTACTGCTGATCTCGCGGCCATGATAGCGTTCTTTTTCTACTACGACTGCGTGATAATCGTATTTATCCGTATATGCTTTCAACAGATCAGCGTCACCTTTCTGACCGTATCCAAAGTGAAAATCTGTCCCTACGACGACATAATCCGCATGAAAAACGCCTTTAATAATTTTCGAGATAAACTCTTCTGCCTCCATGTGGCGGAACTCATCCGAAAACGGACAGTTAATCAAATAATCAACATTTTCCAGACGTTCTTTACGTTCTTCCTTTGTCATCAGAACCTGGCGTCCACTCATATCAAATGCACACAGAGCGCTCTTTACACCCTGCTGCTCCTGAAATGTCTTTACATTCTCCACCAATTTCTGGTGTCCTCTGTGTAAGCCGTCAAATTTTCCAAAGGTCACTGCTGACTTTCCGGTGTCTGTATATTCTTTCAGACCTTCTATATACTGCATTTTTATCCCTCTCGTTATAAGCTTTCCTGATCAAAAAACATTTTCATGATCGTATAGTCTTTCTTTGCTGCCCGATATCGGTACAGACCTATGAAATGCTCCTCTTGGTCATATACTCGAACCGGTTCTTCATCACTAACATCCAGTTTATCTAAAACAGCTCTGTCCGGAAATGGATTCCCATTATAGATTAATTTCTTCCATCGATCCATGACAACTGCTTTGGGATATTCTGAAAACATCTCATCAATCGGAAGGATCAAGTCTTCCAATTTACCTTTTTCCTTACTCTCTTCAATCTGAGACAGCGTATATGCGTTCTCTAACTGAAAACGGCTGACCTGCGTACGTAAAAGCTCTTCCATACAGCCTCCGCATCCAAGACTTTCACCAATATCATGGCAAAGTGTACGAATATAGGTCCCCTTCGAACAGTGTACTCTCATTTTCACTCTCGGAAGCTCCACCTTGAGAATATCAATGTTATAGATCTTGATATTTCTTGGCTTACGCTCTACGCTTTTGCCTTCTCTGGCAAGCTCATAGAGTTTTTTTCCACCCACTTTCAACGCAGAATACATGGGCGGAATCTGCGCATAGCCTCCTTCAAAAGTGGAGATCTTCTCTCGAAGCATTGCTTCGGTAACGGAAGAAGTGTCCCTTCTCTCCAGTATTTCCCCCGACACATCCTGCGTATCGGTAACAGTGCCAAGAAGCAGCACTGTTTCATACACTTTGTCTTTGTCTGTTAAGAGATCACATAATTTTGTTGCCCGTCCAAGGCACACCGGAAGCACTCCTTCCGCATCCGGGTCAAGCGTTCCTGTATGACCAATTTTCTTCTGTCCCACAATGCCTCTTAATTTAGCAACTACATCATGGGAAGTAAATCCCTTTTCTTTATATACATTGATGATTCCATGTATCATACATTTTCTCCCAACTGTAGTGCAATCTGTGCGGACAAATTGTTAAGAACATCATGGACACTGCCTGTCATCGTAAAACCTGCCGCTTTTTTATGTCCGCCGCCTCCAAAATATTGCGCGATCACACTGACATCTACGTCCTTGGAGGAACGAAGACTCACTTTATATTCATTTGGCGATATCTCATATATAAATATGGCAACTTCCACACCCTTTGTGTTGCGAAGCTGACTGACGATCCCATCCAGATCCTTCGGTGTCACACCATAGAATTCCAGCGTCTTCTGGCGAAAATAAGATGCAATACATTTTCCATCCATGAACATAATACTTTCCAACATTGCACGCCCAAGAATCTGATTCTGTGCGTATGTTTTTTCATAGTAAGTGTTCTGAATGATGGCCGGTGCATCAATTCCTTTTTCCATCAATCTTGCTGCGGCCCTCATCGTAGACGGCGCAGTACATGAATATTGAAATACGCCGGTATCATGGACAATTCCAAGATATAAAGCTTCTGCTGTGGAAACACTGATCTTGTCCTCATTCAGCAGATGATACACCAGTTCAGAAGTCGAACTCGCCTCCGGTTTAATGTGGTTTTCCTCGGCAAAGCTCTGATTGCTGATATGGTGATCGATACAAAATGTATGCGCTGCCTGTTCAAAGAGAGGCGCCGAAAAGCCCAGTCGTCCCTGATCTCCACAATCCAGACATAAAAACAGGTCGTAGCTCTTATTTCCGGGAATCTCGTGTTGAATCTTCTTTGTTCCCTGAAGGAACTTATAAGCCTCCGGTATCTCCTCTAAATAGACATCTACGGTTTTCTCCGGGTAATTCTCCCGAAGGTAATTGTACATTCCCATACAGGAACCTGTACAATCACCATCCGGGCGGACATGGCCTCCAATCGCAATGGTATGTGCCTCTTCAATCCTTTTACTGAACATCTTGATCACCTGCTGATTCTTTCGTTACTTCATCAATCTTTCTTGACATGTTCACGCCATATTCGATGGACTGATCCAGAATAAAACGGATCTCCGGTGTATTACGCATGTTCAATGTGCGTGCAAGTTCTCTGCGGATATAACCTTCTGCGCTCTGAAGACCTTCCAATGTATCAGCCTGCGCTTTTTCATCACCTAACACGCTGATATATGCCTTACAGGTCTTAAGATCCGGAGCAACCTCCGCTGCAACTACAGATGTCCACGGGGCAACGCGGGGATCTTTGATCCCGCCCCGGATAATATTGCTGAGTTCTCTCTGCACTTCTGTATTCACTCTTGTATTTTTAATACTTCGTTTTCTCATATTCTATTCCCTTCCTTTCACGGCAGGGACATGGTTTTTACAAACAACTATCTTGGGATCTCAACCATCTTAAATGCTTCTACCTGATCTCCCTCTTTGATATCGTTAAAGTTTGCAAATACAAAACCACATTCATAACCTGCTCTTACTTCTTTTACATCGTCTTTGAAACGTTTCAGTGATGCAAGGGCGCCTTCGAAGATTACAATGCCATCTCTTGTGATGCGCACGGAGCAATCTCTTTCAAATGTTCCGTCCAGCACATAAGAACCGGCGATCGTTCCCACACCGGAAGCCTTAAATGTCTGACGAACCTCTGCGTGTCCGAGCACTTTCTCTTCAAAGATCGGATCAAGCATACCTTTCATTGCCGCCTCCACATCTTCAATCGCGCTGTAAATGACACGGTACAGGCGGATATCTACGCCTTCTCTCTCTGCGGTCTCTTTGGCAGTTGCATCCGGGCGGACATTAAATCCGATAATGATCGCATTGGATGCAGAAGCAAGACTTACGTCTGACTCATTGATCGCACCGACACCTCCATGAATGATCTTGACAACAACTTCGTCATTGGAAAGCTTCAAAAGACTCTGCTTCATTGCCTCTACAGATCCCTGTACATCGGCTTTAACTACAATTCCAAGTTCTTTCAGGTTTCCTTCCTGAATCTGTGTAAACAGATCATCTAAGGATAATTTTGACTTGGTTTCTTCTAATAATTTTACTTTGCTCTGAGAGATAAATGTCTCTGCAAAGCTTCTTGCATCTTTATCGTTGGCACATCCTACAAATACCTCACCGGCATTCGGAACGTCATTCAGTCCGAGGATCTCTACCGGAACGGACGGACCTGCTTCTTTCACACGTCTTCCCTTGTCATCCATCATCGCTCTTACACGACCATGAGCGCTTCCTGCTGCGATCGCATCTCCTACGTGGAGTGTACCTTTCTGTACAAGAACAGTTGCAACAGATCCCTTACCTTTATCAAGCTCAGCCTCGATCACAAGACCACGTGCGGCACGGTTCGGGTTCGCTTTCAGTTCCATAACCTCTGCTGTCAGAAGGATCATCTCAAGAAGATCCTGGATTCCTTCATGTGTATGCGCTGATACCGGAACAAAGATTGTGCTTCCGCCCCAGTCTTCCGGAATCAGTTCGTATTCTGTCAGTTCCTGTTTTACACGTTCAACATTCGCACTTGGCTTATCGATCTTGTTGATCGCAACAATAATCTCAATTCCTGCTGCTTTCGCATGGTTGATCGCCTCAATTGTCTGTGGCATAACACCGTCATCCGCAGCAACTACAAGGATTGCGATATCTGTAGAGTTTGCTCCACGCATACGCATTGCAGTAAATGCCTCATGTCCCGGTGTGTCGAGGAATGTGATCTTTTCTCCGTTAATCTCAACAACAGATGCACCGATGTGCTGTGTGATACCACCGGCCTCACGACCTGTTACATTACTGTTACGGATTGCATCCAGAAGAGATGTTTTACCATGGTCAACGTGACCCATAACACATACAACCGGTGGGCGTTTTACCATAAGACTTTCGTCTTCTTCATCCTCTTTCAGAAGTTCTTCGATCACATCTACAACTTCTTCTTTCTCACAGAGAACATCGAATTCCATCGCGATCTCTTCTGCTGTCTCATAATCAACTTCCTGGTTTACAGTTACGATCTTGCCCTGCATGAAAAGCTTCTTAACAATAACAGAAGGAACAATCTTCATCTTATCAGCAAGCTCTTTAATTGTAAGAACTTCTGGAATCACGATCTGTTTGATCTGCTCTTCCTGCTTCTCTTCCTTCACCTGTGGCTTCTTCACTTCCACTGCCGGTTTCTGCTTCTTGCCTTTTCTTCCTTTTCCTTCGAAAGCTTCATCTCTGTATTCTTTCTTCTTATTATCTCTTTCTTTGTCTTTCGCTTTGTTTCTCTGTGTCTTCTGCTGTTCTACGATTGGTGTAGCGTCACTTCTGTCGTTTCTGCGATTGTCATTTCTTCTGTCAGAGCGCTGTCCCTGTCCGCGTCCGTCTCTTCCGTCACGGTTCTCTCTTCCATCACGGTTGTCGCGTCCCTGGAATCCGTCACGTCCTCCTCTATCAGAACGCTGTCCGCGTCCGTCTCTGTCCTGACGTGGTCCTCTGTTTTCGCCTCTGTTCTCGCCATTAGAACGTCTGTCTCCAAATGGTTTCTGTCCCGGTCTGTCAGAGCGTACCTGTCTTCCCTCACCGCTCGGACGTCCTGTTCTTTCTGTTCTTGATCCCTGCGGTCTCTCAGAACGTGCTCCGTTCTGTGCCGGACGTGCCGGTCTGTCCTCTGCTGCACGAACCGGTCTTTCGCTTTTTGCTGCCGGTTTCTCTGTACGAGCCG
>ENA-OPDH01002078-OPDH01002078.1-human-gut-metagenome-genome-assembly--contig:-NODE-2078-length-13538-cov-3.471260_pt1 | contig 13538 bp, 6 predicted proteins | sample MGYA00241260_ERZ501500 | MGnify/ENA primary metagenome ERZ501500 (study PRJEB25962, sample SAMEA2042519) | human gut metagenome | biome: human gut; feature: human-associated habitat; material: faeces...
TCTCAAAGTTCCGACTTTGAGGAGCAGGGCGCAAAACTTCAAACAGATTCAACATCCGCAACGACCATCGGTCTCCTTGTCCGGATAACAATCCTTATCTCAATGGTTCCATTCGGAAAGAATAACTATAAACCGTATCCTTCCGGATTTCATAATGGGGACGCGGTCCCGGTCCGCAACTGGCATTGCCCAATCCACGCTGAATGCAATCTAAATTGAGAACAACCTCCGCACGGCGGATATCAGACAAATCATGTCCATATTTTACCTGCCATAAATCTTTATCCGTATAATGTTGGGCACTGAAATCCAACGTATCCGTTGCGGTGATCCTGAGTCCTTTCCCTTGTCCGTCTGTCAACGCCAGCCAGTGTGTATCTGTGCGTTCGCCCATTGTTTGCGCCCGCGCATAATGCTCGGCCATATCCATAACAGTCGTTTTGTAGCGTCCCATGTAGGCTGCGTTCTTCCGGTCACGATAGTTCTCCATCGGACCGCGGCCATACCATTCGACTTGTTCCAGTGAAGGATTGAGGAACATTTGCAAGCCCAGACGAGGTAGATCGAAATTACTTTCTGTCGTAAAGTCGGCTGCCCCATCGACCCTGCCGTTACTGTAAACCCGGTATCTGACTGTATACGGTATATTGACTTGCCCAACTTTGATCTCTATCTGAGACTGAACAGACGCCGACTTTCCGTCTTCCGCCAGTTTCCAGTCAAAACCACGCAATGCAACCACAGGCTGAATCCATTCGCGAGGATCATTACTGATGGAACGATACCAGTTCAACGCCGGTCCTTGCTGACCGTGTATCATGTTTTGTCCGTCATATCGGAGACCGATCATCATGCCTGTCTTTGAATCAAATGAAATCTCGGTACCCGGAGCACGGAAACGGATGTACTGACGTTCTTCTACCACCTGCAGGGAAGCAGAGAGTTCCGGAACCTCCGTTTTCTGTTTTCTCTCTCTTAGTAAGAACTGCTCCGTTGCCACTACATGTCCGGCTTTAGCCCAGACGCAGTCATGCTTCAACTTCACTTCCAAGTTGATGTGGTAATCGGCATCTTCCATCAAGTGACGGAGATAAGGGATATGGATCGTACGGTGTTCACCCGGCTTGCCGTCAGGCAGCCCGAACTCCTCTTCCGCAACAGGCACCCCGTCTTTGAGGATGACATAACGCAGGTTGAAATGACGCATATTCAGGAATGAATAATGATTGCGTAACCCCACATTGTTCTCTCCCACTTCTTCAAAAGTCATATATTGGTATACCTTTTTCACTTCCCATAACTTAGGAGTAACTCTACGGTCGGGTGTCACCAGTCCGTTACAACAAAAATCATTGTCGTTGGGACGATCACCGAAGCTGCCCCCGAAATAATAACGGTCCGGCGCTTCTCCGGGTTTATTGATGCCTTGATCCACCCAGTCCCAGATACAACCTCCGATCATGCGTTTAGACTGATTGGCAATATAGTCCCAATATTCTTCCAGGTTACCGACAGCATTTCCCATGGCATGTGCATACTCACATAGAAAGAAAGGTTTATTGCGCGGCTCGTTGTCCTGAGCTATCATACTTTCGATGGATGGATACATCCGTGAGTCCATATCGGCAACATCATTCATTCCTTCATAATGGATGAACCGTGCGTCAATCTCTCTGGCAGCCTGATAAGCGGCCTCGAAATTGGGTCCTCCGCCCGATTCATTCCCCATCGACCAGAAGATTACGGAAGGATGGTTCTTGTCCCGTTCCACCATACGTACCACCCGGTCGACAAAGGCTTCTTTCCAACTTTCCCTCTTGGTCAGCATCATGTTGCCATGACATTCCAGATCCGCTTCGTCCATTACGTAAAGTCCATAGTAGTCAAACAGAGCATACATCTTCGGATCATTCGGATAATGACTGGTACGAATGGTGTTCAGGTTGAAACGCTTAAAGAGAAGAATATCCTCTATCATGCTTTCTACAGGTACCGCTTTACCGAAACGGGGATGAATATCGTGACGATTGGCACCCTTGAACAACACCAATGCATCATTGATATACACTTTATTGTCACGTATTTCAATTTTGCGGAAACCATATTGCTGGGTAGTTGCCTCGAGCACCTTGCCGGAAGCATCCAGCAATTCCAGATTCACAGTATACAGATAAGGTGTTTCGGCGCTCCAGAGTTGGGGATCACGAATACTTGCTTTTGCAGGCAGACAGATCTCTTTTCCGGCAGCCAAGTTACCGACCGCAGTTGTAAACGTACGCAAAGTTTTGCCACCAGCATCCAGCAGAGCTATGCGCACAGAGGCATTCACAGCAGACTTGCCATAGTTCTTCACGTCTGCTTTGACACATAAGTCGGCCTTGTCGAAACGGTCACTGATGACAGAAGTAAGATGCACGTCGCGCAGGCGAAGTTTCGGAGTCGCCACCAGATAGACATCCCGGTGGATACCGCTCAGGCGGAACATATCTTGGTCTTCCAGGTAGCTGCCGTCGCTCCAACGGTACACTTCGACAGCCAGGACGTTCTTTCCCGGCTTTACATATTTCGTGATATTGAACTCTGCGTCGTTATTCGCTCCCTGGCTGTACCCGACTTTCTTTCCGTTCACCCAGAGGTACATTGCACTGTAGACTCCGTCGAAATGGATAAAGATTTCACTTCCTTTCCAGTCGTCCGGAATATTGAAGTCGCGGCGGTAGGAGCTGACCGGGTTGGGTTCGTCCATAATCGTGTATCCTTTCTTGCCTTGTATGAAAGGAGGGTTGTTGCGATGCGGATACGTGATGTTTGTATAAATAGGAGTACCGTATCCGTACATTTCCCAATTGGAAGGAACCGGAATTTCTTTCCAGCCGGAAACATCGTAGTTCGGTTTATAGAAATTGACCGGACGCTCGGACGGCTGTTTTACCCAATTGAATTTCCAGTTGCCGTTCAACAACTGGTAGCGCGGCGAGTTCGGGCGAAGCCAGGCTTTGCGGTAGTCTGGCGAACTTTTCAGGCTTTCCACGGAAGGGAAGGGGACATAAGTCGTATGCCCCGGCTCCTTGTTGATAGCGAAGATAGTTTCGTTCTCCCAATCCTTGTCACTGGAACTGCGCAGGGCCTCCTTGTCAATTTTGATGTTTGTCCAGTGTTGTCTGGCACTGGTCGAATCAGCGACAAGCTGGAGAGCCGCTTTTCCTGGTTGCCCGTCGTCACTGATACCGAGGTTCAACCCGTTTGTTATGTTGGTGAACGTGTAGGTGTTTCCGCCTATCTTCGTGAGTTTCCAGAATTGGTTCATATTGGTCGCTCCGTTGTCCCACTGGATAACCGGGCCCGGTTCTTTCGTGTTGTTGTTGTCCACGCATTTATCGGAGAGGGGCGTGCAGATCTTATAGACCCCATAGCCGGGAGTCGTCAGTTGCCATACCTGCGACACGCGGTTCTCCACACGGTTGTTGATGAATATCTGGGTCCCGTCGTCTTCGCTGTCTTGATTGTCGAGAACCAGGTTGTTGCTGCTTACGATCTCGTAATAGGCGTTGGGATCGATTTCTTGTGAATGTCCGGTTCGGGGAAGCATGGCCATAAGCATAAGCATGGCGAAGAGCGCCCCAGTAGAAATTCTATTTTTCATGTTGATAGATTTAATAATGCATCAAATGTACGAAAAAACGATTATTTTTGTAATAATTAAATTGCAAAATCATGAAATACGAGAGTAACAATTTTCAGTTTGAGGCAGAAATGCTATGGGAATCAGCGGGTGAAGGTATCGTTAGGCAAATTATGGGTTATAACGACAACCTGATGATGGTCAAAGTCAAGTTCGAAACAGGAGCAATCGGAACGCCGCATACACATCCGCATACGCAAACGACTTATGTAGCGAGTGGTGTGTTCGAGTTCACGACGGACGGTGAAACGAAGATTGTGCGTCCGGGTGACGGCGTATATATGAAACCGGGTATTCTGCATGGTTGCATATGCTTGGAAGCTGGTGTTCTGATCGACACGTTCAGTCCGATGCGGGAGGATTTCTTATAAATGGCAGGAATCCCATTTGTACTACGAAAGTAGCCGGAAGTTCGTATTTGTAATAATAATTGATAATTAAAAGGAAACAAAAAAATAGACATAGTTCGATTAGAACTACGTTAATAATGATGCAAATCTATAAAATAAATCCTAACAAAACGGGTTTTTGTATTAATTTTTATTACCCGTTTGAACCTTTTTGCCAAAATAAAGTGTGTTTTGGTTGTTGATATGGATTTCGTTACTTGAAAAACGCCATAAAAGGAAATAGTTCTAATCGAACTTAATCAAATTTTAAATTTATGGCTTTAAACGAACCTAAAATGCGTAGCATTACCGGCAAATTAGTTGCTAATAAGCTGACGGAGCGTGATGATGACTTTTCTTTTAATGTAACTTATCAGGCAAATCGTTCAGTCAAAGACTTATGCAAGCTGGCTGCAACGAACAGTAAATTTACGGCGTCTGAGTTGGAGAGTGCCTATAACGACTTGATGGCCCAGGCTAAGATAGAACTTTACAATGCTTCTACCGTAGAGTTCGGGTTTGCGAATAATTCACTTGGCGTGGACGGTCCGTTTATAGGTCCGGATGCCAAATTCGATCCGTCGGTCAACAATGTAACTTTACGTTGTTCACCCCGTATCGAATTTAAGGAAGATTTGAAAAACATCAGTGTGATTGTCGCTGGTACGGAAGAAGGATTGCCGACCATTACGAAAGTTGTCGATGTGGCAACCGGCAGTGAAAATCTTCGGATCACTCCGGGCGGTGGTCTTAACGGCGAAGGCAACCGGGTGAAGATAACCGGTTCTGAAGGGCAGACGGTCGGCTTCTTCTTCGTGTCCGATACGGATAAAACGGAAATCCCTGTCCCGGTTTCTGCTTTACTACGCAACGACCCATCTTTTTTTTCATTTATCATTCCTCAGTTAAATAAGGGGGCTTACTATTTGGAGGTTGCGACTCAGGCAAGCACAAATTCAAAGAAGTTGTTGAAGGAACCCCGTCGAAACCGCTTCCCCTATCCTTTGTATGTGGGAAATATTCCCGGAGAAGAAGAACGTCCGGGTGAATTATAATTTGTTCCGGTCATCGGCACTGAACGGTGCTGGTAACTGGCACCGAATGGTCTTGACTACCGGCATCCAGCGATGCCGGTAGTCAAGACTGATTAGTATTATTAATCGAATTTTTATATAATAGAAAAATGAAAAAGATAAAAACGAGTATTTGTGTTTGGTTAGCTCTTTCTGCTGTGTTTATGACCGGATGCTATAATGATGAAGATTTATGGAATAAGATTTCGGGATTGGAGAACCGTATCGAAGCTTTGGAAACCTGGCAGGCTGCGGCCAGTAGCAATATTGATGCTCTTCAAAAGTTGATGGACGAAAATGACTATATCACGGATGTCACTCCTGTGGTTTTAGGCAGTGATACGGTCGGTTATACGATACGTTTTAAGAATCAGGAACCGGCTACGATCTATCACGGCGAGAAAGGCGAAAAAGGGAATACCCCCCTAATCGGTATAAAGCAGTCGGAAGATGGAAATTGGTATTGGACACTTGACGGCGAACTGATGAAAGATTCTGAAGGCAATATAATCGGCGCTAATACACAGAGTATACCTCCTGAATTGAAATTAGGAAGCCAATTGCCGGATGATGCCATTCTGATTGGCGGGGGTAAGAAGAATGATACTGCCGTTTATCTTTCTGTAGACGGAGGTAAGCAGTGGGCGAAAGTTTCAGGTGAGCGTGGCGAAACGGGAGAACAGGGTCCGACCGGCTCACAAGGTCCTGCCGGTAGCGGTGGGGGCGGTGGTAGCTCGTTCTTTAGCGATGTGAAGGTCTATGATGACTATGTGGAATTTATCTTGACTGATGGAACCCGGTTCAGTATGCCTGTCACAGTTGAGAATTATATCGATATAAATGATATAGATTGGGATAAATCCAACGTGTGGAAAGTGATGGATGGCGATAAGCAGGTTGCGGAGATCTGTAAGGAAGGGTTCGGCCGTATTCCGGGGCAAAATGGCGTGACTTATCAGGTCGTAGCCGTTTATCCTGTAGGTGAAGATAACAAGGTAGACCTTGCCAATGGATATATAGCGAAATATCTAGGAGGTGCTAAAGGCAGTAGGAATATTGCCGGAGGTAACATTGGTTGGACAATGCGGGGTAGTTATGAAAATGGTAATGTGTCACCTCTTGCAGCTTTTATTGCGGGAACTGGAGGGAAGGAGGAAATCTCCAAATTGATGATTACATCATCTAAAAATGTCAAGGAATGCAAAAATGGGATTGATAAGTATAAGTTAGAACCCTATACCATTTCGGATGCTGACGGTATTGAGTATCCTATTGTCAAGATAGGAGCGTCTTATTGGATGAGAGAGAATTTGCGTGCTACAAAGTTTAAGGATGGAACTTCTTTGGTTTATCAGCGGAGCGCAACGGATGACCAAAAGTCTCAAACTGTTTATCTTAACGAATATTCGACAGGTACTCAGTATCAGAAAGCAGCTATGTATGATTATTATAAGAAAGATGATAGTTTTGATGTGGAAAGTCAGAGCGATGAGGTGAAGAAACGATATGGTTTGCATTATAACTTTTCGGCTGTGGCGGGAGATTACGATCCATATGTCCAGAATCTTGGTTCAGATTACAATATTCTTTCACAAGATATAGAAGGACAAACTAATAATAGTCTTTGCCCCGAAGGGTGGCATATTCCGACAAGTTTTACGCATGGTGTATTTGGAAATTATTATGCAGACATGGAATATATTGATTATATTTTTGGCTTTGACTGGTGGCATATGATGGCTTCTAATGTGGCGGAAAATAAAGATAGTCGTGATTGGGTGGCTGCTCAATGGTGGAAGTCTGGTGATAATACTCCTGATAATTTGAGTGGACTTTCACTTTATGCTGTGCCTGCACTGGGACAGACAACAGGGTTTGGTAAAACCAATACTCCTAAGTTTAATTCAACGGAGTTAGAAGGAACTGTCTTATTTTGGGTCGATATCTTGTCAAAGGGAATTCCGATGCTTCCATATTTGGATGGCGACAATGATATGATTAATAATAATGTCTCAGCGGCAGCAGTCGGAGCTTGTTATTTCCCTATCCGTTGCGTGCGGGATTAGTGAAGGTCATATAAAAACAGAAGCAAACTTCAGTTTAGAGGTTTGTTTCTGTTTTTTATATAACATACAGATTTGAGTGTGTTTTGTTACGGAGATCGGTATGTCAGTATGCCGCTTCATGTACCCCTTTCACCGCCCGTCCGCTGGGGTCGTTCATGTTCTTGAAGGCGGTATCCCAAGCGAGAGCTTCGGCGGTGGAGCAGGCAACGCTCGGTACGCTCGGCACGCTGCGGGCGGCACTTTCACTGGGAAAATGCTCTTCGAAGATGGTACGGTAGAAGTATTCTTCTTTGTTCTGAGGCGTGTTGATCGGGAAGCGCCGGGCGGCATTCGCCATTTCAGTGTCGCTGACGGCTTGGGCGGTCACCTTTTTCAGCGTGTCGATCCAGCTGTAGCCGACGCCGTCGGAGAATTGTTCCTTCTGCCGCCAGGCTATTTCCGAGGGGAGCACATCGGCGAAAGCCTCGCGGAGAATTTTCTTCTCGATCACGCTACCGGGACACATTTTGGCTTCAGGGTTGAGGCGCATGGCAATATCGAGAAACTCTTTGTCGAGGAAAGGAACGCGACCTTCCACACCCCAAGCACATAAGCTTTTGTTAGCCCGTAGACAGTCATACATATAGAGTTTGCTCAGTTTACGGACGGTCTCTTCGTGGAATGCTTTCGCATCCGGGGCTTTGTGGAAATAGAGGTAACCCCCGAACACCTCATCCGCCCCTTCGCCGCTCAACACCATCTTTATACCCATCGACTTGATTACGCGAGCCAACAGGTACATCGGAGTGGAGGCGCGGACAGTCGTCACGTCGTATGTCTCGATGTAGTAGATCACGTCACGAATGGCATCGAGCCCTTCCTCGATCGTGTAGTTGATCTCGTGGTGGACAGTACCGATATAATCGGCCACTTTCTTGGCTGCCACTAAATCAGGCGCTCCTTTGAGACCGACAGCGAAGGAGTGCAGCTGCGGCCACCATGCATCTGCCTTCCCTTCGGTCTCGATGCGTTTGGCTGCGTATTTTTTGGCTATGGCGGAGGTGATGGACGAGTCCAGACCGCCGGAAAGGAGTACGCCATAGGGCACGTCGCTCATCAGTTGGCGGCGTACGGCCGCTTCGAGGGCATCGTGCAGTTCCTCTACGCTGGCAGGATTATCTTTCACGTTATCATATTGCATCCAGTCGCGGATATACCAGCGGGTGAAATCCTTATCACGGCTATAGAAATAGTGTCCCGGAGGGAACTGGCCGTATGCGGTGGCGAAGCCTTCGAGCCCTTTCAGTTCGGATGACACAAGGAGATGCCCTTCGTCGTCGTGGCCGATATAGAGGGGGATGACGCCGATCGGATCGCGGGCGATCAGGTAACAGTCGTTCGCTTCGTCGTAGAGAGCGAATCCGAAGATCCCGCTCAGCTTTTCCACGCATCCCACGCCGTATTTGCGGTAGAGGGCGAGGATGACCTCGCAGTCGCTTCCGGTCTGGAATTCGTATTCGTCTTTCAACTGTCCGCGGAGTTCGCGATGGTTATATATCTCGCCGTTGACGGTGAGGATCAGTTTGCCGTCTTTGCTTCTCAGCGGTTGTCCGCCGGATGCAGGATCGACGATGGAGAGGCGTTCATGGGCGAGGATGGCGGTTTTTCCTTGATAGATGCCGCTCCAGTCCGGGCCGCGGTGACGGATACGTTTACTCATTTTCAGGGCTTGCTGACGAAGGTCGGCGGCGCTGCTATGGATGTTGAAGATTGCTGTAATACCACACATGGGAATTATGATTTATGAATTATGAATTATGATTTATGGGGGTGCAGGTATTTGTCGATAGCGGCTGCTGCTTTGCGACCGGAGGCCATGGCACGGACAACGAGGCTGGCACCGCTGACGGCATCGCCTGAGGCGAAGATATTAGTGTCGGCTATCCGGTTGGTGCCCGGATCGACGGCGATGTTGCCGCGTGTGTCGACGGCGATGGAAAGTTCTTTGATCAGCCCTTCCTGTTCGGGGTGGATGAAGCCCATCGCGAGGAAGACGAGGTCGGCTTCGATTATTTCCGTACGGCCTGTCTTCCACATTTCGGGACGTCCGCCGTTTTTCGCAGGCAACCATTCCACCTCTTCGACTTCGACGCCTTTCAGTGTGTTCTTTTCGCCGATGAAACGGACGGAGGCGAGGTTCCAGCGGCGGATGCATCCTTCTTCGTGGCTGCTGCTCGTTTTCAGCACTTGCGGGTACAGGGGCCAGGGAGTTGTCGGGTTATGTCCGACGGGCGGCTGGGGCATGATTTCGATTTGCGTCACGTTAGCGGCTTTGTGGCGATTGGCTGTCCCGACGCAGTCGCTTCCCGTGTCGCCGCCACCGATGATGAGGATTTTCTTGCCTTTGCAGTTGATGATGTCTTTAGGCGGGATGACGATGCCTTCGAGGATACGGTTCTGTTGTGACAACAGTTCGAGGGCGAAATGGACGCCTTTCAGATTACGCCCTTCGATGGGGAGGTCGCGCGGCACTTCGGAACCGATGGCGATACAGACGGCATCGAACGTCGAGGCGATCTCTTTGGCGGATACTTCGTTGCCGACCATCGTGTTGACTTTGAAGACGATCCCTTCCTGTTCCATCAGCCGGATACGGCGGTCGATGATGTTCTTCCCTAATTTGAAGTTCGGAATACCGAATCGGAGCAGGCCGCCTGGGAGTTCGTATTTCTCGAATACCGTTACTTCGTATCCCCGGCGGTTCAGTTGGTTGGCTGCTGTCAGTCCGGCCGGGCCGCTGCCGATCACGGCTACCCGCTTGCCGTTGCGGATGGGGCGGACCGGTTGGATGTATCCTTCGCGAAAAGCGGCCTCTACGATGGAGGCTTCGTTCTCGCGTATCGTGACAGGCTCGTCACAGCTCAGTTTCAGCACACAGCTTTTCTCACAGAGAGCGGGGCAGATGCGTCCGGTAAACTCCGGGAAGTCGCAGGTCTGCTCCAACACGTGGAAGGCTTCGCGCCATCTGCCTTTATAGAGCAGGTCTTGCCATTCGGGTTGTTTGTTACCTAACGGGCAGGCCCAGTGGCAGAAGGGCACGCCGCAGTCCATGCAGCGGGAAGCCTGTGTGCGGCGGTCGCTGCTGTTGAGCGTTTGTTCTACTTCGCTAAAGTCGTCGATGCGTTCATGAACGGGACGATATCCGGCTTCTTGCCGGTGTATGGTGAGGAATGCTTTCGGATTTCCCATGTTGGTAATTGATTGTTTATACTGATACTTTTCTTTTCTTCGTAATTCGGCCCGGATGGGTAGGGGGGACCTTGTAAGGACGGTGACTCCTCACGCATAAGGACGGTCGCTCCTCACTTGCCGGGTACGTATCCCTGCCGTTTAGTAGTCGCGCTGCATTTCAGCGATTTTTTGTTGCAACTTCTTCATCTGCTCTTCCTGCAAGACCTTTTTATATTCGATCGGGACGATCTGTATGAATTCATCCACATACTTGTTCCAGTTGTCAAGCATTTTGCTTGCGAGGTGACTGCCAGTGAAATGGTAATGTTTGCGGATCAGTTCGTGCAGTTCCTTGCGTGTCGTGCTGTCTTCGATCAGCGAGAGTTCGACCATCTCCATATTGCAGTAGTAGTCGAAGTCTCCTTCCTTGTTCCACACATAAGCGACACCACCGCTCATGCCAGCGGCGAAGTTGCGCCCTGTACGTCCGAGAACCACCACGCGTCCTCCGGTCATATATTCGCAGCAGTGGTCACCGACTCCCTCTACGACGGCGATAGCACCGGAGTTACGCACGCAGAAACGTTCGCCTACACGTCCGTTGATATACACTTCGCCGCTTGTCGCCCCGTACATCAGGGTGTTTCCGGCAATCGTGTTGTTTTCGGCTACGAAGGTCGACCGTACCGGAGGCATCACGCTGATACGTCCTCCGCTCAAGCCTTTGCCTAAATAATCGTTGGCTTCTCCTTCGAGGCGGAAGTTGACACCGTGCGCAAGGAAGGCGCCGAAGCTCTGTCCGGCCGAACCTTTGAATTTGATATTAAGCGTATGTTCCGGTAATCCTGAGTTGCCGTATCGTTTGGCAATCTCACCGGAGAGCATGGCGCCTACCGAGCGGTCGGTGTTGGCTATGGCATAATCCAAAGAAATCTCTTGTCGGTGCTCGATGGCCGGCATGGCATGCAGGATAATGTCCTGGTCTTTTACATGTCCGGTCAAGTGGACCTGCTCTGCCGTATGACGTATGGCATTTGTAGCAGCCTGTGCTGGGATGTGCAGCAATTTGGAGAAATCGAGCAATGCGTATTTGCCGGATGCAGATGGCGTGGGTGGGCGCTTATCGATCAGGTCCGTACGCCCGATGATGTCATCCAGCCTTTTGAAGCCCATCTCCGCCAAGTATTCTCGGACCTCTTCGGCGAGGAAGGTGAAGAAGTTCACCAAATATTCGTAACGGCCGTGGAAACGTTTGCGCAGTTCCTCGTTTTGGGTGGCGACACCCACCGGGCAGGTGTTCATGTGGCATTTGCGCATCATCACGCAGCCCAGTACGATCAGGGCGGAGGTGGCGAAACCGAACTCTTCGGCTCCCAACAGGGCCATCAGGACGATGTCGCGCCCGGTCTTCAACTGTCCGTCGGTTTGCAGCCGGACTTGCCCGCGAAGGTTATTCATGACCAGTGTCTGTTGCGTCTCCGACAATCCCAGTTCGGGAGGCAGTCCGGCGTAGCGGATGGAGCTCATCGGAGAAGCACCTGTTCCCCCTTCGGCTCCCGATATGACGATGCGGTCGGCTTTAGCTTTTGCTACGCCTGCTGCAATTGTCCCGACACCGCTTTCCGATACCAGCTTCACGCTTATTTCGGCACTCGGGTTGACATTTTTCAGGTCGAAGATCAGTTGTGCTAGGTCTTCGATCGAGTAAATGTCATGGTGGGGAGGAGGAGAGATCAGCGAGATACCTGGAATGGAGTGGCGTGTTTTGGCAATCACGTCGTTAACCTTGAATCCCGGCAGCTGTCCACCTTCACCTGGTTTTGCGCCTTGGGCGACTTTGATCTGTATCTCTTCTGCATTCACTAAATATTCAGCGGTTACGCCGAAACGTCCGGAGGCCACTTGTTTGATGGCGGAACGGAGGGAGAGACCGTCTTCGCGGGGAGTGAAACGGGCGGAGTCTTCGCCTCCTTCCCCTGTGTTGCTGCGTCCATGTATCTTGTTCATTGCTACTGCCATCGTCTCGTGCGCCTCTTTGCTGATCGAGCCGAAGCTCATGGCGCCCGTGACGAAACGCTTCATGATCTCGCTTATTGGTTCCACATCTTCGATCGGAATGGATTTTCCCGTTCGGAAGGTCAGGAAATCTCGGAGGAAGATTGGTGTATCCTTTTTGTCTACGAGATGTGTGTATTCCTTGAACTTCTTGTAGCTACCCAAACGGGTTGCCTGTTGGAGGGCTGAGATCGTTTCCGGGTTCCATGCGTGTTTCTCGCCGTCTTTGCGGAAACTGTATAGCCCTTTGTGCTCAAGAGTCAGACTGTCTATTGTCCCTCTAAAGGCCTGATGATGCAGGGCGATGGCGTCGGCGGCTATCTCTTGCAGGCGGATACCGCCTACACTGCTGGCCGTCCCTCCGAAATAGGCATCGGTAAGTGCGGTCGAAAGGCCGACTGCCTCAAACAGCTTGGCGCCTCGATAGCTGCGGATCGTGCTGATTCCCATCTTGCTCATGACCTTGAACAGACCTTTGCAAAGCGCTTTGATGTAGTTCTTGCGTGCCATTTCGTAGTTGAGCTGTATTTCCTGCCTGTCCACCAGATCTTGGAGGATGGCGAACGACATATATGGGTTGATGGCGCTTGCTCCGTAGCCTAAGAGCAAGGCTGCGTGCATCACTTCGCGCATTTCCCCAGTCTCCACCACCAATGCGGTCTGCACACGTTTTTGTGCGGAGATCAGGTGGTGGTGCACGGCGCTGACGGCAAGGAGTGAAGGGATAGGGGCATGGGTTTCGTCCACATCCTTATCGCTCAGGATGATGTAGTTCACACCGTCTGCGACAGATTGTTCTGCTTGCATGCAAAGCCGGTCGAGGGCGGTTTTCAGTCCTTCGCAGCCTTGCGATACTTCGAAGAGCATCGGCAGCTTGACGGACTTGAAACCTTTATAGCGGATGTTGCAAAGAATATCTAATTGCGTGTTGGTCAGTATTGGGTGAGCGAGGCGTACCATCTTACAATGTGCCTCGTTCGGTATGAGGATATTACTTCCTACAGCACCAATATATTCTGTTAGGCTCATGACCAAATCCTCACGGAGCGGATCGATTGGCGGG
>ENA-OPDH01002111-OPDH01002111.1-human-gut-metagenome-genome-assembly--contig:-NODE-2111-length-13428-cov-3.030584_pt1 | contig 13428 bp, 18 predicted proteins | sample MGYA00241260_ERZ501500 | MGnify/ENA primary metagenome ERZ501500 (study PRJEB25962, sample SAMEA2042519) | human gut metagenome | biome: human gut; feature: human-associated habitat; material: faeces...
TAAGAGCGTCTTCATAGGCGCGTCCGCCGTACACGGCAAAGGTGACGACCTTGACACCCTGCAGATGGGCACGCGCGAGTTTTTCTGCCATCGGTGTCGGAAGGCGGCCGGCGTAAACAGGTGCAGCGACGACGGCGACGGAGCCTGCCGGAATTTCCGGGACTTCGGTTTCTCGATCGGTGAGATTGACTTCAATGGCGGCGTTCTGCGAGATTGCGCGGCAGAACGCATAGGTCGTGTCGTAGGTGCTTGAACACGGTGAAAAATAAAGGTGATAAACAGGCATGGCAGTCTCAGGCTTGGGGAAGAAAACAGCAAGGCGCGTTGCGGCTAGGCAGAGCCTCGACAGGACTAAGGATATTCCAAAGCAAAACGCCGCGCGAGTGCGCGGCGTTGCCTGTGGAGGAATTTTTTATCTGTGGCTCATGCGTCGCACGAGCCAGTCGCCGAAACTTTGCATGGCTTGCACGAACACGATGAGGATCACCACCACGGCGAGCATCACGTCGGGCATGAAGCGCTGATAACCGTAGCGAATGCCCATGTCGCCCAGACCGCCGCCGCCGATGACGCCGGACATGGCCGAGTAGCCGAGGATGGTCGTCAGTGCGATGGTGAAGTTCTGGAGCAGCGAGGGAACGCTCTCGGGGATCATCACCTTGCAGATGATCTGCATGGGCGTTGCGCCCATGCTCTGAGCGGCCTCGATGATGTTGGGGTCGACCTCGCGCAAGCTGCTTTCAACAAGGCGCGCGACGAACGGGAACGCCGCCACGACCAGCGGAACGATGGTCGCGGTGGTGCCGACGGTCGTGCCGATGATAAGGCGTGAGAGCGGGAAGACCATGATCATTAAGATGAGGAACGGGATCGAGCGCAGCAGGTTGATGATGACGTTCAGAATGCTCATCAAGGCCTTGGGAAGCGGCAGAACGCCGCCCTTCTCCCCCGCTACGAGCAGCACGCCCAGCGGAAGGCCGATGACGACGGCCAGCGCCGTTGACAGCAGCGTCACATAAAACGTCTCCCAGATCGCCTTGGGGAACTGCGTCTGCATGGCGACGGTGAGCTCCGCGATGGAGTCCGGGGAAAAGAGATTACTGTACATCGACGCTCGCCTCCTCTACCTGAAGATTTTCAATGCTTCTTAAAAAGTCCATGGCCTGCTCGAACTGCGCGTTCGGCACGCCGAGGAGCATGCTGCCGTACACCTCTTCGGAGAGCTTCTGCGTGTTGGCCGAAATGACCGTTGCGCTGATGCCCTCGTCGGTCGCAAGGCGCGCGACGAGCGGAATGGATGTCGTCTTCGCGCTGCGGAAGATGAGGCGGATGCGGCGCTGCTGCTGGGGGTCGGACACGTCGATGTCCGCGCCGCGCGGGAACACGAGGTGGCGCGCCGCCGCGGACTTGGGCGCGGAAAAGACGGTAGAAACAAGGCCCTCTTCCACGACTTCGCCGTCGTCGAGGATCGCAACGTGATTGCAGACCTCCTTCACCACGCTCATCTGGTGTGTGATGATGACGACGGTGATGCCAAGCTTTTTGTTGATGTCGCCGATCAGCTCGAGGATCTGGCGCGTCGTCTTGGGGTCGAGCGCGCTCGTGGCCTCGTCGCAGAGCAGAACTTTGGGGTTCGTGGCGAGGGCGCGGGCGATGGCCACGCGCTGCTGCTGTCCGCCGGAGAGCTGCGCGGGATAGGCCTTGGCCTTATCCTTGAGCCCCACGATGTCGAGGAGTTCCAGAGCTCGCTGTTCGCGCCACTTCTTCTCTCCCCGCAAGCCGGAAAGCTCCATCGGAAAGCAGACGTTATCGAGACAGTTTCGCTGCATCAGCAGGTTGAAGCGCTGGAAGATCATCGTGATCTCGCGCCGCGCCGCGCGGAGCTGCGCGGGGGTCATTGTGTCCAGACGCTGTCCGTTCACGAGGACCTCGCCCTCCGTCGGGCGCTCGAGCATATTGATACAGCGCACGAGCGTGGATTTGCCGGCACCGCTCATGCCGATGATGCCGTAGACGTCGCCGTCTGGAATGGTCAGGGAGACGTCCTTGAGCGCGTCTACCCGTCCTCCGGCTGTTTCAAAGGTTTTGCTTAGATGCTTCAGTTCGATCAAGAACGCTCCCTCCTTTCTTTCTTACTTGGCGCTCAGCGCATCGAGCGTGGTCTGCTTGCCGCCGTACAGGCCCATGGGCTCGACGTGGATGGCGGCAACGGAGACGATGTGGGTGTTGTTCTCGGCGTTGAAATCGTCGAGATAGGGCTTGTGCTGGAAGTAGTTGGCGTCGACAGTGCCGTCTTCGACAACGGTGTTGGGCACGACATAGTCATTGTAGACCTGAATGTCGAGAGTGATGTTCTTTTCAGCAAGAATTTCCTTCACGACCTCGAGGATCTCAGCGTGCGGGGTCGGAGAAGCGGCGATGGAGATGGTCTCGCCAGCGAGAGCGTCGTAGTCGACAGTGGCGTCAAAGCCGTCGGTCGGGGTATCCACGGTGCTGACAACGGAGCCGTCATACTTCTCGTTGATGTAGTCGACGACCTGCTGGCTCTCCAGAGCGGCGATCAGGGCAAGGACCTTGGGAGAGGACTCGTTGCCTTCCTTCACGGCCAGAATGTTGGCGTAAGCGGAGGCGGAGCCTTCGATCACGAGGGAGTCGGCCACGGGGTTCAGGCCCGCGTTGATGGCGTAGTTGGAGTTGATGACGGCGTAGTCAACGTCCTGCAGGATGTTGGGGATCTGCGCGGCCTCGGTCTCCACGATCTCGACGTTGTACGGGTTTTCGACAATGTCGTTCTTGGTGGCGGTGATGCCGGCACCGTCAGCGAGCTTGATGATGCCGTTGTCCTGGAGCAGCAGCAGCGCGCGGGCTTCGTTGGTCGTGTCGTTGGGGACGGCGATCTGGATGGTGGTGGCACCGTCGGAGTCATCGCTCTTGGAGCCGCAGCCGGTCAGGGCCAGAGCGGCAGTGAGGACCAGTGCAAGGACAAGTGCGGTCAGCTTAATAGAATGCTTTTTCATCGTTTTGTTCTCCTTACTTATTTTATAATAGCTACTTTTTGGAACGGACAGACCGCGGGAAGTGTATGCTGTTCGAGCAGTAAAAAACAGCGGGAGGTCATTGACCTTCCGCTGCCGCTTCGCTGTTTTTCTCAGACAGTTTCTGAAAGGAAATGACCATTTTCTCCATGACAAAGCATGCACATGCTGAACATGCGCATCATCGGCATCATCATGCAGTTGGCAGAGTACGAAGTCTTCATGCCAATGGATCCTTTCCTTCGAGCATTCCACACGGGGTGGGTTCCGTTTCAATGTGCGTATCGTAGCACCGACGATTCCGCTTGTCAACACCAAATGCGCACTTTTGTATGATTTTCCACTTTTTTGGCGTTTTCTGCGGGATTTTTTATTTATTGCTCCCGTTTTTCAAGCACACGGACGAGGTGAATGAGAAAATCGGTGTCCGCCATGTCGCCCAGCGCTTCGACCGCGCTCTCGCTGTGCGCCTCGATGACGCGCTGGCAGCCGTTGAGACCTAATATGTCGACAAACGTCGTCTTCCCCTCTTCCCTGTCCGAGCCGATGGGCTTGCCGAACGTCTTTTCATCGCCGATGACATCGAGCATGTCGTCGCGCAGCTGGAACGCGAAGCCGAAGTTGTCGGCGTAGCTGGCCGCGGCCCCCTCCTGCTCCTTCGTGCCGCCCGCCGCGGCCACGCCCATCAGGCACGCCGCGCGGATAAGCGCGCTCGTCTTGCGCAGATAAATTTCCTCGAGCTCCGGCGCGCTCAGAATCTTGCCCTCCCACTCAAGGTCGAGCTGCTGGCCGCCGCAGATGCCCGCGTGTCCCGCGGCATTTGCCAGGACCTGCGCGCATTTGAGCACGCGCAGCGCGGGGAGGTCGGCCTTCAGGACCGTTTCAAATGCCAGCGCCTGCAGCGCGTCGCCCGCGAGCGTCGCCGTGCATTCGCCGAAGACCTTGTGGTTCGACGGCTTACCGCGGCGCAGATCATCGTTGTCCATCACGGGCAGATCGTCGTGGATGAGCGAATACGTGTGCAGCATCTCAACGCCGCAGGCCACGGGCAGCGCCTTTTCGACGTCTCCCCCGCAGATGCGGCAGAATTCGAGCACTAAGATCGCGCGCAGACGCTTGCCGCCCGCGGTCAGACTGTAGTGCATCGAATCGGTCAGCTTGTGATAGCTTGCGCACTGCGTTTCCTCAAGGCAGGCGTCAAGATACTTGTCCACCGCCGACTTATACTCCGCCATGCGGGCGGAAAACAGCTTTTCGTCCATGGATTACTCCTCCGAAATGAATGGACTCTCGACCGGCGCGCCGTCCGCGCCCTTAGAGAGCTTTGCGACCTTCTGCTCGGCCTTGTCGAGCATCGCGCCGCAGTCGTGCACGAGCTTCGTCCCCTCTTCAAAGAGCTTGAGGGAATCGGCGAGCTTTGCGTCGCCTTTTTCAAGCGCCGTCACGATCTCTTCGAGACGCGCGATATTGTCTTCAAACGTTTTTGCCATCGTCATTTCCTCCCATATTGCACGCGTTCACCGTGCAGTTGAGACTTCCCTGCCCGAGCAGTACCTCGATTTTTTCGCCGGCTGCGGCCTCCTGCGCCGCACGCAGAATTTGTCCCTGTTCATTTCGCGCCACGGCGTAGCCGCGGCCGAGGACCTTGAGCGGACTCAGCGCGTCGAGCTTGGCCGCAAGCGCTGTAAACTGCTGTGTGCGCTGCGCCATCTGATGCTGCGCGAGTGCGGCAAGGTTTTTCTGCCTGTAGTCGAGCAGCATCCGCTTGTCGTCGATAAATGCCATGGGGTCTTGCAGCGCACGGCTGCGGGACGTCTTTTCAAACTGCTCGCGCAGGGCTTTCACACGCTTTTGCTCGCTCTGCACCATGCGCGTTTGCAGCGCGTCGAGCCGGCGGTAAATTTCGCGCTGGTCCGGCACGGCGATCTCCGCCGCGTTCGACGGCGTCGACGCCCGTGCATCGGCAACAAAATCGGCGATCGTCACGTCGGGCTCATGCCCGACGGCGGAGATGACCGGAATGTCGGAGGCATAAATCGCGCGCGCCACGCGCTCATCGTTGAACGCCCACAGATCTTCAATCGACCCGCCGCCGCGCCCCGTGATGATGAGGTCGGCGACCTGCCATTTGTTTGCGTAGCGCAGCGCGCCTGCGATCTCCGGCGGCGCCTCTGCTCCCTGCACGCGCACAGGCAGGAGCACGACTTCGCTCATCGGCCAGCGCGCATTCAAAATGCGCAGCATATCATGCACCGCCGCGCCCGCGGATGAGGTGATGATGGCAATGCGCTTGGGATATTTTGGCAAGGGCTTTTTATGTTCTGGGGCAAAAAGCCCCTCCTTGAAGAGCTTTTCCTTGAGCTGCTCGAAAGCGACGTGCAGGTCACCCACGCCCTCGACACTGAGCTCTGAACAGTAGAGCTGGTATGCGCCGTCGCGGGGGAACACGCCGATGCGGCCAAAGGCGATGACCTTCATGCCGTTTTCCGGGCGGAAGCGGAGCTTCCCCGCCATGCCGCGGAACATCACGCATTTGAGCGCGCTCCCCTCGTCCTTGAGCGTGAAGTAATGGTGCCCGGAGGGATAGAGCTTGTAGTTCGAGATCTCGCCGCGCACGAAAATGGTCTGGAGCTGCGGTACGGCGTCGAGCAGCGCCTTGATGAAATTGTTGGCCTCGGATACGCTGAAGATCATCTGCTCCTGCGCCACGCCGCGTCACCCCTCTCTTAAAAAACAAAATGAAAAACGGAAGAAAAGCAGAGCGCCTGTCGGTACTCTGCTTTTTGTGGCAATGCCTTATTCCGCGCTGATCTCGCCGCGAACGAAGCTGCCGAGGATGCCGTTGATGAACTTCACTGTTTCAGGCGTTTCATACTTCTTAGCGATCTCCACGGCCTCGTTGACGGCCACGCGCGTCGGAATGTCGCTGCGGTAGAGCGATTCGTACATCGCAACGCGCATGATCGCCGAGGCGACGAGTGGGATGCGGTCAAAGCTCCAGCCCTTGGCGTACTTGGCGATGTAGCCGTCCAACTCCGGCGCGTGCTCGGCAACGCCGGAAACGATGGAGCGGATGTATTCCGTCTGCGCGGCGCCGGGGGCCTTTTCGTAGATGTTGTCCTCATCCTTGAGCGTGTCGAAGTATTCCTTCGTCAGCCGCTCGTCGAGAAGCTCTTTCACCGTCTTATCCGTAAAGCTCAGTTCATATGCAAGATGCACTGCGATCTCTCGCGCTGTATTGCGAATCATTCTCGTCTGTTCCTTTATCTGTTGATCTTATCTTTCTTTAGTTGAAGCTGATCCCGCCGACGTGGACATTGACCGCGTGGACATTGTAGCCCGTCATGCCGCTCACGGCGGCGGACACGCTGTCCTGCACCTTGCGCGCGGTCTCGGGGATGACGTAGCCATAGCGCACCATCAGGTAGACGTCGACGATGATCTCGCCGTCCTTGACCTCGGCGCGCACGCCGCGCAGGCCCTTTTTGCCCGTGAACTGCTCGGTGATCTGTTCGGTCATATTCTGGCACATGGAGCCAACGCCTTCGATCTCGCCGATAGCGTCGGCGGCGATCGCGGCGACCACGTCTTCTGCGATGTTGATGCTGCCGTTTTCCTCGGCGCGGGTCAGATACTCTCGATTCTCAGCCATTCAGATATCCTCTCCTTGTTTGTGAATGCTCATATCGAAAGTATTTTATCATCTTTTTCCCAAAATTACAACAGCTAATTTACTTCCATGATCTTGATGCTCTCTGCACTGAGCCCCGTCTCCTGCTTGACGATGTCCGTGATGCGGGCAATGTCCTCGGTCTGGAGCCCCTCTTCTCCCGTCGAAACGACCACGCTCACACCGTCTTCGGACATGAAGACGACGCAGTCCTCATAGCCCTTGGCCGTGACCATGTTTTCGATCTGCGCCTCACTGAGCGTATAGGAAGCAAGCGTTTCGATGCTTTTTGCTGCCTCACTCGCGGTCTCGGCGTCCACGTCGTCGTTCTCACTCGCCTCCTTCAAGAGCGACAGCGCGCTGTCGCGCGCCTGCTGGCGCGTCAGGCGGGCTGAGGCAAAGTAGTCCTTCCCCTCCGCGTTTGCCGAGACCTCGGCGGCATCGCCGTCTGTGCTCACAAGCTCGGACTGACCCAAGACCTTTGTGGGCTTGTCGACCTTTTCGGCGTACTTTCCATTCAGAAAGATTGCCGCGCAGACAAAGACCAGGATCGTGCCGACCACTGCGTTCCGCTTCCATAATTGCTTCATAGCTGTTTCCTCCCTGCGTTTTGCATAATAAAAATATTGTAGTTTCATGGCGTTCCTTTAACAACGGAGATGCGCTCGGACGAAAGCCCTGTCAGCGCGCTGACGGCCTGCGTCACCTTGAGCTGGACATCCGCGCGGTCTCCGCCCTCGCACACGATGAGCGCGCCGACAAAGCGCGGATAGCGGCTGTGGGTCACGACGACCTCGGCGCTCGTGCCACTGCCGAGCACAACGGTCTCCGTCTTTCGCGTCTGCTCGTCGACCTCCTCCCCTCGGGCTTTGAGCGACGCGGTCTCATCCTGAGCCAGCTCGTAAGCGCCGCCGCCCTCAACCGTCAGCATAAGCGAGAGCTTCCCGACGCCGTCGAGCGAGGAAAGAATATCCTCCATCTCGTTTTGCAGCGCCTCGCGGTCGAAATTTTCCGCGGCGGACGGTGTCGCGGAGCCTGAGTCTGCCGCTTTCTCGTTCTGCGGCAGCAGCAACAGCAGCACGCCGAGCAGCGCCGTCAGGAGGACGTATTTGTACTTCTTGATGCCTTGCAGCGCCTTCTGCACGGGCGATGCGTTCACTTCGGTTCGATCCATAGCTGATTCTCCTCTGCAATGCCAAGCTCCTGTACGATGTACGCGCCGAGCGCCGCGCTGTTTTCTCCGTACAGTGTGACGCTGTCCGGAAACGGTACGCCGTCGCGTAAAGCGGTCTGCACTTCGGCGCGCACGCTCAGACCTAAGGAGCTGGCTTTGTCCTCAATATATGCCTGCGTCTGCGCAGCTATGCTATCACCGAGCGCACTGTCCTGCTCGGCGTTCAGCGTTTCCTTCAGCGCTTCGACCGCCTCGCGGTAATGACCGCCGTCGAGCTCCGGCAGATCGAACGTGAGTGAGAGCAGCGGGCGCAGCATCGCAAGCATCAGCACCATCCCGCCGACAAAACGCACGATCTTTTTCATCGCGCCGCCGTCCGTGAGCTGCTGGACGATGCTTACCAGTACCGCGCAGGCTGTCACGCTTAAAAGCCACGAGCGAAGAAACGTCATACCGTCACCACCATCATCATTGCAATCAAAAGCGACACGAGCAGCAAGAACGCCCCGCCCGCCGTCATCGCCAGCATCAGTGAAAACGCGGAGGAGAGCTGCTCTAAAAACTTGCTGAGTGATTGTGACCCCACCATGCCGCTGAAAAACGCCGCGAGCTGATAAAAAAGATACTGCACCGCCATGCGCAGCAGCGGCACAAGGCACAGCGCCAGCACCGAAAATACGCCCAGCACACCGAGCGTCCCGCGCAGCGTGAGCGCCGCGGCGGCGACGGCCTCCGTCGCGTCGGACAATATTCCGCCGACGACGGGCACCGCGCCGGAGATGACGGTTTTGCCCACCTTGACCGCGAGCCGGTCGGCAGAACCGGCCAGCAGGTTCGAGACCGACAAAAACGCGGTAAATACGATCAGAATCGCGCTCAAGCCCCACGAGAGCAGCTTGCCGATGCCCTTGGAGAGCAGCGATAAGCGGCTCTGTTCCAAAAGCGCGCCCGCGGCCGCCGTGCCGATCATGCAGTAGAGCACCGGCACGAGCACATCGCGCATCAGCGAAAGAAAGATGTCGCCCAGCATCAGTGCGCCGACCTGCCAGACGCTTGCCGAGCCCACACAGCCCCCGCCCGCCATCGCTGCGGCGATCGTCGGCAGCAGGAGCTTTGCCATGGTCGAAAGCTCGTCCATCGTCTCGACGCCGAGGCCGATGAGCGCGCTTAAGTCCCCTGCTGAGAGCGCCACCGCGCCCAGCACGCCGAGATAGCCCGCGTATCGCGTGGGCGTCTCCCCCGCGCTCTCCGCCGTGCCCTCGATGAGGCCGCACAGGAGCGAGAGCAGCATCAGCGCCATCGCGCCGCGCAGGGAATTTACCACCGCATCCTGCAATGCCGCGCGAAAGTGCGAAAAAAGGTACTGTCCGCCGCGCAGGAGCAGATCATCCCCCGCCTCGGCGCTGTCGATGAGCTCGCGCGGCACGACGTCATCCAGTCCTGACGGCAGCTCAAGTGCTGACGCGCTCACGCAGAGGAGAAACGCGGCAAAAAGCAGGCAGAGCAGCTTTTTCATAGAAATCCCTCCACCATCTCGAGCAGCGCCTCCATGAGCGGCAGCGCGCAGACGAGCGCGCACAGCGTCCCCGCCGCGGCGAGCAGACTTGACAGCGCGCTCTGCCCCGCGTCCGCGCACAGCGCGCAGGAAAAGCGCGCTACCAGCGCGATGGCCGTGACCTTGACGACCGGCACGAACAGCGTGAGCGGCAGATCCGTGAGCGATAGTGCCCGCTCGCAGAAGTCGAATAACTCGGAGAGCGCGGGCAGCAGCATCGCGCAGCCGACGAGCACCGCCGCGAGCAGCAGAAGAAGCGAGAGCGCTTCGTCGCTCTTCTTGAGAAGCGCCGTCACGGCGCTCACGCACAGGCTCAGCGCCGCAAGCTTGATGAGCAGCTCCATCTTAAAACCCAAACAGGCTCTTGATGAGATCGAACAGCGAGCTGATCTCCCGCACGAGCAGCATCATCGTCGTGATGAGACCGGCCAGGCTTACGAGCATTGCCTGATCCGGACGGTCCGAGCGCACGAGCAGCTGATTGAGCACGGCGACGACGATGCCCACCGCTGCGATCTTGAACACGAGGTCAATATCCATAGACGTCTTCCTTATGTAAAGCGTTTATCCTTTTCAATAACGTTATAGCAGCAGAATACAGAGCATTGCCCCGCCTCCGAGGCACAGTGCCGCCGTGATGCGGCCCGTTTCGCGCTCCCTTTGCCGCAGCTCCTCTTCAAGGCGCGAGAGCTCGCTTGCCGCGAGCGTCAGCGCGGCGCAGACGCTTTCCTCATCCCCGCCGAGCGCGTGTCCCAGCGCCGATACAGTCTCCCGCTCCCGCGCGGCGATGGGCAGAGTCTTTGCGGCGTGCTCCCATGCAGAGGCAAGCGGTTCGCCGCGCGCAAGATTGGCGGTCACACCTTCAAAGAAGCCCGCGGCTTCCGGCTCGCAGCTCAAGTGCCGCAGCAGCGCGGGCAGCGGCGTCAGCGTCAATCGGACGGCGCTCTCGAGTGCGAGAAACGCACCGGAAAGCGCGCGAAGCGTCCTTTGCCGCAGTAAAGTACGTAAATGGAAACTCCTTTGCAGCCACAGCGCCGCACCGAGGATCAGTGCACTGCCCGTCAGTCGGAGCATGGCAGGTCACCCACTTCGTAAGAACGTGCACCGCCGTTCGAGCGGATGACGATGCAGCGGCGAAACACCCTCGCGCGCAGAAGCTCCCGCCAGAGCGGCTTCTGGTGCAGCTCGTCAACGCTCGCGGCGTGGATGCTCGCGAGCAGCCCGACGCCGCAGTTCGCGGCCAGGCACATTGCGCGGATATCCTCCTCCGCCGTGATCTCATCGACCGCGATGACCTGCGGGTTCATGCCGCGCAGCACCATCGGGATGCCGACGGCCTTTGGGCAGAGCGAGAGCACGTCCGTGTGGTTGCCGAGCTCCATCTGCGCTCGCCCCTTGCAGCACACGGCGAGCTCGCAGCGCTCGTCGATGACCGCCACGCGCAGCGCGCGGTGTTCGGAATCCCCGAGCGACAGCACGCGGATGAGGTCACGCAGCAGCGTCGTTTTCCCGCTGCCGGGCGACGAGAGAATGAGCGTGCTCAAAAACCGCCCGTCAGCGCTGAAGAGCTGCGGCGCAATGTCGCTCCCGAGCCCGATGTGCTCGCACACGATGCGCAGCGCGAGCGACGAAATGTCCTTCAGATTGCTCACCTCGCCGTCGCGCACGACGGCGCTGCCGCACACACCGAGGCGGAACCCGCCCCGCAGCGGCAAAAAGCCCTGCCGCAGTGTTTCGATGCAGGCATAGCGCGAATACTCTGTCACCGCGCCGAGCATCTGTTCGAGGTCTTCCGCCGTCACGAGCGACGCACGCCCGTCCGGCGCGGCGTTCAGCTCGCCCTCCAGTGTCAGCACCGTCAGCGGGTGCATCACGCGAAGGCGCAGCTCCTCGACGCGCTCTTTCTGCTTGTCCGGCAGCGACAGGGCGAGACTTTTGAGCCGGTGCGGTAAAAACTCGCACGATTGTTCGTAGCGATAGATCCGTTCCAGACGATCCACCGTTCCCACTTCCCTTCTTTGGTGTTAGTCCAATCTATGAGGCGGTGGACACGCTTATGCCGGTTTGTCCCGTTTCGGGCAAAAGAAAAAACGGGGAAATTCCCCGTTTTTTCGCGTTTGATTTTTACTGTTCGCCGCAGGGGCACGCGCAGCCGCAGCCGCCGGGCGCCGCCGCGGGCGGGAAGAAATCGTCCATCGGGAACTCCACCGCATCGAAGACCTTGCACGGGTCCTCGCAGCTGCAGTCGCCGCCGGCAAGCGTGCACTCGTTGGACGGAATGCAGTAGTCGTACACGGGGATGAGAAGCTGCGTGTCGCGCTCTAAGCGCACAGTCGAAAACTGACCGAGCGAGATGCACACGCGGCGGATCGCGGACTCGTCGAAGATGATTGGCTCGTCGAATGCTGCCAGAATGCCCGCGGGCACGCCGCCGAGCGTACCGCGGTCACAGCCGCAGCGGCAGTTGCAGTTGTCGGCAAAGTGCGCGCACAGCAGCATCGGGTCGACGACCTCGACCACCGCGGTCGGGAGATTTGCCGTCAGGTTCAGCGGCGCGTCGATAGCGTTTGCCTCGGGGATGGAAGAGTAGATCTTCGCGCCGCTCTCGCTGCCGAAGAGCACGACGCGCTTATCAAAGGTCGCAAGACCCTCGATCTCTGTGTAGCGCGTGCTGCCGTTGAGCGCCTGCAAGGTGATGCGGTAGAAAAAGTGCATGTCGACGGTGTAGTACCCGCGGTTAAAGTTGACGGGCTCGACGTCCACAAAGGTGTAGATCAGCTCGGCGCTGCCGCCGCGCAGCCCCTGCGCCGTACTCAAAACGCTCTGCGCCGTGGCCGTGGGGTAAAAGCGCAAATCCTCAATGCAATCCTTGTCGCGGCAGGATGAATAGATCTTTTTCGTATGAATACAGACCGCCTCGCGCGCGCCGTTCGCGCCGCCGACGTGGCCTGCTGCTACTTTATCAGCCATAAAGCAAGAATACCTCCTATTTTAAGTACTGGAAAGTCGGGCGCGACCGCGCCTTTCTTTCACCCCAGTCTATGCCGTACGCGAAGATGGGTGTGCCGCGTTTTTGCCGATTTTGAAAAAGACCTATACAAGCGAAAAAAGGTGTGCTATACTAAATATAGTTTTTGGCCGACCGATACCGACAACTTTTTGTGGTATTGGCAGTCATTTTGTGTTATGATCGCTGTAAAATCACCCGAGGAGGTGCGCTATGGGGCGCGTCGGTTTTATCCAGGACAAACTGGAGATCAAATTTCTCATTCTGTATGTTGCTGCCCGGCTCATCGAGCCGGTCCCGTTCGAGGCCATGCAAGAGCTGACGATGTGCGACGACGGCATTGACTTTTTTGACTTTTCCGAATGCCTGAGCAATTTGGTCGAGTCGCAGCATTTGACGCTTTCGGACGACGGGCTCTACGCCATCACGGAAAAGGGCCTGCACAACGGCGCGATCTGCGAGTCGAGCCTTCCCTACTCTGTGCGCCTGCGCGCCGACAAGAACATCACGATCTTCAACCAGAAGCTCAAGCGCCGCGCGCAGATCCAGTCCGACATCGCGCCGCGCCGCAACGGGACCTACACGGTCACGCTCGCGTTCAACGACGACGAGAGCCAGCCCATCTTGAAGATGGAACTCATGGTTCCCAAGGAGGTCATGGCCAAGGATCTCGCCGAGCGCTTCCAGAAAAATCCCGAGCAGCTCTACACCGGTGTTTTGAACACGCTCTTCTCCGAACCCGACGAGGGAAAATAACGTACATATCAATATGCAAAAAAGAGACAGCCGATGGCTGTCTCTTTTCAGCTTGTCGAAAGAGCCTCGCAGAGTTTCACATCCGCAGACGTGAAATCTGTGAAATCTGTTTTCTGCCGCGACATGTGCGTGGCAGAAAACACTTTGCGCGGAGCGAGCGTCGAATTGTCCGCTTATAGCGGACAACTGAGGCGCAGAGCGCAGCGAATCCTTCTCGAAAAAGTGGCTTTG
>ENA-OPDH01002118-OPDH01002118.1-human-gut-metagenome-genome-assembly--contig:-NODE-2118-length-13394-cov-3.894070_pt1 | contig 13394 bp, 8 predicted proteins | sample MGYA00241260_ERZ501500 | MGnify/ENA primary metagenome ERZ501500 (study PRJEB25962, sample SAMEA2042519) | human gut metagenome | biome: human gut; feature: human-associated habitat; material: faeces...
AGCAGGCCGCTGGTGTCCTTATCGATGCGGTGAACGATGCCAGGGCGGATCTCGCCGCCAATGCCGGAAAGGCTGCCCTTGCAGTGCCACAGCAGGGCGTTGACCAGCGTGCCATCCGGGTTGCCGGGTGCGGGGTGCACCACCATGCCCTTGGGCTTGTTGACCACCAACAGGTGGGCATCCTCGTAGACGATATCCAGCGGGATATCCTGCGGCACAGCCTCGATGGGCTTTGCGTCAGGGATCTCCAGCAGCACGGTGTCTCCTGCCTTGAGTTTCAGGCTTTTGGCCACAACCTTGCCGTTGCACTGCACATGACCCTCGGCCACCAGCGCTTGCAGCGCCGAGCGGGACAGGCCCGTATCCTCACCGCTGAGGAAGCGGTCAATGCGCTGGCCCGCCGTCTCCTGCTCCACCACAAATTCACGCTGTTCCATGGCTCACTGCTCCTTCGGGGACTGCCCGTTCTCAGCGTGCAGCTCTTCCAGAAAAATTACCAGCACCCAGAGGCCCACGCCCACACACACGCAGATATCCGCAAAATTGAACACCGCAAACTGCATGAACAGCAGATTGATGTAGTCCACCACCTCGCCGTTGAGCACACGGTCGATCAGGTTGCCGATGCCGCCGGCAAGGATCAGCAGCAGTGCGGCCTGCTGCAGGTATCTGCCGCGGCTGCGGAAGAACAGCCCGTAGGCCACAAAGATCAGCGCTATGCTGGTAGCGATGATGAGGAACAGCTGCTTGCCGCTGAGCAGGCTGAACGCCATGCCCGGGTTGAGCACGAACCGCAGCTCCACCACATGGGGGATCAGCGGCATGGCTCCCACCGGCTGCAGCACATTTGTGGCCCACAGCTTGATGGCCTGATCGATGCCAATGAGTGCCGCAGCCGCGAGCAGATTAAAAACAACAAATGCCATAGGATACTCCCAAAATCATTCAGTATAAAAAACGGCGCTCCCCGGTATAAGGGAGCGCCGCCCTTTAAAACATTGTTTTATGCGGAACGCTTAGGCTTCCACAACGCTGGCGCAGCGTGCGCACAGGGTGGGATGTGCGGCATGGCTGCCGATGGAAGAAGAATACTTCCAGCAGCGCTCACACTTTTCGCCGGTGGCATGTGCAGCAGCAACGCCCAGACCTTCAACAGCGCTTGCAGCGCCGCCTTCGCCCTTGACCAGCTCTACCTGAGAGACGATCATCAGGTCGGCCAGCTCGTCCATGGGGATGCTGTTGAGCAGGCTGTACACAGTATCATTGCAGTACAGGGTGACGGCAGCCTCCAGAGAAGCACCGATGACCTTTTCGGCACGGGCCTGCTCCAGAACCTTCTTCACCTCATCACGGACGGCGATCAGCTGTGCCCACTTTGCCTTGAAGGCTTCATCGGCGGCATACTGGCCGGCCTTGGGCATCTCCTCAAAGACAACGTACTGGTTCATGCCCTCAGTCTTGGGCATGAAGTCCCAGATCTCCTGACTGGTGAAGCACAGGATAGGAGCAATGATCTTGTCCAGAGCCACAAGGATCTTGTACATGGTGGTCTGAGCAGCCTTGCGGCCTGCGCCGTTGGTGCAGTACAGGCGATCCTTGGTCACATCCAGATAGAAGTTGGACATTGCAACAACGCAGAAGTTGTACACTGCATGATAGACCTTGTTGAAGTCATACACAGCGTAGCCTGCGCTGGTGTTGACCATCAGGTCATCCAGAGCAGCCAGTGCCCAGCGGTCGATCTCCTGCAGCTGATCGTCAGCCACACAGTCGGTGTTGGGATCAAAGCCGTCCAGATTGCCCAGAATGAAGCGGGCGGTGTTGCGGATCTTGCGGTAAGCCTCGCTCAGCTGCTTGAAGATGTTCTTGCCGGCACGCACATCCACGGTGTAGTCGGAAGAAGCCACCCACAGACGGATGATATCAGCGCCGTAGTCCTTGATGATCTCGCTGGGCTCCACGCCGTTGCCGGCGCTCTTGTGCATCTGCTTGCCCTGCTCATCCACGACCCAGCCGTGGCACAGAACAGACTTATAGGGTGCGCAGCCCTTGCTTGCAACGCTGGTCAGCAGGCTGGACTGGAACCAGCCGCGGAACTGGTCGCCGCCTTCCATATACATATCAGCCGGGAAGCGCAGTTCCGGACGCTCCTCCAGCACAGCGGCGTGGGTGGAGCCGGAGTCGAACCAGACATCCATGATGTCGGTGTCCTTGGTCCACTCGGAAGCACCGCACTTTTCGCACACTTCGCCTGCGGGGATGATCTGCTCGGCTTCGTACTTATACCATGCATCGGAACCTTCCTTGCGGAACAGGTCGCTGACAGCCTTGATGGTGGCATCGGTGATGTGGTAGGTGCCGCACTTCTTGCAGTAGAATGCGGGAATGGGCACGCCCCAGGTGCGCTGGCGGCTGATGCACCAGTCGTTGCGGTCGCGCACCATGCCCTTCATGCGGTCATGGCCCCAATCCGGCATCCAGGTAACGGTGTCGATGGCCTTGTAGACATCCTCGCGGAACTTTGCGATGGAGCAGAACCACTGTTCCGTTGCACGGAAGATGATGGGGTGATGGCAGCGCCAGCAGTGCGGGTACTGATGCTTGATGTGCACCTGACCCATGACAGCACCGGACTCGGTCAAATCGGCCAGAATGGTCTTGTTGGCAGCCCACACGCGCTGACCTGCATACTTACCGGCCAGCTCGGTCAGATAGCCGCCATCGTCCACGGGGACGGTGATGGGCACCTGCGGATACTTCTGGCAGACGTTGAAGTCGTCCACGCCGTGGCCGCCTGCGGTATGGACGCAGCCGGAACCGCTTTCCAACGTGACGTGATCGCCCAGAATGACCCAGCCTTCCTTGGGCAGGTAGACGTGGTTGTAGCGCATCAGCTCGAACTCGGTACCGGGGACCGGCTCACCCACGATCTCGTAGTTCTCGATGTGGCAGGCATCCATGACGCTCTTGACCAGTTCGGTGGCCATGATGTGGAATTCATCGCCGATCTTGACGAAGGAGTACTCGAACTGGCCGTTCAGGCAGATCGCCTCGTTGGCGGGCAGAGTCCAAGTGGTGGTGGTCCAGATGACGAAGTAGGTCTTGTCCATCGGGATGCCGTGCTTTGCCAGCACACCGTTGGGGTCCTGAGAGACGTGGAAACGCACGAAGATGGAATCGCAGTCGTCCTCGCCGTACTCGATCTCGGCCTCTGCCAGAGCCGTGCGACAGTCCGGGCACCAGTACACGGGCTTCAGGCCCTTGTAGATGTAGCCCTTCTTTGCCATCTCGCCAAAGATCTCGATCTGGCGTGCCTCGAACTCAGGCTTCAGGGTCAGATACGGATGTTCGAAATCGCCGATAACGCCCAGACGCTTGAACTGGTCGCTCATGATGTCGATGTGCTCGGTAGCAAACTTTTCGCAGATCTGGCGCAGTTCCAGCTTGGAAATGTCCTTCTTCTTATCACCGACGGAGGACAGAGCCTTCAGCTCGATGGGCAGGCCGTGGGTATCAAAGCCGGGCACATAGGGAGCCTGGAAACCCTCCATGTTCTTATCGCGGATAATGATATCCTTGATGATCTTGTTCAGGGCAGTACCCATGTGGATATTACCGTTTGCGTACGGAGGGCCATCGTGCAGGATGAACTGCGGCTTGCCCTCGTTGTGCTTCATGAGCTGATTGTACAGGTCGTTGTCGTCCCAATCCTTCAGCATGACCGGCTCCTTCTTGGGCAGGCCGGCACGCATTTCAAACAGGGTCTTGGGCAGGTTCAGAGTACTATCGTACTGCGATTTGTTCTTAGCCAATGGTTTACACTCTCCTCTATATTTCCTTATGGGGTTGCCTTACTCGCTGAACTTGACACCCTGAAAAGCATCGTAGTCCGGCTCGTCCGGCTTAAAATCAGCAGGAGGCGCGGGCGGCGGGTCCAGCTTGAGCTGGCTCTCATCCTTTGCCCAGAAATCCTCGCTGCTGTCAGCTGCCTTGTCGTCGTCATTTTCAACAACGGCAGCAGGTTCTGCATCTTCCTGTGCGGGCTGTGCAGGCTCTGCTTCCGGCTCCTGCACGTCCGCTGCCTGCGGCTGGGCTGCAGCGGCAGGCTCACTTTCCTCTGCAGCAGGCTCTGCCTGTTCGGCATCCTGTGCAGCCGTTTCCTTCTGGAACTCCGGCAGACGGCTCAGCGACTCCACATGGCTGCGGTACAGGTTGAGCACATCAGACTTGAAGCGGGTCACTTCCAGACGCACGCGGTCATACTCGCGTTCCTCTGCAAGGCGCTTCTCGTTTGCTTCGTTCTCGATCTCGTCTGCACGGTCGTTTGCCTTCTGCAGCAGTTCGTTGGCATCGCGGATGATATCATCACCGCGCAGATTTGCACGATGGATGATCTCTTCTGCTTTCTGGTTTGCTTCGCGGATGACATTTTCGCCCATGCGCTGTGCATTGATCAGCGCGCTCTTGAGCATTTCACCATCTGCCTCAAAGCTCTTCAGTTCATCATGCAGCTTCTGGTTTTCAGCAGTCAAGTCCGCAATCTGCTTGCGAAGCTGTTCCGCCTGCGCATCGTCGTCCCGCAGCTGTTCTTCCACCTTATCCAGAAAACGGTCTACGTCCTCTGTGCGGTAGCCGCGGAGGTTTTTCTCAAATTGCACAGAACGGACATCCTGCGGAGTCAGCATAGTCATTTCCTCCCGTTGCTTTTAATATTGAAAAAATTCGATGATTGACCGATCTTTTCTGCTTTTGCCGGGCAGTGCAGTCAGGTTGAAGCGGCCCTTGCCGCGCACCGTGAACACATCGCCCTCATATACCTGCGCATGAGGTTTATCCGCCGGCAGGTGGTTGATCTCCACCCTGCCCGCCTCGATCAGTTCCGAAGCCTGTCCTCGGCTGCAGTGCAGCATAGCTGCCAGCACAGCGTCCAGCCGCAGGGACGATACCGTTGCACTGTGCATCTCACGCTCCGCCTGCGGAAACTGCGGCACCTCGTCCAGCGTCAGCAGTTCCGTGGTCAGCTCCGTGTGTCCAGCCTGAAACAGTTCCCGGCAGATCAGCTGTGCTGCCGGTTCCAGCGCAAACACATAAGCTGTGCCCGGCTGATTCTCTGGCAGAACGATATCTCCCAGCGCCTCGCGCCGCAGCTCAAGGCCCATCAGACTGCCCAGGTAATCCTTGTGGGCGGGCAGCGCAGCCCCCGCCTGTGCACGGCATTGCAGCCGCACACAGCAGATGGGTGCTTCGCCGCAGCTATACTCCGGCTCGATACAGAGCACCCTGCGCTCCGCATTCAGCCAGCCGCCCTCAAACCGGAAGCCCTCCTGCACACCGGCACGGCCCAGTGCCGCGCGGGCCAAGTCCTGCTCGCGGTCACTCAGGAAAGCCGAATACCGCGCAATGTCCCGGGAAAAGGCCGTGTGGGCCAAGTCCTCGATATGGCGCATGAGATAGCGTTCTTCATCGGTACGCGCAGGGATGAACCCGCGCGCCGCCTTGGGCTGCGGATCAATAGAACGCGCCATTGTTCTCCAGCTCGTCCAGCAGATCACCCATGATATCCACGTTGTACGGAGTGATGATGAAGGTGCTGTTGGCCACGCGCTTGATCTGACCATTGTTTGCATATGCAACACCGGACAGGAAGTCCACCAGACGGCGGGACACTTCCTTGTTGGTGGACTCCAGATTGAGCACCACGGTGCGCTTGTTGTTCAGGTGGTCAGCAATGGTACTGGCATCCTCAAAACGCTCAGGCTTGACCAGAACGACCTTGAGCTGAGTGGTGGCATTGATGTTGACCACCTTGCCGTTCTTCTTGGCACCCTCAACAGGCTCTTCATTTTCGTCGTCAGAACCAAGGCCGATGCCATTGTTATTGTTTACCATCTGGGGGCCATCGTCAATGTACTGATCCTCGTAATCGTCTTCCTGGTCAAACAGACCTTTCTTAATGCTGTCAAGCAAAGACATACAATCTGCTCCTTTCATTCGGGCAGCATGGCGCTGCCTGGCGTTCTTTGCAAATAGATGCAAATAATAGCTTTATCTATTATCGGATTTTTTGCCTCAGATGTCAATAACTACAAAAGCTTTCCATCATACAAATTTTGTCCGGAAACGATTATTTCGTCATAAAGCCTCACCTTGCTGACCGAGCCCTCGGTCCCTTCGGGCAGAACAAGGATGTAATCGCCGTCCGTGATGAGGGGATGGTCTGCGTCCACCGGGTCGATCGGGCAGAAGCGGGCAATGTTGCCAAGTTTCACGTACACACCGGGAAGGTAGTTTTCGCCCTGCGTTTGTGCCTCGGTGCCATCCTCTTTTAAATAGTGCACAGCCGCAGCAGGCACCCGCAGGCCGCTGCGCTCTCCTACCGAGATGCGTGCTGCAGCCCGGTTCAGGCAAAGCACATCGCCGTTGATGGAGTTGCAGGCAAGCACAAAGCGGGCAAGGCCGCTGTCCTGATCGATCTCCACCTCGGTGACGGTGGCTTTGAGGCTGTTCTCCACCTGACCCGGGAAGCTGATCTCCACCGCTGTGCTCAGCGGCTTGCCGTTCTGACCCAGCAGCTTTTCGCCCTGCTTTGCAGTGCACACGCCCACATAGCGCCATGTGAACCCTGCCACGATCTTACCGGCGCAGCCGTCCAGTGCCAACACTGGGTCGGACTGCAGATAGCCCTGCAGCTCCTGTGCGTTCAGTGCAAGGATATCATCGGCACTGGCATTGAGCCGTCCGCTGCTGGAAGAGCGCACAAAATAGCCGGTCTGCGGTGCAGTGATCTGCGCCGGGCTGCCCAGCTGCGCCTGCACGCTCTGGGACTGCTGGACCAGCGCAGTGATCTGATCGGTAAAGTTTGCAGCTTCGCCCGTTACCACCCAGAGCTTGTTCTGGGCCAGCAGGTAGGCATTGGCATCATCATCCACCGCTTCATAATCGCTGTCGTCCAGCGTATCCAGCAGGTCATACAGCGCAGAAGAACGTTCTTTTAAAAGGGTATCCAGCTGCAGCGCAGAAGTGTTCTGCGATTTCTGCAGCAGGTCGATCTGATCATTCAGCTGGTTCAGCTGCAGGCGCAGCGAAGCCTGCGAAGCGTTGCTGTACACCTCTGCCACTGCAGTGCCCGCTGAAACACGCTCGCCGTCGGCAGCAAGATATCCAAGGTTTCCGCTGCCTGCCACATAGCTTTCGTCGAACAGCAGAACTCCGTCGGCTTCCACCGTATCCGAAATGACCGCAGGCAGCGCAGTCTCATAAACATTCTGCGGAAACAGGATATGTGCGGCCTGATACACCACATAAATTGCTGCCAGCAGCAGAAACGCGATCAGCACGCCTGCCAGAGTGGTAAGCACATGCGGCGCATGGCGTTCCTTCTGGGTCTCATCCGGCATATCGATCATCCTTTCGCTAAAAATTCGCTAGTTTTGCGGATGGCAGTCTGCACTGCATCCGGTGCACCGGCATCCAGCCAGACCACACCGTCCATATGACGGAACCAGGTCAACTGGCGCTTGGCATAGTTGCGGGACGCCTGCTTGAGCTTTTCCGTGCAGGCTTCCAGTGGAGCCGTCTGCTCAAAATACGGAAAGAACTCCTTGTATCCGATGGCCTGCGCTGCCGTGCGGAAGCTTTCCCGGTTCTGCCAGACATGCTCCGCTTCCTTTATAAGGCCCGCTTCCAGCATTTTGTCCACACGCAGGTCAATGCGGCGGTAAAGTACCGCGCGCTCTGGGAAATCCAGACCGAGGATCAGGCTGCGGTAGGGCCGCTCCGGTGGGAGAGACTCCGCCTTCTGTTCGCTCAGCTTTTTGCCGGTGGCACGATAATGTTCGAGTGCGCGCAGCACCCGCACCTGATTGTTCGGGTGGATAACCGCAGCAGCTTCCGGGTCGGCCTGCTTCAGTTCTTCGTACATGGCAGCAGCCAGTTCCGACGCCAGCTGCTCCCGCAGGCCGGCAGGTGCTTTTTCCTCTGTAAAGCGCACCCCATACAGAAAGCTCTGAACATACAGCCCTGTGCCGCCCACAAGGATGGGCAGCTTCTTCCGGGCCGAGATCTCTTCTTCCAGCTTTCCGGCCATGGCGGTAAAGTCTGCCACGCTGAAAGCCTTGTCCGGCGTAAGGATATCCACGCCGTGATGCGGGATACCGCAGGTCTCCTCCGGTGTCACCTTTGCCGTGCCTATGTCCAGACCTTTATAGATCTGCATGGAATCACAGCTGATGACCTCGCCGGAAAAATGTTTTGCAAGCTCTACGCCCAACGCCGTCTTTCCGGTTGCGGTAGGGCCGACGACGGCCACCACGGGATGTTTATACGATGCGTCCAAACTGCTTTTCCAGCTCCTTCCGGGTCAATTTGAGTACGCAGGGGCGGCCATGCGGGCAGAACGGCGGCACCTCGCCGGAAAGGATCTTTTCGGCCAGCGCCAGCAGTTCCTGCGGCGAGGACTTGTCCCCCGCCTTGATGGCTGCACGGCAGGAGATAGAATGCAGCACCCACTCGGTGTGCTCGTTCAGCGCATCATGGCCGCCCTTGAGCAGCTTATTTGCGATCTCCACCAGCAGGCTTTCGGCATTCTGCGGCTCCACATCTGCGGGCACCGCGCGCAGCACCACGGTATTGCCGCCAAAGTCCGCGATCTCAAGGCCCGCATTTTCCAGCAGAGGAATGTTATCCAGCAGGGCCTGCTTTTCCTCCGCAGCAAGGTCGATGGCAGCAGGCTCCAGCAGCATCTGGCTGGGCACATTGCCGTAGTTCGCGGCCAGTTTTTCGTACAGCTGGCGCTCGTGGGCAGCGTGTTTATCGATCAGGCACAGCTCGTCGCCGCGTTCTGCAAGGATATATGTTCTGAACACCTCGCCCACATAGCGCAGCGGCTCCGGCTGATCCGCCGTCGGATCAAAGTTCATCTGCTCCGGCTCGGCCAGTACAGTTTCCTGTTCTGCCGCTTCCGGCGCATCCGGTTCTGTTTCTGCACAGGGTGCACTTTCAGGTTCTTCCTTCGGTGCTTCCTGCGCAGGGTTCCACGCTGCCATATGGTCCTGAGGCGAATGCAGTTTTGTCTCACCAAATTCCGGTTCCACATCCAGCTGTGTTTCACTTGCTGCCGCACGGAACGGCTCTGGTGCCTTTGTCGTTTCCAGCTTCGGGCTGTGAAGGGTCACGAACGGATCCAGCATATCCTCGTTCTGAGCACTGCCTTTCCAGCGCGGCACACTGGGTGCTGTCGGTATTTGCATTGCAGCAGCCGGGGCAGGCTGCTGCGGTGCTGCGGCGGGTTTTGCCGGTTCCCAGTGCTGCTGTGGCAGAACGCCCGGGTCTGCCTGTCCCCGAATGATCGCAGAAAGGCCCGTAAAGTTATTATTCTTTACATCATTTTTAATTATATCAGCGTCTTTTTTTGAATTTTCAGCTTTTTCTTCTTCTTTGTCTGCTTCAAAGGTAAAAAGCCGTTCACCAGTGCCGGGCTGAGCCAATGCCAGCTTGACGGCATGATACACCACATCAAAAACATCATTTTCGCGGGCAAAGCGGGCTTCGATCTTGGCCGGATGCACATTGACATCCACAAGGTCGGCCGGCATTTCCAGCAGCAGAATGCCGCCCGGGAACTTGCCCTGCATCATGGTACCCTTGAACGCCATCTCCATACCGGCCATCATGGTGCGGTTGCGCACATAGCGGCCATTGATGTAAAAATGCTGCATACTTCGGCTGGCGCGGCAGCTTTTGGGCGGGGTAATCAGACCGGTGATGCGGTACACGCCCTCCTGATTTTTCAGCTCAATGAGGTCCCGGCTGAACTCCCGGCCCAGCACCGCATAGGCTGCACCGCGCAGCTGGCCGTCGCCGGGCGTGACATACTGCAGCTTGCCCTCACGGATGAACTTGACGCTGACTTCCGGGTGGCTGAGCGCTACATGGGTAACTGTATCCGACACAAAGGTGCCCTCGGAGGAGTCCTTTTTGAGGAACTTCATGCGGGCAGGCGTGTTGTAAAACAGATCCTTTACCCGGATGGTGGTGCCCACAGCTCTGGCACCCGGCTCACGGGAGACCTCTTCCCCGCCCTCAATGCGGTAGACCGTGGCAAACTCGTCCACCTCGGTTCGGGTGGTCAGCTCTACACGGGCCACGCTGGCAATGGATGCCAGTGCTTCACCGCGGAAGCCAAGCGTATGGATGTTGGTCAGATCGTCCGGTGTTTCAATTTTGCTGGTGGCGTGGCGGATAAACGCCGTGGAGATATATTCTGCCTCGATGCCGGTGCCGTTATCGCTGATCTCGATCAGCTTGACGCCGCCGGATTCAATGCTGACGGTCACCTGCGTGGCACCGGCATCAATGGAGTTTTCCAGCAGCTCCTTAACAACGGATGCCGGACGCTCGACCACCTCACCGGCTGCGATCAGCTCGGCTGTGTGCTTATCCAGAACATGGATCACTGCCATGGTGTTTTCCCTCCTTGTATGGTCTGGGTCAGGTAGAGCAGTTTCATCTGTTCAGGCTGCCCTTCAGGGTCTTTTTCAGCTCGTAGAGGAAGTTCAAAGCCTCAATGGGGGTGAGTGTTTCCACATCCAGAGCTTCCAGCTTGTCCATCATCTCACTGGGCACAGCCGGAGAGTTATACTCCTGCAGGGCATCAAAATCCATCTGCTCTACTTTATTTTTAGGTGCAGTTGCTTCCAGTGCGCGCAGCACCTCATGGGCGCGGCGGGTCACACTGCCGGGCAGGCCTGCCAGCTTTGCCACCTCGATGCCGTAGCTGTCATCCGCCGGGCCGCGCACGATGCGGCGCAGGAAGGTGATGTCCTCGCCGCGTTTTTTTACTGCAATATTGTAGTTTTTTACGCCGTCCACGCTGCCTTCCAGCTCGGTCAGCTCGTGGTAGTGGGTGGCAAACAGAGTCTTGCAGCCAAGGCCCTTGGCGGGGTCTGCAATGTGCTCCACTACGGCGCGGGCAATGCTCATACCGTCAAAGGTGGAAGTACCGCGGCCGATCTCGTCCAGCACCACAAGGCTTTTGGCGGTGGCATTTTTCAGGATCTCCGCTACCTCGGTCATCTCCACCATAAAAGTGGACTGACCGGCAGACAGGTCGTCCGACGCACCGATGCGAGTGAAAATGGCATCCACCACACCCACATGGCAGCTGGAAGCCGGTACAAAGGAACCGATCTGCGCCATCAGCGCAATCAGTGCATTCTGGCGCATGTACGTGGATTTACCTGCCATGTTGGGGCCGGTGATGATCAGGCAGCGGTCTGCACCACAGTTCAGGGTGGTATCATTGGGTACAAACAGGCTGCCTTTCAGCATCTGCTCCACCACAGGGTGACGGCCCTCGGTGATGGTCAGCTCGTCACTGTCGTCCACGATGGGACGGCAGTAGTTGTTTTCCGCTGCCACCTGCGCCAGCGCCGTGAGCACATCCAGCTGGGCCACCGCATTGGCCGTGCGCTGGATGCGGTCCAGCTGAGCGCTGATGCTTTCCAGCAGTTCGCTGAACAGGCGGTGCTCCAGCGTGATGAGCCGTTCGTGGGCACCTAAGATCTTGCTTTCCAGCTCTTTCAGTTCCTGCGTGATGTAGCGTTCGCCGGAAGTCAGGGTCTGCTTGCGGATGTAGGTCTCCGGCACCATGCTCTTATAGGAGTTGCTTACCTCGATGAAGTAGCCAAACACATGGTTATAGCCGATCTTCAGCTTGGGGATGCCGGTCTCCTGCCGCAGGCGGGCTTCCAGCTGCGCCAGAACGCCCTTGGTATTGTCGCGGATGGAACGCAGCTCGTCCACCTCGGCATGGTAGCCTTTGGCAATGACACCGCCATCCTTGAGGGTAGAGGGCGCTTCCGGGTCCACCGCCGCATAAATACGGGCCTTGATGTCCTCCAACGGATCGATCTGTACTGCCAGTTCAGCAAGCTCCGGGCAGCCGCAGGCCTCAGCCTGCCTGCGCAGGCCGGGCAGCCGGTCGCAGGTCTGGGCCAGCGTATAGATCTCCTTGGGTGTGGCAGAGCCGTAAACCGTGCGGGTCATCAGGCGTTCCATATCCGCAATGTAACCCAGCTCTTCGGTCAGGTCGCCGCGGGCCATAGTCTGCTTGACAAGGCTCTCCACAGCGTTCAGGCGGTGGTTGATGAGTGCACTGGAAATAAGCGGCTGCTCGATCCAGCTGCGCAGCATACGCTTGCCCATGGATGTACTGGTCTTATCCAGCACCCAGAGCAGCGTGCCCCGCTTTTCGCGGCCGCGCAGCGTCTCGGTCAGCTCCAGATTGGCGCGGGTCACGGGCGAAAGACGCATGAACTGGGCCTTATTATAGGTTATGACCGTTTTCAGACGTTCCACGCCCTTGATCTGGGTATCGTGCAGATATTCCAGCAGTGCCGCCATGGCAAAGCGCACAAGGCCGTCCGCTGCAATGCCGGTGGTCTGCACCCAGTCGCGGCCAAACTGGTTTTCCAGCGATGCCGCCACAAGGCCCGGTGCATAGCGCTCCTCTTCGATCAGCTCCACCGAACAAGTCATATTCTTTTTGATGTACGCCGTCACCTCGCGGCAGTCCAGCAGACCCGGATTCATCAGCACTTCGCTGGGATGGTAGCGGCACAGCTCCGTAATGACCGCCGGGGCGATCTTGTCTGCATTCAGCTCTGTGATATGGGCCGTACCGGTAGAGACATCCGCAAAGCACAAACCTGCTTTCTTTCCTTTGAGGAAGATACTGGCAATGTAGTTATTGCGGTCATCCTGCAGCATACTGCTCTCAATGACCGTGCCGGGTGTGACCACGCGGATGATGTCCCGCTTGACAAGGCCCTTGGCCTTGGCCGGGTCTTCCACCTGCTCACAGATGGCTACTTTGTAGCCCTTGGCGATCAGCCGCGCCACATAGCCCTCGTAGCTGTGGAAGGGCACGCCGCACATGGGTGCCCGCTCTTCCATGCCGCACTGCTTGCCGGTCAGGGTCAGATCCAGTTCCTTGGATGCCGTCAGGGCATCGTCAAAGAACATCTCATAAAAATCCCCCAGCCGGAAAAACAGCAGCACGTCTTCCGGCAAGCCCTTCTTCATGCGAAGGTACTGATCCATCATCGGGGTTGAGGCAGGTCCGGAACTACTCATAAATAACGGTGAAAGAGTAATCCGATTGCGGCTTCAAGGCAAGGTTGGAATCTTGTTAGAACCGGGGCTCCACTCCCCTTTTCCAAGGAAAAGCCAGGGAAGAATCATCCAAAGCCCCGCAAAGAAAATGCGTTGCCTCTGCCATTATCGCGTCTTTTCTCTTCCTCTCCGGAAACAGGCCCTCATGCGGAAGAACCCGGCCATGCAGACTGCCATCTTTTTGCGAAGCGCGGCAAACAACAGGCCATTTATTCCAGAAA
>ENA-OPDH01002124-OPDH01002124.1-human-gut-metagenome-genome-assembly--contig:-NODE-2124-length-13363-cov-2.379546_pt1 | contig 13363 bp, 16 predicted proteins | sample MGYA00241260_ERZ501500 | MGnify/ENA primary metagenome ERZ501500 (study PRJEB25962, sample SAMEA2042519) | human gut metagenome | biome: human gut; feature: human-associated habitat; material: faeces...
TTCTTGAAATGAAGATACAAAAAGCCCAGCTTCCTAATTAAAGAGAGCTGGACTAAAATTCTATTTTTAGATTAATAAGTGTCTATTTTAAATTCTTATAAACCTCTTTTTCAATTTCCGCCAGAGAAATCTTTTTCTCTTTTGCGATTCGTGCCATGTCCTCATACTCTGGCTTTTCTTTTGCAACACCATAACCGGAGGCTGCTTTTACACGAACGGTTCCGTAAATAGTTTACTTCTCTAATTTCTCTTTTCAGGCCATAGCGTTTACAGGTATATTCACGAACACCGAGTGTCGTTGTGTGCTTTAAAATAAGTGTGAGGAATTTTTCTCTATCCTCTTTTGCACACATACAGGTAAGCATTACGGCTGGACGGTTTTTCTTCATCTGGATATTGGTTGTATATACGTCAAAGGCTCCTTCTTCCATAAGAAGTTCTGTGACAAAACCGATTTTTTCTGGTGTCATATCGTCAAGGTTACAGCAAAGTTCTATGATGGAATCCATTTCCTGCACTGCTCCGTGACAGCCTGTCTGCTCCTGTCCTTCTACGGTGTTTCCGATAATCGCACGAAGGCAGTTTGCATCGGTAAAGTCTTTCATTCCCATACCATAGCCTGTCTGTTCTACTGCCATCATTGGCATCTGTCCGAAAGACTGGGCAAAATGTTTTAAAAGTGCTGCTCCAGTTGGAGTACAGAGTTCTCCTTCAATTCTTCCGCCATAAATAGGAATTCCCTGTAAAATGTGTGCAGTTGCCGGAGCTGGGATTGGAAGAATACCATGTGCACAGTGAATCTGTCCATAACCTACATGGACAGGAGAAGCGATAATCTGCTCTGGTGCAAGTTTATAAATTGCCAGGCATACACCTACGATATCTGCTACGGCATCCATCGCTCCAACTTCATGAAAATGTACTTCTTCTACCGGACGGCCATGTGCATGGCTTTCTGCGTCTGCGATTAATTTATATACGGCAATAGCATCTTCTTTTACTTTTTCTGGTACGTTCAGATGTCCGATGATATGCTCAATATCTTTCATGCTGGTATGGTGATGGCTGTGTCCATGTGCATGTGTATGTCCTTCATGACTGTGTTCATGTGTATGTTCGTGTTCTTCATAAACATGGCTGTGAGTATGATGCTCCTCATGGTGTTCATGCGTATGATTGTGGCTACATGCATCATCACCATGCTCGTGATGATGATGGCTATATTCTTCGTCCGAATGCTCATGATGATGCGCGTGGAAATGTTCCTCATCGCTATGTTCATGATGGTGCTCATGAGTATGCTCGTGTTCTTCATGAACATGACTGTGTGTATGTGCGTGCATTGGAACATCTATACTTTTTTCTTCTTCCCCATTAACAGTCACTACCATATGTGTTCCCATAATACCGCATTTTGCAATTGTTGTCCGCTCGATGTTTACCTGTGGAATCCGCAAATCATTTAATTCTTTTACAAAAGCATCTTTATCCGGCATTAATTCTGTGAGTGCTGCCATGAGCATATCTCCGGCAGCTCCCATGTTACATTCTAAATATAATGTTTTCATTGTTGTTGACTCCTTTATGTTCTTATCTTTTTATATGCATTTCTCAATTCAAATTCTCTGCATTTTTCATGGATACGTGGTTAATCATGCTTGCCATATATCCCGCACCAAATCCATTATCAATGTTTACAACGCTGACTCCGCTGGCACAGGAGTTAAGCATGGATAAAAGAGCTGATAAACCACCAAAAGATGCTCCATAACCAACACTTGTCGGTACAGCGATTACCGGGCAGTCTGCGAGGCCGCCGACTACGCTGGCAAGTGCTCCTTCCATTCCTGCAACAACAACGATAACCTGTGCACTCATCAGATCTTCAGAGTAAGCCAGTAAACGATGAATTCCTGCTACGCCGACATCATAGATTCTTACGACTTCATTCCCGAGAACTTCTGCCGTTAGGGCTGCTTCTTCTGCCACTGGCAAATCGCTGGTTCCACCTGTAGCAATGACTACCTTTCCATTGCCATCCTTTTCTGGCAGTTCTCCGACGATACCTGTTCGGCTTAATGCATCATATCTGAGAGGGAGACTGGCACCAACCAAATCGGCCGCTTCCTGACTCATTCTTGTAATCAAGACAGCATTATCTCCTTTTTTACGGAAAGCTTCTGTGATTTTTAAAATCTGTTCCGGAGTCTTACCAGCACCATAAATGACTTCCGCTGCTCCCTGACGAATCTTTCTGTGATGGTCAAGTTTGGCAAAACCAAGGTCTTCAAAAGGTTCTGTCTTTAATTCTAACGCTGCCTTTTCGACGCTGACTTCTCCCTGTGCAACCTTATTCAAAAGCTCTGTTAATTTCGTATGCTCCATAGTATTTTACCTCTTTTACTTTGTAAAATTTCTAGTTTTATTTTACTATTTTGCAATATATAAGGTCAAGAACAAATGTTACTTTTAAAATCCCCCTTTGCTATCCGTACATCTTTCTTTTATGTCAGCTTTATAATTTCATGCAACTACTTCTTTATTTATGTGGAAATTAATCAGCTTTGTGATTGCTTCTAAAAAATGCATTGTAAAAACCAGAAAGCATTTTTCGAATACAATCTATATACAAAAAATAGGCCAGACATAATGTCTGGCCTATCTATCATGCAATATTGCCTTTTTAAAACCATTTCCCGGCTTACTGTTCGTCAACAATTAGTCAACAGAAACGATTTCTTTTTTATTGTAAGATCCGCATGCTTTACATACTCTATGTGGCATAGTTAATGCACCACATTTGCTACATTTTACTAATGTAGGAGCAGACATCTTCCAGTTTGCTCTACGGCGGTCTCTTCTTCCTTTAGAAGATTTATTCTTTGGACAAATTGACATGGTCACACCTCCTCTTGTAATTACTTCTTTTGTGACGTTCGGGATATATTACTTATGCAGTATTCAATACTTTAATATCTTATTGATTAAAGTCACGGAAGATATCCTGAATAGCCGCCATCCGCGGGTCAAGGCTCTCCTTGTGACAATCACATGTGTGATTGTTTAAGTTGGTACCGCAGATGCTGCACAATCCTTTACAATCTTCCTTACAAAGAACCTTTGTAGGGAGTGCAACCACAATCTCATCCATGATGAGCTTGTCTACATCCAACATATATCCGTCTATGAAACTTAATTCATCCACGTCTTCAATGCCATCTGACTCTGTATTGGGATTAACACTGCGATCAATCGTGATATGGAATGTATTCTCCACATCCTCCAAACATCGATCACATGGTATTATCAATCGAATCGTCGTCTCACCTGTAACATGAAGTTTATCTTCTGCTTTGGAAACAGTCAAAAGAAAAGGCTCCTTATAGGATACCGGATAACTGCTTCTTCGAAGCTTGAGCTTCTCAAAATCAGGCTCAACTTTAAAATTCTTGATAACAGATGGATTAGATAAGATTTCCGATATATTTATCTTCATAATATCGCAACCTCTCTTTTCTCATACTCTTGGTATTATACACAGTTACTTTTTCTTTGTCAAGAAATATTTTCATATATTTCGCATATATTTTATTAAATGAACTGCTGGGAGATCTGATTTGAAAAAACTTATTTTTCGTTTAGCACAAGTACTCTGCTGCTTATCCTTTATTCTTATGCTTTTACAGTATTCTCTCGTATTAAAGTACGCAAAAGAAGGTCTGTTTGTATGGGCCTCCTGTGTACTTCCGCTTCTCTTGCCATTTATCATTTTGTCGAAATTCTGGATTCGGTACGAAATACCACAACTTTTCTTTAAGCAAGTACACCGCCTTGTTCCCGCAGGCACAACCATCGCTATTTCGCTTCCTGTCTTCTTGCTTGGACTTTGCTCTGGCTTCCCTGTTGGTGCTATATTTATTTCGCATTATTATCAACAGAATCTCTTAAACAAAAGGCAGGCAGAATCACTGCTTCCTCTGGCCTCCTTCGTAAGCCCTATGTTTGTGGCAGGGTACGTCCGCTCCCAGATAAATCTGCAGGAAAGATTATGGATATACTATCTTCTTTGCCTTTACCTGCCTGTTTTGTTATGCTATCTGCTACTCCTGATTCCAGACTCACATATTTCTGCTATATATCATAGACAAAAAAAGCGAAGACAGACCAGCTCATCCTCTTTCGCCAGAAAAGATTCTGCAAAGTCTGTCACAAAACTTTCAAATAAGAAGTCTCCTGCCCTCTCTTTATCAGAAGAAGTCTTTCTTCCTTCTCTCGAAATCATCTTTATTATCGGAATCTATATGATGATCTTCTCCATTCTTTCAGGAATGCTTACAAGCTTTCCGCTTTTTCAGGTACCTGTATTCACCTTTGTGCTTGCGAATCTTGAGGTCACTACAGGAATTCACTTATTAGCCTTAAAACCATTTATCACACCTCAGATACAATATGCCCTCATTGCAGCTGCTACATCTTTTGGCGGGTTATGTACTATGGCCCAGGTCCAGACAGTTCTCTCTGCTACAGATCTGTCTTTAAAAAGATATATTGTTATAAAGACAGGGACTGCTTTTGTGAGCTTTCTTCTATGCCTGATTCTTTTACGCTGACCTTTTGTCTTTATATTTTCAGTATTAATAAGGGCAGATTCTCATCCCTATTTTTCCTGCCATATTTAGCAAAGGGGGTACACTTTTTATTTTCCCCTAAAGAACTGCTTTCTTCTTTTAGAGCGTGTTCGATAATCTACTCTTCTGCCCGTTCCTCTTTCTTTTCAAAATCTTCTTTTCTCCGGCCTGTCCGAATGCCTGCTCCAAGCTGCAGGTCAATCTCCTGTTTGTCCGCAACAATCTGTTTATGTTCTGACTTTAACTTTTCGAGTACGGAATTAAAGTATTCTTTTTCTTCTTTAATAATTGTACTGTACATATATTCAAGGCCTTCTAACATATTCTGTGTATACTGCAGAGCGCCTGTCTGTACCTCTCTTGCAGTTTCTCTCGCCTTTCCATTCAGCTCATCAGCAGCTTTCTGTGCATCTTTTACGATGGAGTCTGCACGCATATTTGCCAGTGCAACAATCTCATTATCATCAATCATCACACCAGCCTCTTTGGCTGCATCTTTTACGATACGCTCGGCACGGGCCTTTGCATCCGCAATGATGGATTCCTTGGATTTTATAATCTGGCGGCTTTCTGCCAGTTCTTTTGGCAGGCGGGTGCGCACCTCATCAAGCATTGCTAACAGTTCCTCCCGGTTTATCTTAATCATACTTCCGCTGCTTAAGACTCCGGCAGTTTTACAATTATCCACATATACTTCTATTTCTTCAATCAATTCTTCGATACTCATATTTGCCATTCTTTTCCTCCCATACCGCAGTTAGCTCTGCTTATACTTCTCATAGACCCTTTTACTGACTTCTTCTGGTACAAACGGTGTAATATCCCCATCAAATGCGGCAAGTTCTCTTATCATACTGGAACTTACAAAAGAATATTCTGCGCTGGTAGCAAAAAACATCGTTTCTATGTTCGGGTTTAACTGTTTATTTGTCTGCGCCATCATCAATTCATATTCAAAGTCTGATACTGCCCGGATTCCTCTGACAATGACATCTGCTTTCATTTTATCACTAAATTCAATAAGAAGTCCATTAAAAGATACAATTTCCACATTCGGAATATTCTTCGTCACTTCCTTAATAAGTTCCACTCTTTCTTCTATAGAAAAAAGTGGTTTCTTCGCTTTATTAATCAATACACCTATAATCACTTTGTCAAAAACTGCTGCGGTACGTTTTATAATATCTAAATGTCCTAGAGTAATCGGGTCAAAACTTCCCGGGTAAACTGCTGTTGCCATAATTTCGTCTGTTCCTCTACTTTCGTAATATTCTTTTCTTTACTTTCTCTGAAGGAAAGTGTGCTTATTCGTCTTATAAATCTTTTCTTTTGTAATGGTAAATCCAGTGTCCATAACCCAGGAGAATTCTGTATCAAGATCTGACTCAATAATAATTGTTGTGTTCTCATCGCAAAGCACCGAACCATCTAAATATAAAACAGCTTCTTTTTCCAAAAGCTTTCCATATGGTGGGTCCATAAATATGTAATCAAATGCTTGTTTTTTATCTTCTAAAATGCGGAGTGCTGTCATAACATCTTTAGACATCACTACTGCCTTCTCTCCAAGGTGCGTATGATTAAGATTCTCCTCAATACAGGCAGCTGCCTTTCTGTTTTGTTCCACAAAGACCGCCTGTGATGCCCCTCTGCTTAATGCTTCAATTCCAATGCCGCCGCTTCCGCTGAACAAATCAAGAAACCGGCTCTCCTCCACATAAAAAGACAGCATATTAAATAACGTTTCCTTAATTCGGTCCGTTGTCGGCCGTGTTCCCATTCCCTCAATCGTCTTTAACTTTAAATGACGTGCTGAACCTGCGATAACTCTCATAATATCTTTCGTCCATCCTTTTTCTTGTATAATTATATTTATTGTATACTATATCATATTTTTGTCAAGGCACTTCCTTTCTTAGAAAATACTCTGTGTTTAAAAAGCAAAATTCCTGTTATCATAGCCTCTTTTCCAGTTATTAAAACCAGTTTTTTAATATCAGCCTGCCAGCTTTCCCTTTATTTTCTTAATCTCTTTTTTCGTAAGTCCTACTGCCATAAGATATACTTTAAAAGAGCCATAATGCTCTATAATATGATCATACGCTTTTTCTATCCACTGTGGCTTCGAAAACTCTAATTCCTCAAGGCCATCTTCTAAACGTAGTTTTACATTCTCTTTTAAATAGGTATGTGTTACTTCATAGTTCGCCACAATATCCTCCTTAGAAACCCCTGCAAGTCCCATAAGAATCATAGCAAGGACTCCTGTTCTGTCTTTTCCAGCCTGGCAGTGGAACAACAGGCAACCATCAATATTGTCTAAAATAAAATGGAAAATCTTATACAACATTTCTTTGTATTCTACCAGCTTCACATAAAACTCTCCCGGGTCAAATCCTACCTCTTTTACCGCTCTTAAATCCAGGATTCCATCTGTGATCAGCGGACAGTTTATGTATTTTACTGCGTTATTTCCCCGAAAAGGATTCGGATAGATTAATGCTTCTTCCCTGCTTCTTAAATCAATAATACCAGAAAGGCCGTATTCTATAAGAAACATTTTATCTTCTTCTGTAATATCGGTAAGATTCTCACTGCGGAGAAACTGATGATGTATTGTAATCGACCCTTTTTTTGTTGCATAGCCTCCTAATTCCCGTACATTATATGCGTTTTCCATAGGAAGGCGAGTGTAATTTAAATACGGATTTCTCTTCATATAGTAATCTCCTTCTATCGTTCATAAAATTTCTCTTATTGTTTTCTCTTACTATAGCAATTTCCATTCGGTTTTTAAATATTTTTTGCAAAATTCAAATTCTTCTCCAGAGAATACTGATGCAATTTCTGGAAATTATATCCTTCTTTCTTTAAGTAATCCACTGCCTCAGAAGCCATTTTTAAAATATCTGCATTCGAGTAAATATCGCCAAGTGCAAAATTCATCGTTCCACTTTGTTTTACACCAAAAAACTCTCCCGGACCACGAAGTTTTAAATCTTCATTGGCAATCTCAAATCCATCATTAGAATGTCCGATAATGGAAAGACGTTCCATCGCTTCTTCTTTTTCTGAACCAGAAATAAAGACACAGTATGACTGTGCTTTTCCTCTTCCAACACGTCCGCGGAGCTGATGGAGCTGAGCAAGGCCAAACCGTTCCGCATTCTCTATGAGCATAACGGTTGCATTTGGAACATCAATACCGACTTCTACAACGGTAGTAGAAACTAAAATCTGAATTTCATTCTTCGAAAAGCGTTCCATAATATCATTCTTTTCTGCCGGGCGCATATGTCCATTTAAAGCTTCAACGGTAATAGAAGGCGGTAATGCCTGCGAAAGCATTCTTGCATACTCTTCCACATTTTCCAAATCCATTTTTTCATTTTCCTCAATCATCGGACAGATCACATATGCCTGATGTCCAAGTGCTACCTGCTTTCTTATAAATTCCCATGCAGCCGGACGATAGGAAGTTCCCACAACAGAATTTTTAATCGGCAGTCTGGAAGCCGGCATTTCATTCATAATGCTAACATCTAAATCTCTGTACAAAATAATTCCCAGTGTACGTGGAATCGGCGTCGCACTCATTACAAGAACATGGGGATCTTTCCCTTTTTTCATAAAGGCATCTCTTTGTTTTACTCCAAAACGATGCTGCTCATCGGTAACAATAAATGCAAGATTGTCAAAAGCTACATCGTCCTGTATCACTGTATGCGTTCCAATTAAAATCTGAATCTCACCAGAGGCACAGGCTGCCTTTATCTCTCTTTTTTCCTTTGCTTTTGTGGAACCGGTAAGCAGGGCAACGGTAATCCCAAGTGGGGAAAGGAGTTTCACAAAGTTCTGGTAATGCTGTTCTGCAAGTACCTCTGTCGGAGCCATCAACGCCGCTTGGTAACCGGCAAGAACAGCAGCATACATCGCTGTCATTGCTACAATCGTCTTTCCCGAACCAACGTCTCCCTGTAAAAGGCGGTTCATTGCCATTGTATCGGAAAAGTCCTGGCGAATTTCATTTAACACCTTTTTTTGTGCCCCTGTAAGAGGATACGGTAAATTTTCTACAAACCTCTTTACGGGTTCTTCCATTGGAATAATATAGTGATTGAGTGCTTGTTCCTCCCTGTCTTTGACAAGTTCTAACGCACTGAAAAAACGGAAAAATTCATCAAAAATGATTCGCTTTTTCGCCTCCATCAAATGTTCGGTCCCTGTAGGAAAATGTACTTCTCTAAGTGCTGTATTCACTGGTTCTAAATCATAATAATTTCGAACGGTTTCCGGAAGATACTCTTCTTCTCTGTACATTTCAAATGCAGCTGCCTGTGCTTTTTGTACTGTCTTATTCGACAATCCTGTTGTGAGAGGGTAAATCGGCTGAAATGTTTCCATTAACTGCAAATATTTTTCCCTCTTACAATACTCCGGCTGTTCTAACATAAGACGTCCATCTTTATAAATCGGGGTTCCTGTAAAAATCCACCGTTCTCCCTGTTTTAATGTATTTCGAAGATATGGCATATTAAACCAGCGCACAAAAAGCTGTCCGCTGACATCTGCGATAAGCCCGGTACAAAGTTTTAACTTCCGAACAGTCTTTAGATGAATCGGGGAAGCGATTTCTGCCTCAATCGAACATCTTTGTCCTGTCTTTATCTCTGATATGGAAATTGGCTCTGGATAAGTCGTGTAGCAACGAGGATAGTGATGCACCAACTGATCCACGGTCTCTATGTCAAGCTTTGCAAGTAACTTTTCCGTCTTTTCTCCAATTCCTTTAATTTCCCTTACTGGTATTCCCAACTGAGATTCTCCTTCCTCCACATGCATCATGTGGTAATATTATTTTATCTTAATCAAAACACTCTTATATGAAAATAGCAGCGATTCCATGTCAATACACGGAATTGCTGCCACAAAGGAGTGATTTATTCCCTCTTTTTTCATTATATCATTATTTCATTTATCTTACTCGACAGAAATCATATAGTAATAGATTGGCTGTCCGCCAAAGTTGACCTCTACTTCGCATTCTGGGAACTTATCCTCAATTGCATCGGAAAGTGTATCTGCATCATCTTTGGTTACATCGGCTCCATAGTAAAGGCAAATAAGTTCCGAATCTTCATCTGCCATTGTAGAAAGTAATTCTAATGTTGTCTCAGTAAGATTCTTTCCTACTGCAGCGATTCCATCATCATTGATTCCCATGATGTCTCCATTATGAATTTCCTTTCCATCAATTACTGTGTCTCGTACCGCGTAAGTAACCTGACCGCTTGCAATATCCTGATAAGCCTCTTTCATATTCTCTTCGTTCTCATCCACACCTGCTTCTGGCATATATCCAATCATTGCGGATATTCCCTGTGGAATTGTCTTTGTTGGAAGAACGATAATCTTCTTATCTTCTGTTAAATCTCTGGCCTGCTCTGCTGCAAGAATAATATTCTTGTTATTTGGCAGGATAAAGATATTCTTTGCATTGACCTGCTCGATTGCGTTAAGCATATCCTCTGTGCTAGGATTCATCGTCTGGCCGCCTTCAATAAGGTAATCTACACCAAGACCTTCGAAAATATCGGTAAGTCCCTCACCAACAGATACTGCAATAAATCCAACTTCTTTGGCTGGTTTTTCTGCAGCTGCTTCTTTAGCGGCAAGTTTCTCTTCTTCTGCTTCCTGCTGTCTCTGACGGGCTGCCTCATTCTCTGCATCTTTGATGAGCTTCTCCTGATGCTCTAAGCGCATATTGTCAATCTTCATATTAGAAAGCGCACCAAATGTTAAGGCCTTTTCAAAGGCTTCTCCTGGATGATTTGTGTGTACATGTACTTTACAAATCTCTTCATCCGCAACTAATACTAAAGAATCACCTATAGAAAGGAAGAACTTCTTTAATCCCTTCTCATCTTCTTTTGTGAGCGGCTTATCTAACAAAATAATAAATTCTGTACAGTAGCCAAACTTGATATCTGCTGTAGAAATATCTGCTTTTGGTGCACTGATTACTGCAGATGACATAGACGCTGCCTCTGCCGGAACTTCAATGTCTGTTACCTTGCCGGTAAGAGCATCAACGATTCCCTGTAACACTTCCATAAGACCCTGTCCGCCAGAATCCTGCCTCTTTTAATACCGGAAGCATATCTGGTGTCTTAGAAAGGACTTCGTAGCCGTAGGCAACGATTGCCTCGCAGAATGCGATAACATCCATATCCTCATCGACTAACTCTTCTGCCTTATCTGCCATTCCTTTTGCAACCGTAAGGATAGTTCCTTCTTTTGGCTTCATAACTGCCTTATACGCTGTCTCTACTGCTCTTGTAAATCCGGCTGTAATCTCATCCTTACCAAGAGAATCCGCTTTAGAAACTGCCTTTGTGAATCCTCGGAATAACTGGGAAAGGATTACACCAGAGTTACCACGGGCTCCACGAAGAGAACCATTGCTGATAGCTTTACATATTGTAGCCATTGTAGGTTCAGCAACTGCTCCAACTTCCTTAGCTGCTGCTAAAATTGTCAGGGACATATTTGTTCCGGTATCTCCATCGGGAACCGGAAATACATTCAGTTCGTTGATATAATCTTTTCTGGAATTAATACGGTTTGCACCGGCTAAAAACAATTTCTGAAAAGTTTTTGCGTCTATGGTGTGACTGTTCACAACATTTCCTCCTTATTTACCTGTTTTATCTATAATTCATAGTAGTTATCTTGTTCTTTTATTCTATAAAAAGGAATCCCTTCTAAAGCGTTATCTTAGAGCGTGTTTGAAAAATCATTCCAGCAACCTGCACGCCCCAATTTGCAGAAAGCATTTTTCAAACACGTTCTAATCTACGATACGGACTCCCTCTACATAAATATTAATTTTCTCTACACTCATACCGGTAAACTTCTCCACGCGGTACTTTACATTCTGGATTAAATTCTCTGTAACTGTAGCTATGGAGACACCATATACTACAATAATATGAAAATCTATATAAATCTTGTTATCATTTATCTTGATATGAACGCCCTTGCTTACATTGTCTCTCTTTAAAAGCTGGGCAAAACCATCTTTCATATTCACAGATGCCATTCCAACGATACCAAAACACTCAATCGCGTTAATTCCGGCATAAGTTGCAATAACCTCTTCATCTATAATAACCTGACCTAAATCGGTGTGCATTTGTCCCTTCATATACTATCCCTCCGTTTTATTATCGTTTTCTATAGTATAACCTCTTTTCGGTGAAATTGGAACCACAAACATAAAATTCTTCCATTTTAAGTGCTTTCTCCTGAAACAAAAGAAGTATCTTCCCATATATTATTATAAGGAACATATTGGGGAGATTTTATGAAAAAATTATGCGGATTCGCTCTTTTTTGCTTTTCCTTTGGTCTGTTCCTGAGCTGCTTTCTCACCGGCTTTGCAGTAAAGTTCATTATTCTGGTCATCAGCATCCTGCTTGGATATCTGCTGTTTTGTGACCGATTTTAACAGAAAAGAAAAAAGAGGGAATCACTGATTCCCTCTTAACTCATATCTGCATACATTCCTGTAAGGACAAAGATTAGAGTCTTCTCTTATCCTCAGTGACAGTAAAACTACGCACGTTCTACTTTACCTGATCTTAAACAAGAAGTACAAACATACATTTTCTTAGAAGCTCCGTTCACTTTCACTCTTACAGACTTAATGTTGGATTTCCACATTTTGTTTGATCTTCTATGTGAATGACTCACTTTGATACCGAAATGAGCACCTTTGTCACAAATAGCGCATCTTGCCATGATAGCACCTCCTCGCGAATATACTTAAGTCTGACAGACTTACAACGAGTCTATACTATCAGAAATCAAAACAAATTGCAAGGAAAACTTTTAAAAATCTTCACTTTTTTTATTTGATTGATCTAAGGCAACCCAAAGTGTGTTTAAAAACCGCTTTCTATACGATATGCATTACACTTCGTGGAAGATTTTTCCTGCACGAAAGTAACGTGGTAATCTCACGTTAACTGAATACCGAATACCTTTTAAATTCCTGCGCCATCTACATCTACAACAGAAGCCTCTGCCTGTGCTGCTTTATTCACCGCAGATTCTACTTCCGGGTCAACTTTGTCCTCTGCGTCCTCTCCCTTAATAATAGAAACAACTTTATTTACGGCATCTGGAACCATATCAAGTACTTTGGTAACGGCATCCTGATCTCTGATATTGACAAGCTTTGTCTGTCCGTTATGAATAACTAAAATAGCACTTGGGGACATTTTACCTCCGATTCCACCGCCTGCACTGCTTCCCTTTTCTTTATTAAAGGCACCTGCTCCCATTCCAAAGGAAATGTCAACAAGTGGCAGAATAATCGTATCTCCAATAACCTGTGGTTCTCCAACAACTGTCTTTGAAGATAATACGTGGTCCATTCCACTAAATAAAGAATTCACTGTTGTATCAAAGTTTTGTTTATCCATTGTACGCCCTCCTGTTTAACCTAAAACGATGTTTTTAATCATTGTTCTTACACTTTTCTCTTTTAATATAGAAACAGCCAGAACAAGCATATATCCCAGCCGGATTCTTCCTCTTCCCCTGCACTTGGCCTCGAACATCTTTCTTTCAAAATCCGGATATAAAGAAAAATGTTCTCCATACTTCGGATAAAAAACAGCCGCGATTCCTGTAATATATCCTGTATATTCCGGATTACCAGTTCCAAA
>ENA-OPDH01002128-OPDH01002128.1-human-gut-metagenome-genome-assembly--contig:-NODE-2128-length-13327-cov-2.369650_pt1 | contig 13327 bp, 10 predicted proteins | sample MGYA00241260_ERZ501500 | MGnify/ENA primary metagenome ERZ501500 (study PRJEB25962, sample SAMEA2042519) | human gut metagenome | biome: human gut; feature: human-associated habitat; material: faeces...
TGCACGCCCCACTTTGCGGGAGATTTCACCCGAATTCGGTTGCCGTAGCCCGCTATGGCGCCCTCATCCGGGCGAAATCTCCCACAAAGTGTGACGCACATCTTGCAGAAAGCCTTTTTCAAACACGCTCTAGAGAACCTGCTGGATTGCAGATGGATTCTGAAATTAACAGTTGCGCACAGATAGCTGAGGTATTAAAATATATAAAAATAACATAGCTGCAAAAAAGGAGGTACCGCATATGACAACATTGGAAATTCTGGACCGTCTGCAAGGTGATGCACTGAAAGATGGTGAACTTCGAAAAAAGCTTTTGGCAACCCGTTTGGAAAAGGATCCTCTCACTGTTTTTTGCAGATTATGCAGGGAACTTGGCTATGAATTGTATGAAATGGACCTGGTATCTGCCGGAGAAGACTTCTATGCTACCATGCGCCGCAGTACCAATGGCGGCGGAGAAAACTCCCCGAAGCTGGAGGGGGAAGATGACTTCTATGAGCTTTTGATGGCAAGCCTGGAGGCAGCAGAGAAAGCAGAATAGAATTGGCTCAAATAGACATCAACTATGAGTGTTTTTGGTAAGCCAAAAGCATTATGCAAAACATTATGTAAACTAAAAAGACGACAGTTGAAAACCCAAATTTCGTTGAAAATTAGAGTGAAATGTCTGTTATAGATTGAAAAACAGGGAGTGTGTATGGCAGAATTAACGGAATTGCAGAAGCAGTTATTCGAATTACAGGATATAAAATATCGGGATTTCCACAGCAAATTAATGCCCGAAACAGCCAAGGAAAAGATTATTGGAATCCGTATTCCGGTGCTTCGGAAGTTTGCAAAAGTATTCGCCGATACTCCGGAATCAGAGCCCTTTTTGCAGCAGCTTCCTCACCAGTTTTATGAGGAAAATAACCTTCATATGATGCTGATCACTGGGATAAAGGACTATCCGAAATGTATGGAAGAAGTACAGCGATTCCTGCCCTATATCGACAACTGGGCCACCTGTGATTTCCCAGAGCCAAAGTGTTTCCGTAAGAACAAAAAAGCAGTATTAGAAGAGGTCCGGAAGTGGATCGCCTCCACTGAAACCTACACTATTCGCTACGGGATCGGCATGCTTATGCGCCTTTTTCTGGACGAGGATTTTTCCCCGGAGTATCTTGAAATGGCAGCTGGCGTACAATCACAGGAATATTATGTAAACATGATTCACAACACAGATAACTTTATTGCAAACCTCATTGATGCAGTCAACCGCCGCGGTGAGGATACCATTATTGTTATGTTTGGCGATCACCTTCCTACAATGGGTCTTGAAGATTCCGATATGAAATCCGGTGATATTTTCAAGACAAAATATGCAACCTGGAATAACTTCGGTCTTCCAAAACAGGACGCTGATCTGACTGCTTACCAGTTATTAGCACACATTACCGGCCAGATGGGTATCCATGAAGGGACCATGTTTACTTACACACAGACACAGGCAGATTCCTCCACTTACCAGAATGGTCTTGACAATCTCCAGTATGACCTTCTCTACGGTGAGAGATATGCTTACAACGGCGAGGATTTATATCCGGCAACGGATCTTGTCATGGACGTGGAAGACGTCAATGTAACATCCGTCCGCAAAAATGTATTGAATAATACCTTAGCGGTTTACGGTTCCAACTTTACAAAGAATGCCAAGATTTTTGTAAATGGCGAGAAGGTTCCTACCACTTACCTTACCTCCGGAATCCTGACAACTTCTCTGGATAATGTTTCCGATGGCGATGTGATTTCCGTAAGTATCACCGGTTCCCAGGGCATTATCTTACGTGCGAGCACGGATGAAGTTGTTTATGAAGATCCTGATGTGATCACAACTGAAACCGAAGAACCTACCGAGGTAAACGAGACAGAGTCCTCCGAAACCCGAACTACTGAAACAGAAACTTCTGGTACAGGAAACTCTGAGACTGTAAACTCTCAGGAAAATAATTAATCATACAAAAAATCCCGGATGTGCGACATTATGTACATCCGGGATTTTTTGTAAAGTGATAAAAATGCAATTTTATAAAAGTATGGGTTATACTGATGAATCAATTCGCCGTATGCATGACTGTCCCCATGAATTGCTTTATAAACTAAAGAGTACTCTTCTTTTTTCATCTTTTACCCACCTTTCATATATTAGATACCTGACCGCACCGCCAGGTTTCAAAAATTTTCTATTGTATCTAATTGAGGTAAAGTATTTTATACAGAAAAAGCCTGCATCTCAGGAAATATCCTTTCGATGCAGGCTTTTTTCTGTCTTATATGTAAGAATGATCGATTTTCGTCACCACGTAATAGTTATCACCGAAATGTTCATGCACAGACTGGAGCACTTCTGTGAGCAGTTCCTCGTCCGTCAGACGGAATCCAAATGGCGCGAGAATGTCAAAAATGAGGTTCGTATGTGTCCCACCACTCACCATTCTGAAATCGTGAATGGACAAATCTTCATCAATTGCCTTGATCAGAGATACCATAGCTGCTTTCGTCTCACTCACATGCTCATCCGAAGTCACGACCGGATCCATGTGGATCGTTGCCTCACAGCCAAGTGTCTCGCGCAGTTCATTCTCAATATTGTCTATCACATCATGCAGTTCCAAAATATTTCCCTCTGCCGGAACTTCTGCATGCAATGAGATCATCTGTCTGCCCGGACCGTAATCGTGGACGATCAGATCATGCATTCCGCATACTTCCGAATGTGACATTACGATCTCATCTATTTTTTCTACAAATTCATGTGCCGGCGGCTGTCCAAGCAATGGATTTAATGTCTCTCTGGCAGCGTCAAAACCTGCATAACCGACTAATAAGCCCACAACCAGACCGCAGTAGCCATCAATTTTAATTCCTGTAAAATGGGTGAATATGGATGCCAGAAGCACAACCGTTGTCGCTGCGGTATCACTTAAACTGTCTGTGGCAACCGCTTTCATCGCTGCAGAATCCAGTTTTTTTCCAATAGCACGGTTATAATACGCCATATATAGTTTTACAAGAATGGATGCGATCAGGATCACTGCCACAAGGAGCGTGAACTCTGTTTCCTCCGGATGCATGATTTTTCCGATGGAGTCACGGACGAGTTCGTAACCCATCAAAAGGATTGCCGCAGCCACAACCAGGCCGGAAACATACTCAATCCTTCCATGTCCAAATGGATGCTCCGTATCCGGTTTTGCCCCTGCAAGCTTGAAGCCAAGCAGTGTCACGATCGAAGAACCTGCATCTGAAAGGTTGTTAAAGGCATCTGCTGTGATCGCAATGGAATTGCTTAAAGTTCCTGCGAGAAATTTACCGATAAAAAGCAGTACATTAAATAATATACCGATCACACCGCACAGCATTCCGTATGCCTCGCGCTGTTTAATTTTATCTTCTGAGTCTTTGATAAATATTTTTGCTAATAATGTTACCATGTCACGCTTCCTTTTTTATTCCAGTTTTCCAAAATGTGCAAAAGGCCAGTAAGTAAAAAGTGCTTTCCCTAAAATTTTGTCTTTTGTCACATAAGTGTTGCTCCAATATCTCGCATCCCAGGAATCATTCCTGTTATCTCCCATCATGAAGTACGATCCCTCCGGCACCTCAAATGTATATGGACCTGTGGCAACAGTCCATTCTTCTTTCAGATAGTCCTCCTGTAAAGGCTCTGTCGATCCATTGATATATATTTTTCCATCCTCAATATCGATGGTATCCCCCGGAAGCCCGATCACACGCTTCACATAAATCTCACTCTCGTCATCCGGATACCGGAATACAACAATATCCCCTCTCTCTGGCTCTCCAAACACATATGCAAGACGGTTTCCGATAAAACGGTCTCCCGGCAGGATTGTATTCTCCATCGATCCGGTAGGCACATCCGCATTGATGATCAGAAAGTTTTTGATGAGAAGCGCTGCCACTAAGGCAATTGCAAACGGGATCACCCAGCTCATGATCTCTTTGAAAATGGAGGTTTGTTCCTCATCATTCTCCTGATTTTCCGGTGTCTTAATACCGTCTGCTGTCTGCTCTGCTTTATGTTCTATTGGATCATTAAAATCTTCTACCTGTAAATCTTCCATTATCTTTTTATCCTCAATTCGTTTTCCTTATGATCTGCTATTCTGCTTTTTGCAATAGCTATATTTTACCATAACTGGAATGAAATAGATATGAGAATTTTCCCATTGCACAAAAAAGACTGCCGGCAGTTTACCTTTTTCATAAATCTGCCTGACAGTCTGATGTGCCTTCCGGAAAAAGCGCTTAGTACTCTTCCTCTTCGCCTTCTTCTTTCTCAGAAATATCGTTCACCGGTTTCTCCAGTCCCTCTATCGTGATATGGTTTTTCTCTGCGTAATCCCATAATGCAGCGTGGATTGCTTCCTCTGCTAAAAGGCTGCAGTGAACTTTCACCGGTGGAAGTCCGTCCAAAGCTTCCATAACTGCTTTATTTGTTACTTCCAACGCCTGCTGTACTGTTTTTCCTTTTACAAGCTCGGTTGCCATACTGCTTGTTGCAACGGCTGCACCACAACCAAATGTTTTAAACTTTACATCCTGGATGATCCCGTTATCATCAATGTCAAGATACATTCTCATGATGTCGCCGCATTTTGCATTACCAACGGTACCGACACCGCTTGGATTCTCAATCTCTCCAACGTTTCTTGGGTTGTTAAAATGATCCATTACTTTTTCACTATACATACTTTTTATCCTGCTTTCTTTGAATATAACCTGTTATTTTGATCACTGTAAAATCATGTGATTGAAAAATTTATTTATTCTGTTTTTTTACGAAATCCTCATATAATGGGGACATGCTTCTCAAACGTTCAATGATCTTCTTTAACTCGTCTACAACAAAATCGATCTCTTCTACGGTATTCTTCTCGGAAAGTGTCAGACGAAGAGAACCGTGTGCGATCTCATGAGGAAGTCCGATCGCAAGCAATACATGAGACGGGTCTAAGGATCCGGAAGTACATGCAGAACCACTGGATGCACAGACACCTGCCTGATCTAATAAGATCAGCATGGACTCACCCTCGATATAACGGAAACATACGTTTACGTTGTTTGGCAGACGGTCATGTCTGTCACCATTCAATCTCACATATGGGATTTCTGTTAAAATACGGTCGATCAGGTGATCTCTTAAGCTGATCTCTTTTGCACTTCTCTCTGCCATGGTATTTTTTGCGATCTCGGCTGCTTTACCGATACCTACGATACCCGGTACGTTCAGAGTTCCGGCTCTACGTTTTCTCTCCTGCGCACCACCATGGATGAAGGAAAGAATCTTCACGCCTTTTCTGATATACATTACGCCGATTCCCTTTGGTCCGTTGATCTTGTGACCGCTGGCACTCAGCATATCAATGTTCATCTCGTCCACATCGATCGGAATATGTCCAAATGCCTGTACTGCGTCCGTGTGGAATAATACGCCATGTTCATGTGCGATACGTCCGATCTCCCTGACCGGCTGGATGGTTCCGATCTCGTTATTTGCTGTCATAATGGAAATCAGGATTGTATCAGGACGGATTGCTGCCTCTAACTCGTCCAGTTTTACTTTACCGTTTTCGTCAACGTTCACATACGTAATCTCAAAACCTTTTTTCTCCAGATAAGCACAGGTGTGAAGGATCGCGTGATGTTCGATCGTGCTTGTGATGATGTGTTTTCCTTTGGAAGCATAAGCGTCTGCGGTTGCCTTTAATGCCCAGTTATCAGACTCGCTGCCGCCACCTGTAAAATAAATCTCATCTGTCTTTGCATTGATCAGTTCTGCCACGGAAGTTCTTGCTTTATCAACCGCTTTTTTGCTCTCAGATGCAAAACTGTAAATTGCAGATGGATTGCTGTATACTTCTGAAAAATATGGAAGCATCTCCTGTAACACTTCCGGATATACCTGCGTTGTTGCCGCATTATCTAAGTAAATCAGTTTACTCATATCTTTGTACCTCTTTCTATCTCTAAATTAGTTTGTAATTGATATTTCCTAGTTATTTGATATGATATAAGTATTATAACGCATTATTTCCCCTTGTCAAGGTAGGAATTGTTTTCTTTTTTGTACAAGTACGCTATTCTTTTTCATAGCCGCCCGATCCTGACATGCATAAGTATCACGGCAATTCTTCCAGACCGCCAAACATTTTCATGAGTTCTTTTTCTCCATAATCGTCAAAGTCAACAGTGAGCATCATGTCATCCTCTCTTACCACGGAACCTGTGCCGTATTTTGGATGACGGACGCGGCGTTTTTCTGTGGTTACAGTTTCATTTCCTACTGAAATATTCTTTGTTCCTGTATTCTCCGATGGATTTTTTCCCCCTGGTATTTTGCCGGCTTCCTGCAGTTCTATATGCTCTGACTGATTTGCACGCTCTGCAAGGATCTGGCGTTTCAGCTCCTGTAAATGCGTTGCCGAAGACTCCCGCTCCTTCTCCTGTCCTTCGATCAGATTTCCCGGTATCATGCGCAGATATCTTCTCGGCCCGGGTGCTGCCCGGTACTGTCCCGGACTTGTGTAATAGGAAAGTTCCAGATGTTCTTTCGCCCTTGTGATTCCGACAAAAAAGAGACGCTGTTCCTCCTCTTCCTCCTCAAAACTTTTGGTCTGCAATGGAATCAGCCCATAATTCACACCTGTGATAAAAACATGGGAAAATTCCAACCCTTTGGATGCATGAAGTGTCATAAGCTTTACGATATCGTTCTCATTATGTATCTCTTTTTTCAAAATATTCATTCCATACAAAGACGCCATATTTAAAAATTCCGAAAAACCTTCCACGACATTTTTCTGCTGCTCTTTCTGGTAGGTGATTATGCGAGTAAAAAAGTCCATGACATAGGTTCTGTCTTCTACATACGAAGCTGTCGTTGGATGAAGATGATTTTCCAGAGAAAAATAGCTCCAGAGGTCTTCTGCTGTTGTGGATTGAGCGTTGAAATAAGCTTGCGAAAATCCAAGCATTTGCTTACGGATATCTGGTTTACATAATTCATTGTTCATCTCCTGTTTTTCTTCTTCTGTAATTTCGTTCAGAAGATCGGTCGTTTTTTCCGCTTCTTTCACCGACATGCCAAGCCCATATCTCTTATCCGCAAGTGCCGCTATGCCAGAGCTTTTGTCTTTCGGATTGACAGAAAAACGCAGTACCCTGATCAGCCAGTCCAGAACCGGAATATCTTTCACAGTCTTTTTTAACGAAACTTCGAATGGAATGCCTTCTTTTTCAAAAACATGTTCAAAAATTTCTGACTGGTTCTGCAAACGGTAAAAGATCGCCATTTCCCGGTATGGAAGCCCTGTTGCATGTAGTTCCCTGATCCTGCCTGCAAGATAGTCAGCCTCCTGAAACGGATCATACATATTCCGGATCTGAATTTTATCACCGCTCTCCCTGCCGCCCTGCAAGGTGCCTCCCTGCTGCATAAAGCAGCGTGCCACTGCAAGGATTTCACTGCTGGAACGGTAATTCACCGGAAGTGTCAGCTCCGTTGCCTGATACTTGGTCTTTAGCTGATAAAAAATATGAAAAGCACTTCCACGCCAACTGTAAATGACCTGATTCGGATCACCTACTGCGAAAAAACAGGTCTGTGTTTTTTTCAGGCAGTCGATGAGCTCTAACTGTTTCTCATCGCTGTCCTGAACTTCGTCCACGATGATCCAGGAGATATCATCCATCTTCTGTTCTGACATCTTCACCAATTTACATGTGTTGTCCAGCAGCTCATCAAACGTCATTTTATCCTGACGTCTCTTTTCTTCCTTTAGTAATACCTTTAATTTATCGATATCATCCTGATATTTGCTGTTTTTCTGTTCCAGACGCTTTTTCAGCCGGTTTTTATATTTGATTTTCAGCTGATAAGTTAAGATCAACTGCTCTGCCATCTCAAGTTCTTCGTCCGGATCCATCACCATAAATTCTTTGGTATAACCCAGATTTTCCACTGGAAGCATTTTCTTCAACATCGTAAGACACACACTGTGAAATGTTCCAAAGCCCCACAACTGTTCCTCTTTGACCTCCGGCTCCAGCGCATACAGACGCTCTTTGATCTCATCCGCAGCCTTATTCGTAAAAGTCAGAACAACCATCTGCTCATATGGAATCTGCTTCTCGTAATGCAGATACATGACCTTTGTGATAAGAACCATCGTCTTACCGCTTCCCACATTGGCGTTCACAAGACATGCGCTGCTCTCATCGAAAACGGCTGCTTTCTGGTATTCATTTAGACGTTGTAGCTGTTGTGTGTAATTTTCTTTAAATTCCATATTTCTTTAAATCCACCCTGCCATTCACCACTTCAATGCCGTCTGCTTCCAGAAGCTTCGCCTGTACATTCTCTCCGCCAAAAGCGAAAGCCCCTGCTAATTCTCCCTTGGAATTCACAACACGGTAACATGGGATATGCTCCGGGTCCGGATTATGGTGCAGGGCATTTCCAACAGCTCTGGACATTCTCGGATTTCCGGCAAGCTCTGCCACCCTGCCGTAAGTTGCCACTTTTCCTTTTGGAATGGTTTTCACCGCCTCATAAATACGCTTCGCCGGGCTGTCTGTGATAATGTCATAGCTTTCTGCAATCATCTGCTTCACATCCTTATCCGGGATTGTCCCATCTAAAATGATCGTATTCCAGTGTTCTTTATTCTGATGATATCCCGGAAGCACAGACGCATAGGCATCCCTCCAGAAATCGCGCCATTCCGGGCGCACTTTCACATTCATATTAATGTAACCGTTCCGTTCATACACCCATAAAAATGCTTTTTTGCTTCCACGCACACGCACTAGCTCCCAGTTTGGATCATGGAACGGCGTTTCCAGATAGGTGTCTGGAAATGATAATCCGTATTTTGTTGCTTCTTCTCTTGTTTTCATAATAACCTCCGCCCCATCTTCTCCATTGCGTCCTTATCCGGCTCTTTCAATTCATCCGCAAGTGCCACCTGGATCTGGAATCCAACCGGCACATCCGCATAATAACTGATAATATTTTTAAGGCTCTCGCGGTTTCCCTGCTCCATCACCCAGTCTGCATAAAAGGCGCTGGATAATTTTAAGATCAGCATCCGCTCTCTCACTTCGACCGCCGGGACGGTCTGTAAAAATGCGGCAAAGTTCTCTCCGTTTTCACTAATCTTTTTGCAGAACTCCTGCCACTGCTCTCCTAACTTTTCAAACGAGAACTCTTTTCTCCGGAACGTGGACGGCGCATGCTCTGCAGTCTTCACTCCCATCGGGAAATCCCAGTGTTCCAGCAGGTTTTCCAGTCCGAAAAGTACCATCTGCCTGTCAAGCCGGTAATCTCCCACACAGGCGGCACAGCCATCTTTGCATCCACAGCCTTTTACAAGCTTCACGGCATTTTGGATAATATCTTCCATATTATCATAAATCTTTTCAGCGAATCCAAGTCCACCCACATACTTATCGTAAAAATAGATGTCTACATCCGAGCTTGTGTCAAACGCAAGTTCCAGTGCATTCGCCGATGTAATGACCCCGATGTCCTCCTGCTCTGTCATCGTCACCATCCGGGCAGCATTTTTCAGTGCGAAACAGACGCCCTCATAATAATTGTTCCGCACCATTTTCGTATTCTCATTCACCTGGATCAATCCCCGGTACACCTTCACGACATTCTCCGGCACACGCATCCAGGTACTCTCCGTATCATAGTCCTTGGAGAGTGCCTTCGGTAACTGCTCATAGCCAAGATTCTGATGATTGTGAAACTGCATTTTCTTAAACATATAAACGTAATCGCTCACATTGACATCGCCAAAATGAAGCTCTGTGCGCGCAAGCGGCATATTTTTACTCTCGTGAACGATCTTCACATTCGCTTCCCCTGCCGCGACCGTATAATAATTTCCATTAAAAGGCACTGCATAGGCAGTCCGGCTCTCAAGGTCAAGCTTTGTCACCTGATAAGCAACACCGTCATGCATGTAGACCGCACCATCGTGAAGCTCGCGGAACGCCTGACTCTCGTCCATCTCTGTGATTTCTTTTCCGCTGTCCTTGTGCAGAAGCTTATAGCGCTTCTCGTCAATATTGCGCATGGAAAAATCACCCGCCGGGAACTCACCGCCAGACCACGCAAATTTTCCATTGTGGCTCGACAGTTCCTCAGCGCGGAGAAGTACCGGGATTGCCTCGCCAAGATCCGGAAACAGGGAAATATCATCAAGCGTCAAAGGAATCTCCGCTGCTGCCGCACGGATATGCGCCAGCTCAATAATCAGATTATTCTTATCGATCACAGCATTTTCACTGCTTCCCTCAAACAGCCAGCCCGGCTCAAGTGCAATGTACTGGTCAAACGGCTGATTGTCAAGAATGAGATAGTTGCTGCTCCTTTTCCCGCTTCTTCCGGCACGCCCTGTCTGCTGCCAGAATGAGGCTCTGGTGCCCGGATAACCGACTAACACCGTGGTACTGATCTTTCCGATATCAATTCCAAGTTCTAATGCATTCGTGGAAACAAGTCCCATCAGTTCTCCCGAGATCATCTGATTTTCAATCTGTTTCCGCTCAAGCGGCGTGTAACCGCCACGATAACCGGAGATTTCATCCGGCTTATGCGTGCCTAAAAATCCCTCCGCTTCCAAATGATCTCTCGTCTCTTTTAAGACGATCTCCACATTCTTTCTGGACTTCGTAAACGCAATAAAATTTTTTCCTTCATCCATCAGCTCCGGCAAAAGTTCTGCCGCCACTGTCGTAATGCGAACCTGCCCATAATAGTTGTCGTCTTTCCCCATGATCTTCGGCGGCTGGATGAGATAATATCCACGTTCTGCTGCTGGTGAGCCGTCCTTATCCACAAGTGCAAACTGCTTTCCACAGATCTCTGCTGCAAGCTCCACCGGATTGGCGATCGTAGCAGAACTGCAAAGAAACTGCGGATTGGAATGATAATAACGGCATACTCTTGAAAGTCTGCGGAACACATTTGCCAGATGCGAACCGAACGCTCCACGATAGGTATGCAGCTCATCGATCACAATGTATTTTAAATTGGAAAAAATAAAATCAAACCCGTATTTGCTGTGATTCGGCAGAAATGCCCCATTCACCATCTCCGGGTTTGTCAATATAATATTGGCACTCTGCCGGATTCTTGTACGCTCCGCCACCGGCGTATCCCCATCATACACGCCCGCCACAATACGGTTCTCTCCAAAATATTCCAGATACGGTGCAATCGCACGGTACTGGTCTGCCGCAAGTGCCTTGGTCGGGTAAATGAAAATTGCCCTTGTCAGCGGATTTTTCAAAATGTCCTGTAAAACTGGGAGCAGAAAGCTTAATGTCTTGCCGCTCGCCGTCGATGTTGTGATAACAACATTTTTCCCGGAAGTCACTTTCTCAAACATTTCCGTCTGATGACAATATAATTTTTCAATTCCGTGCTCTTTTAAATACCCTGCCAGCTCCGGCAGAAGATTCTCCGGGAAATCGTCATATACTGCCGGGTGGGCAGGGATTGTTTTTTCGTAAATGATGCAGTCTTTGATGTCCATGGAAAAGTCCTTCCTATTTTCTGACAGATGTCGGAATATCAATATTTAGTCCAAGCAGCATCTTTACCAGCCACACAAAGAAAATCAGCACCAGTATCGGAATCAGGCATGAAGTCACAAGCAAAATTGCCAATGCCTCGATAAAGTTATTCAACACATTCTCCACATTCGCAGTCGCTGTGGACACTCCTTCCTGCACTTTATTAAAAAGTCCTGAGAAAAATCCACCGGCATTTTCTTTGCTGTCACTGTCTGAATCACTCTGGGATTTTTCATTGCTGCTCTTATCGTCCACCTGTCCACTTTCTCCTGTTTCAGATTCTATCTCATCGGTTGTCTGCTTCGCAGTCTCTATCGTACTCTCGATGGATGACGCATAGGTTGTCTCGATCATATCCGCCACCTTCACGCTCGCCGGGATCACAAGATACACTGCCAGTCCGAAAAGCAGGAATTTCTGTGCGACCACTCGCAATATCTCTTTCCTCCACAACAGATACCCGGAGAAAAATACACATGCAATTGGATTTCCGACATCCCCCGGAATCAATGTGATCGCTGCTGATGCCGCTGTAGATGCTATGGCAAGCTCCATGACGGTTGTTTTCTTATCGTCCAATGACTGGATTGTCTTCGCATTAAATTCTGTCGAAGAAGTAAACCGCGCGATCACAAAAAATGACAGTAATGCAATCACAATTGGAATCAGCGCAAATAAAATCTTTTTCTGTTTTTCGTTTTCCATGTATGTGTGCTCCTTTATACTACAACTTCATCGGACAGGCATCCCTGTCTTATCTGCAAAAATTCCATACATTTTTGCTAAAATATATAAAAAAGTATATCCTCTTTTAAATTTTCATGCAACCAAAAGCACTTAGATACACTGAACAAAATCCCCCAACTTACCGATATATAAGTTATCGAAACAAGTTGTCTAATTTATTTCACGGAGGAAATAAAGATGAACTTAACCGTAAACAATTATTTGGGCGGAACGATGAATGGATTCTCCACTGCCACGATCAACACAAGAAACACTGGAATTTCCAAAAGCAGTTCCTTTAGCACAAGGAAGTCAACCAAAAAATCTCTTAATTATAATGCAAAACAAATCTCCTCACAGCTTATCCGCGCCACAAAGTCGCGGACTGCCGCTGCGGTTCTCACCAAGGCAAAAAGTACAGTCAATAATTTACAGCACTGCCTCGGAACCGGGGAATATGATGACAGTGAGGTACAGATTGCCCTCGCACACGCAAAAAGAATGGTAAAATGCGCCCAGTCCAAGGTGTCTAATCTGAAACAGGAAGAAAATTTACAGCGGAAATATGAACGTGAAAAATCAGCAAAAGAAATGCAGCAGAAGTCCGAAGTGAAACGCCGCGTCCACCAGAAAGAAAATGATCTGAAACAAAAGATGGCGACAGAGGAGATTCAGCAGGTACAGAAAGAGAAATCAAGACGTCAGGAAATCATCCGCAAACGCCGTATGCACCGCAATGAAGAGCGCAGCAACATCAACGAAGCGGATATGAAATATCTGCAAAATACTATGGATTACAAACACGGCGGTATTTCCACTGCAGCCGGTGCAGCAACCGTCGATCTGTCTTATGTCGGACTGCAGATGAGTGAATTACAGCAGATGGAAGCACAAACGGAAGCTCAGATGAATGCCGAGTTAAATCCCCCCGCCGATGCAGGCACTG
>ENA-OPDH01002130-OPDH01002130.1-human-gut-metagenome-genome-assembly--contig:-NODE-2130-length-13313-cov-2.820335_pt1 | contig 13313 bp, 5 predicted proteins | sample MGYA00241260_ERZ501500 | MGnify/ENA primary metagenome ERZ501500 (study PRJEB25962, sample SAMEA2042519) | human gut metagenome | biome: human gut; feature: human-associated habitat; material: faeces...
CTTCCATCATCTGGAAAAGGAATTCCATCTGAGGATAAAGTGCCTTTCCGCGAATGGTAAACATAGCACGGAATGCTTCCGGATCATCTGCCTTATCAAAAACATCCACACCACACTGAATACCGCCTGTTCTGGCATTAGTCTCGTTAAACAGCTGACCGTATGTGTAATTCTCTGTATCCACATAACCAAGAACAGATTTCAAAAGTCCCAGATAATGGACTTTCTCTACAGCCATATCCTTGATCTCAAACATAACGTTCACATAACCGATTCCGTTGGTGCACACATCCTGATACAGGAACAGACTGTTATCTACCTGAAGCTCTTCATTGGAAAAACCGTTAACCTCTTTACGGATATCAGAGCGTTTCAGCATCGGAATACACTGAAGATCCTCCGGTCTCTCCTCTGATTCCTGGTAAGCTTCAAGAGCTTTGGTCTTCTCGACCATTTCCTCCAGCTGCCCATCGGAAAGACTGCTTCTGTAAGCCTCCAGCTTGTCCGCCAGTTCCTTCTCGCGCTGAGCGGCAAGCCCACGCTTCGGCACAAGTGTAAGGATCAGACCATGTGTATTATCAAGAAGCCATTTCTGGATCAGTTTCTCGAAATAGCCCTCATTTACAGCCTCCTTTAATCTGTCATAAATAGACAAAAGCTGTACCTGGGAAAAAGCATTCTCGTCATCATAGAGCCAGCTTCCCATAATATCCAGTCCATACATCAGCCCCTTGGGGAACTGTCCGAAATCGGCCTCCCGATAGCGGAACTCCATATAATTAATACCCGCAAGAATAGCCTTTTTGTCAATTCCATTTCGCACAATATCCTGAAGGCAATTACGGATAACAGAAACAAAGTTCTCCTTCTGGGATGTCTTCGCACCTTTCGCCACAATAGAGAAGAACGGCTGCAGAACACCGTCACTATAATCGCCATAAATTTCCTTACCGATGCCGGCATCCAGAAGAGCCTGCTTCAGTGGTGCTCCGGGTGCGCTGAGAAGCGCATAATCCAGCACATCAAAAGCCACGCCAAGAGTGCTGTCCATAGCATTTCCCACAACCATATTGTAAGAAAGATACGTATTATCCTCTTCCTCCTCACTTTCAGAAACCGGATACTCGATCTGCAGCTCCTTCACCTGGGAAAAGGCAGCCTGCTCTTTAATCGCAGAATCCACATCCAGCGCATCAAAGGCAGACAGATATTTCTCATCAATAAAACGAAGCTTCTCCTCCATATCCATATTTCCATAGAGGTAAATATAGCTGTTAGAGGGATGATAATAGGTGCGGTGGAAATCCAGAAACTCCTCATAAGAAAGCTCCGGAATATTCTCAGGATTACCGCCGGATTCCACGCCATAGGTATTATCCGGGAAAAGATTATTCATGATCTCTCTGTCCAACACCTCGTCAGGGGAAGAAAATGCCCCCTTCATCTCATTATATACAACACCATTATAGGTAAGAGGACCTTCCTTCTGCTCCAGATGGTAATTCCAGCCCTCCTGGCGGAAAATCTCCTCCTTCTGGTAAATGTTCGGGTAAAAAACCGCATCCAAATAAACGTGCATCAGATTCTGGAAATCCTGGTCATTACAGCTGGCTACCGGATAACAGGTCTTATCCGGGTAGGTCATGGCATTCAGGAAGGTATTCAGTGAGCCTTTTACCAGCTCTACGAAAGGATCCTTCAGCGGAAATTCACGGGATCCGCACAAAACACTGTGCTCCAGAATGTGGGGAACACCAGTGCTGTTCTTCGGTGTGGTACGAAAGGCAATGGAAAATACCTTATTCTCATCATCCTTCTCGATCAGAACCAGTCTGGCTCCTGTTTTCTTATGGCGAACCAGATATCCGGTGGAATGGATATCGGTCAATTTCTCCTGTTTCACAATCTCATATGCAGGAATATTTTCTTTCTTCATCTTTTCCTCCAAATAGTGCCCAATCAGTTTGTTTAAACAGCCGATATTGGGATGTATTTAATTCATTTCTTCGATTATGCCGAATTACACTGCACTTAAAAGCTTTATACAATGCAGCTGATAATTCCGGAGCATCTTCAACTTCTTGCATTAGTATAACACACAAAAAAGTATCTTACTACAACAAAATTCTTTTAAAAAGAACCGCCCCTGCGGGCGAATCTGGTAGGATTCTTCCTGCAGGGGCGGTTCTAATTATTTAATTGTGATTTGTTAATCCTGTTCTTTTTTGCGGCGTCTTCTGGTTGTTTCTTCGATTGCGAGAGCTGCAACAAAGAGCAATGCCATATAGAAGCCGATTGGTGTGTCATCACCTGTCTTAACACCTGTGGAGGTGCCTGGGGTTGGTGTAGGAGTTATTGTCTCCTCAGGAGTTACAGTAGGTGTTGCTTCCGGTTGTTCCTGGTTGATGATGGTTACCTCTGCATTGAGATTATTTTCATCAAACAGTACATTTCCATTTTCAACAGTTACTGCATATCTGAATCCGTCTGTACCACCTACCAGATTTCCTTCTGCATCTGTCTCTGCAACATAGAGCGTAAAGGATTCATCCGGTATTACAACTGCCTGTGTACTCTCAGATACTGTGGAACCGCCTGCAAGATCAAGTGTCAGGATGTTCTTCTCTGTTCTTGTGGAAAGAGTTGTGCACTCTTTGTCATCAAAGATACCTGCATAGAAAATCTCATCACTTTCCAGGGCATTTCCATCTGCACCAAGAAGCTTCTTGGTTACATTCAGAGTCGCGATCTTGTAGAATCCATCCGGCCATTCGCTGAACTGGTTCTCAAATGTGATGCTGCTCTTTGCGCCATCCTCAGTTACAGTGATTGCCTGTCCCTGTGGATAAACCGGAACATAAACCTTTTCATCCGGCGTCATGCCTGAATCAATTGCTTTTCCGGTTACATCCGTCTCACTTACATAGTAGGTTCTTCCAAGATCCAGATTGGTAAAGGTAACTGTGGAAGAAGCTGCATTCTTAAACTCAAGTGCTTTTACATCAGAAGCAGGAATTGTGCATTCTGCATCTGCGAAAAGTGCTGCGTAGAAGGTCATGTCCTTAGCGCCTGCAAGTGCATCGTTCAGCTTCAGTTCCTTGGTGATCTCAATTGCAGCGGTCTTGCTCCTTGTCATGGCATCCTTCATCTCAACTGCATTTTTGGTGTCATCTGCATCAACAGTGAAGGTGATCGGCTCTGCGATCTCATATCCTGATGGTGCTTCTGCCTCAACCAGTTTGTAGGTCTTGCCAAGAACAAGTTTCGCTGTGATCACATGTGGTGTACCATCTGAGGTCCACTCTTCCACAACCTTATCCTGGTCATCTACTACCTGAAGTTTTGCTCCTGCAAGAGCTTTCAGGGTGGTGTCGTCTACCTTGGAAATAGTAACCTTGGTAGTATCGTTGATAAATTTCATAGCTGTCTCGGTGTAATCTTCTCCATTTACCTTGGTGGTAAGCTTCAGAGTTCCGTCACGGTTGTCTTCTACATTTACAGTTACTGTATAAACAGTCTTGTCGTATACGTAGGTGTCTGCCTCTGATGGGAGCTTTTCGTTTACGGTGTAGGTAAAGGTCTTACCAGCATCTTTCTCTGTATAGGAAAGCTTGCTGAAGCTGATCGCACCTTTTTCGTCGTTCTTAACTGTCTCAATTACCTTGCCATCTGCATCTTTCAGTTCGAATTCGAAGGTTCCAAGCTGTTCAGCTTCTACCTTCATGGACTTCTGGGCTTTCAGTTCAAGGTCAGCGGAAGCACTGTAGGTATTCGTGAAGGTAACTGCTCCAGTGAGATCTTCACTCTTTACAGGTTCGCCGTTCTTTGTAACAGAAGTAACTTTCGCTGTTAACTTGCCTGCATTGTCGTCTGTTACGTCTACTTTTACAACGTATTTGCTTTCATCATACTGATATGCCGGTTTCTCATCTTTTACTTCAGTGATCTGGTAATAATGGGTTCCGGATTGCTTGTATGTGATGATTGGGAATGTGATGGCACCGCCGTCAGCATTCTTCACAGTTTCGCTGTAACCGTTTTCTACTGCATTTCCATCTGCATCAATTTCTTTTGCCTGGAAGCTGAACTGACCTGCTGCAAGCGCCTGGCCTTCCAGAGTCTTGGTTGCACCAAGGACGATCTGACCAGATGTGGTGTAGGTGTTGGTGAATTCCATACCTGTTACAGTGGCATCCTCGGAGGTTGCCTTGGAGGAATGGATAACTGGGGTTACGGTTAAGGTACCGTTGCCTGCGTCTTCTACGGTTACGTTGATGGTGTAGATGGTGTCGTCGTAGGTGTAACCTGCTGCGTCACCTTTTACTTCCCGTACTTTGTACTTGTGGGTACCAAGATCGTTCTTTTCTCCATTAAGCTGATAACTAATCGGAGCAAACTCTACTTTTCCCTCTGCATCATTGCTTTGAGTCTGGATTACATTCTCTGTTTTGTCTTTAATTTCAATAAGTTCGAATTCAAACTGACCTGCCTGAAGCGGAGTTTCTGCTGAAAACAATTTCTTTACCGCATCCACTTTCAGCTCACCCGTTGCCTCTATCATCGGTGTTGCTGTTGGCACTGGTGTCGGTGTCGCTGTCGGCACTGGCGTTGGGGTCGCTGTTGGCACTGGTGTCGGCGTTGCTGTTGGCACTGGTGTCGGTGTCGCTGTTGGCACTGGTGTTGGCGTCGCTGTTGGAGGAACAAGCTTATTCGTCACAATAATCTCTCCATACAAATTAGTGTTTGCATTCTGTGTATTCGAATCAAGCTTTCCAGAGTTCACAGCATTTTGAATTTTAGTCTTTAACTGTTCTTTAGCATTTCCCGGATTCCAGAAATAATATTTTGTAGAATCTTTTTGATATCCCTGCGGCGCCTCCACTTCCTGGTAATAGTACAATGTATCCGCAAGCAAAGCCGGATCATTGCTATTCTCTCTTGGATAAACCAGACTACCGTTGGCATCAACCTCCAAGTTGTTTCCTATCGTTTCAGTAGTTACAGCCCCTTCATCGCTAATGTTAACCTTTACAATATCAAATTTCGCACCTGCCAAAGCAGTGCTGGCATCTTCCCGGGTTTTCTTCAATCTGATGTGCTGATCATCTCCATTTAATCCTGCTGAAGACTGAACAATCTGATATTTTTTATTATCTGTTGATGACACACTATAAGAGGTTCCACCGCTAAGATTTACGGTATTGCTTACATCTATATTTCCGGTTTTACCTGACAACTGTGCATAAAATACCAGTTCCAAAGCCTTTCCATCAGGTACGTGTACAACCAGCTGTCTTGTAGAGCTATCATATGAATAATTTAAAGCTGGTTTGTCATTCTGCTCTTTTATATTTTTCAAAGTCATTGGAAACGATTTGTTGATAACCAGAGTCAGATTATCGGGAATAATATCTGTCAATATCAGACCGCCCGCTGTCATCGTATCTGGCAAAAGCTGAGCTGCAGCCGGATTAATGGTAACAATATATTTAATAAAATTAGTCTTATTATTACCTGAATCCATATACTGCTGGGAATCTTTCTTCAGTGCATTAAATTCAACAGTTACTGTATGAGAATCTTCTTTCGCAACCGTTCCATCAACAAGCAATGCAGCATTGTTTTTAAAATTCACTTTTTGATTGGTTTTATAGTAATCATCACTTACCTTTAGCTTATAATTAAAACCATATCCTATTGAACCAATATCACCAAACCTGAAGTATACAACCCCACTTTCTGATGTATCAACATTTACAACACTGCTTGGATTATCGACCTTCGGATAATTTATATTTCCATTTTTTTCATGAACTACTTTAAACATGCTGTCAATACAGTCAAAAGTTGTTCCCTCCGGGAGTACATCCTTCACTACAATTTCTTTTCCCGAATAATCAACATTTGCCCAGTTCACCACTAGTTTATACTTAATTGTCTTATTTACAGCGTCTTAATCAGCTCCATCAGCTGGTTGCTTATTAAATATTTCACCTCCCTGTACTGTAAATTTCGCCTCCACCCACGGATTATCATCTAATTTACATTGATTATGATAAGTATATCTGGTATTTGACACAGTGCCAGTAGTAGGTATTTTATTATAATCGTAATTGCTTTTATAGGTAATTATATATTTTTTCTGTTTCCCATTTTCGACTGTCTCGTCCGCAAATGTAATGTGAAAGCTTTTTTGTCCGTTATCAACCACTACTTTTTTTGATACTTCTTTTCCGGTCTCATCTGTAATCTTAACAGAACCAGCCACTAAAGTCATATCATCTTTTAATTCGTCATAAAATACATGTTTGCCACTGGATGTGATTATTATAGTTGCTTTCCAGTCTGCAGTATTCGCACCATTGTTATTATTTGTATAATAGGTGCATTCCTTTGTTACAGCAGGAATCGGCTCTACACCAATTTCTTTTGAACCAGTCGTATTCTGACCTTTTCCATTATTAAATTCATAACGATTGCTTACATTAACGTTACCAATAACAGATTGAACATCGCTGGGCAAAATTGTTGTATAAGTAAACACATATTTTCCCATATACTCCGTATCTGTAATTTGATATCCGTCTTTAAGCTGTTTTCCCGTAATTGTAAAAGAAGTTCCATCGTCTCTTTTTACAGTTACAACGGTATCATCCGGAATTGAGACATTCACACCAGGAACATCCTTAATAACAGCACCATTGATATTTAACGGACTTCCCTCATTTATGGTAATTGTCCAGTCAATTGATTTCTCCTCAGAATTATAACTTCCGTTCTTTGTTACCCATTTTTTTGTAAATGTATTTATAACCTGATTCCCGGATATTTCATTTTTTCCTTCTGACTGGTATGTATATGAATTGCTCTTTGTAATAGTAACTTCATTATTTCCATTATTATACATACTGTTATAGTTGATAATTGATGTCCAATATTCGATTACATAATTATCATTAGCCGTCATATCTCCCAAATTAAAGATTGCTGTTTTTTCATCTGTTGAATAGACTGGCGTTATATTCACTTTGGAGTCGTTCTTTTTTACTATAACACTAGTTTTGTCAAAGGAAAGTCCATCACCAAGCTGATCTTTAATAACCACGTTATTCTCCGCATCACTTGCCTTAACAGAAATCTGATATTTTATTTTTCCTTTTTTATAATCTACATCTAACTGCTTTTTCTCAGTAGTTAAGTAGCTATTGGTATCCTCCTGAAACTGGAATACCTCTGTCTTATGTGTAACCGGATATACTACAGTAATTGTTTTGTTAGTTGTGATTTGAGTTTTATCAAATTTAAATTCACAGCTGAAAAAACCTTGGAGATTCGACAAGGAAGTAATTGCAGCAACAGAAATATCCAGCACAATCTTTCCATCAGTCACATTATAAGTACCCATTAGCTCGTTACTGTTATTTAAAATATCTCCAGAAGACTGAACTGAGTTAAAAACAGGTGGTAACGAGTATTCATATTTTATGTCACTTGTTGGCTTCTCATTATTAGGAATTTCATATGTAACATTTAAACGATAAACACTGTTCTGATCCAAACTTTCACTTTGGCTGATATCAGCCCACACTTCATTTGTTTTTTTCTGAACACTTTCTGTTTTGATCCATGCGCTAGGAAGAGTACTAATATTAACAGTGGGATTCTCTCCAACAGTGGAATCCTCTCCAATAGTGAGAACCTCTCCTGCCTTTATCATCACAAACGGAGAAAAACCATTCGTCTGAATCGTAACACCTGTTACTGCTCCATTTCCATTCTGAGCAATACCACCATTTACATCCCGTACTCCATTTTCAGTAATATGAAGCACATATGTTTTTACATTTTCTACATTGTCATATTTCAGCTCATTTAAGATTGGATTGTTAAACTGAAGATTAACAGTAGCATTGTCTCCATATGAGTAAGGAGTTCCGTCTTCGGTTTCAAAATGCAAATCATAAACAACAGCCTCGGTGAGTGCCAGATTATTCTGTCCTGCCCAGTTCATTACTGCACCGATTGCATTATCAAAATACTCTGAATCTTCATCATACTGTTTCGCAACAAAAACTGCCTTTTCACTGATTGGTGTAGAAAGACTTACATTAGCAATTGCATTGTCTACTGACACATCAGAAAATTCTGTAGTCTCAGCAGGTGTCTCCGTAACCTCCGGTGTCGGTGTCTCACTTGGGGACGCGCTGACTTCTGGTGTAGGAGTTGCAGTTGCCTCGGCAGCTGGTGTTGCTGTAGCTTCCGGTGCTGCAGGTACTTCCGTCACTTCTGCAGGTGCCTCTGTGGGCTCTGTTGCAGGTGCTTCTGTCGGAGCTGCTGCAGGCGCCTCTGTTGGCTGCTCCGCAGGTGCTTCCGTTGGCTGCTCGGCAGGTGCTTCCGTTGGCTCCTGAGCTTGTTCCGCAGCAGGAGTTTCCTGCACTTGCTGAGGTTCTTCCTGTTTCTCAGCAACCGGTTCCGCTCCCTCTGTTGCGTATGTTTCTGCTTCGTTTTCAGACGGAGTCGGTGTTGCCGTCGCGTCCTCAACGTAGGTATCGTCCGTTGCCAGAACAGTCAGACTAGACTGCTGGAATATCATAGATACCGCCAGAAGTATGGCAAAAAACGATTTCAGCCTTGAATTCTTTTTCATGTTACAGCCTCCTTTTTAAGATTGGGTTTTCCTTTTTTTCAGTGTGGTTTTGCAGGCAGAACTAGCCCAAAACCCATTTTCATCATCATATCACACTGATTTTAAAGGAGCAATAATTTATGATCACCTGAAAAATCCCTGTTTTCTGCTGTTTCACTAAGAAACCGGTCACTAATCGGTCTTCATTTTCGTGTTTTTATAGTGTGTATTTTGGTGTACTAGTGCTATTTTCGACTTTTCATTGAAAAAAGCATACAATTTCTTATTTTTTCTGCTTTCACAGGACAAAAAACTACATGTTTACTCCATTTTCCCCTGTTTGAATTTCATCATTTTGCACAATTTCACGCCCTGTTTTCTAAACTATATTCGCTCCGATTTTCGTATTTTCTCATGGTGTATCTTGATGTACATCCTTTCTCGTGCTATAATAAATGCCAGAAAACCAATGCACTTATGCAATTGGCAAACAAGGACTACGCACCATCTTCATTTTCAAATGATAAAGCATACAGGAGGACCCCCTATGTTTCTCAAAAAGACCCCTAAGGCAAAGGGAACTTACCTTGCCATCACCGAATCCTACTATGATAAAGAGAAGAAAGCCACTCGTCAGAAGACCATTATGGGGTTGGGATATCTGGAAGATTTAAAGAAGGATTACCCGGATCCCATCAGCCACTTCGAGAAGGTTGTGGCCGATATGAACCAGGAACGAGAAGCCAAAAAGAACTCTGTGGTATATGTTGACCTTACTACTGCTCTCTCACCAGGAGAACACTCTCTGAAAAATGTAGGCTACGGCATTCTGAAATACCTTTATAAGGAGCTTCAGCTGGACATTTTCTGGCGTACCAGGACCTGGAATCTATCTCTCCCCTATAATATAGAAGAGCTTTTCCGATATATGGTCATTTCCCGTGCGCTTTACCCGAATTGTACCTGGAATGAAGCTATTGAAAAAGGACTTTACTTCGAAGAATTCGGAAGCATCTCAGACGAAGACCTGGATTCTGCCTTTCATGTTATCGTGAAACTGCAAAAAGATCTGCAGAAGTGGATTTATGAGCATTCCGGCAGCATCCTTTCCAGAGATACCACTTCTGCTTTTTTGGATCACACCAGCTATAATTTTTCCATTCCGGGAAGCATGCCCTCTGACACGCAGCCCAATGCCAGACGTACAGATTCCACCCTTCACCTGGATCTTCTCACAGACAGAAATGGAATTCCCATTGCATATGACCTGTCTACCAGTGGTACTGTGTTGAACCAGTCTGTTTTTAATGCCGTAAAGCAATTAAAGAGAGAAAATCCCAGAACCCGTTTTTATAATACTGCACCTGCACGTCCGAAGGAGGAGCCTTTTATTTGCAATGGAGTACCGGCAGACGGATATATTTATGGTCTGCCTGTGCATACTGCGAATGCAGAATTTAAGGATTGGGTACTGAAGGATGGTTATCAGGAAATGAAAATTCTGAATGAAAAGCATCAGACTATCCCTCTTCTTTATAAAGAGCGGATTTTTGAGGATAGGGAAAAACAATTTGTATATTACCATGAGCTTCAGGCCAGACAGCAGCGCCTTGCCAGGGAGTCTTCCGGAAAGCGTACCGGATTGAAGCTGGACGGATACACTGCCATTGCTACTGATAATCTGGAGGCGGATAACCTTTCCCCTTATCGTCTTTTCAGCGGACTTCGTCATATGGAGAAAATTTTCCTTGATTCCAAAAGCCAGTATGACTCCTCTGCTACCTTCAACTGGACACCGGATAAGATCAATGCCCATTTTGTGATTGGGTTTGTGTCCTTTACCTTAATGCGTATGCTGCAGGCGAAGCTTGATTTCCAGTTTTCCATGGAACAGATCGGGACTTCTTTGCAGCGGTATAATTGTGTACAGATTGCAGGAAATATTTATCAGTTTACCTATTATGATGTGATTCTAGATGCATGTGAGAAGGCACTGGGGCTGGAGCTGCATAATAAATACCGCAGCCAGCTCCAGATTCGGAGACTGCTGCGGTATTAAGGACTTTATAATTTTATATCTTTTATACATGTCAGGCTTTTTCGCCTGGCATGTTATCTGTCTGCGCCCAGGCTTCCCTCTCCTGGAAAATGCAGTTCGTACATTTCCCGGGCGGCGCGGGTGATGATTCCAAGCTCTTCTTCCATCTTCAATGTCTGCGGAAGCACCACGGCAGTATCATAAATATCCGCTTTCAGCTTGTCCTTGGCGCGCTCACTACTCATTTTCATAATCCCAAACAGTGTGCTGTTATAAGCCTTATCCGACTCACTAAGCTCCATATAAGTCTTCACCATATGGCAGCACTCTCTGTAAAGAAGCTCTTCATAATCCTTACCCTTGGCGCAGATTTCCTGGAATTTCATTTTATTCAGCTGTTTCATGATCTCCTTACGTCCGCCGCGGACTCCCATAAAGCGCTTGCCGCTGTCTTTATTAAACTCCATCAGCATCCACAGTGCGATCAAACCGTCAGCTCTGGTATCACCGCCAAGCTCAGACGGATCCTGATAACGGATGTCCCAAAGCTCCCTGCGGATCTGATTCAGCTCTGGCTCCTCTCCTGCCTCAATGGACATATTCAAAAGTGCAAGACGTCTGGCCGGGTCCGATTCTCTGTAGTATTGTGTAATAGTCGGGGTATCCATAGTATTCTCCTTTATACTTCTTCGTAGGTCAGCTCGGTCTCAGCCATATTAAGAGCTTCCTCAATTACCTTGTCCATATCCATATAGCGGTACATGCCCAGTCGTCCGCCGAAGAGTACATTCTTCTCTTCTAATGCACGACACTCATACTTGTCAAAGAGCTCGTCATTCTTCGGATCATTAATGGGATAATATGGCTCTTTTCCCTTCTCCCATGCTGCCGGATATTCTCTTGTGATAACTGTCTTCGGCTGTGTCCCAAACTCGAAGTGCTTATGCTCAATAATACGGGTATAGGGCACCTCATAATCGGTATAGTTCACAACCGCATTTCCCTGATAGTTCCCCATATCAAGCACTTCTGTCTCAAAACGCAGGGAACGGTACTCCAGCTCACCATAGCAGTAATCATAAAATTCATCGATCATACCGGTAAAAAGGATCTTATCTGCCTGTGCAGTGAGCTCTTCTCTATTTGCAAAGAAATCCGTCTTCAGGCAAACCTGGACACCCTCCAGAAGCTTCTTGATAATACGGGTATAGCCGCCCTTCGGAATACCCTGATAGGGATCCTTAAAATAGTTATTATCATAGGTATAACGAAGAGGAAGTCTCTTGATAATAAAGGACGGAAGGTCCTTACACTCTCTTCCCCACTGCTTGCGGGTATAGCCCTCTACCAGCTTCTCATACACATCCTGTCCCACCAGCGCCAGTGCCTGCTCTTCCAGGTTCTTCGGGTGTGTGATGTGCATGCGGCTGATCTGCTCCTGAATCTTCGCCTTCGCCTCTGCCGGAGTCCGAACTCCCCAGAGCTGGTGGAATGTATTCATATTAAACGGAAGATTATACAATTCATCCTTATACACAGCAATAGGTGAATTTACAAAGTGGTTAAACTCTGTAAACTGATTCACATAGTCCCAGATTTCCTTCTTAGAAGTATGGAAAATATGTGCGCCATACTTGTGGACCTGGATGCCTTCTACTTCCTCTGTGTAAATATTACCGCCGATATGATCACGCTTGTCGATCACCAGGCAGGTCTTGCCCTTCTTAGTAGCTTCGTGAGCAAATACAGCTCCAAAAAGTCCAGCTCCTACAATTAAATAATCATATTTTTTCATCTTGTGTTGCCCCTTTCTGTTATGGGAATGCAGATTTATTACGTCCGTTTTCTGCCAGACACTGATATACAATGTCTTTCATTCCCGGATAAAGATGTTATTATTATAACAAATTTTCAGAAAAAAAGGTAGCCCTTTCCATATAAGGACTACCTTTTTTATAAAACTTTCTTAATGGTCGCATCGCAACCTATAACACGCATCACGATGCACAACGATCATGCAACTGCATTATTTCGCAGCAACTCTGTCAAACTCATCTGTGATTTCTTTGGATGGAGCCTTCGTCACAAGGCTGACGATCACGATCATCACCAGACTGAGCAGGAAACCAACTGCCAGGGAATAAAGTCCTGTATAGGTTCCCAGTGTCTGTCCTCCGACTAACGGAATATAGTCCCAGATAATAACAGTAAGTCCGCCAGTCACCATACCTGCAATGGCACCTGGAAGATTGGTTCTTCTCCAGAACAGGGACATTACCACGATCGGTCCAAATGCGGAACCAAGTCCTGCCCATGCATTGGAAACCAGTCCCATAATACTGCTGTCCGGATTCCATGCAATGACAAATGCGATCACTGCGATCACAATAACCGTGATGCGGCTTACTTTCAGAATTTCCTCTGTGTCAGCATCCTTCTTGATAAAGCTGTGATACAGATCCTCAGATACTGCAGAAGCAGTTACCAGAAGCTGGGAATCCGCTGTGGACATGATCGCTGCAAGGATTCCGCAGAGGAACAGTCCGCCGATAAAGGGAAGCGCAAGCTCTGAGGTAAACACCTTACGGATCATCTCAATAAATACGCTCTCAGAAGAAGCGGCTCCGGTCTCCCCAAGAATAACAGGCA
>ENA-OPDH01002135-OPDH01002135.1-human-gut-metagenome-genome-assembly--contig:-NODE-2135-length-13299-cov-3.170568_pt1 | contig 13299 bp, 10 predicted proteins | sample MGYA00241260_ERZ501500 | MGnify/ENA primary metagenome ERZ501500 (study PRJEB25962, sample SAMEA2042519) | human gut metagenome | biome: human gut; feature: human-associated habitat; material: faeces...
ATGACGAACAACGGGAATTCCTCGCCAACCACTTCACACTCCAGAACTACAAAAAAAACGAAGTCATCCATTGCGAAGGCGAGACACCTACGCATTTGATGTGTCTGCTGAGTGGAAAGGTCAAAATCTATAAAGACGGAGTCGGTGGTAGAAGCCAGATTATCCGTATGATTAAACCTGTCGAATATTTCGGTTACCGCCCTTACTTTGCAAAAACAGACTATGTCACGGCAGCATCTGCATTCGAGCCGTCTCTTGTTTGCCAAATCCCCATGACTGCCTTGATGACTCTGCTCACACAAAACAACGACCTTGCCATGTTCTTCATCAAGCAATTGTCCGTTGACTTGGGCATTGCCGATGAACGCACTGTAAACCTGACGCAGAAACATATCCGCGGAAGACTCGCAGAATCCCTACTATTCCTCAAAGAAAGTTATGGTTTGGAGGAAGACGGCTCCACCTTGAGTATCTATCTCTCGCGTGAAGATCTGGCCAATTTGTCAAACATGACCACTTCCAACGCCATACGTACGTTGTCACAGTTTGCCACAGAACGGTTAATCACCATCGACGGGCGTAAAATCAAAATCATAGACGAAGAAAAGCTGAAGAAAATCAGCAAGATAGGATAAGGAATAAGTGACAAGGGATAAGCGATTAGGGGTTAGCATAATAAAAACACATTGTTGCCATCCTAACCCCTAATCACTAATCACTAAATCAGTCCTTTCGCAGACAAATATCTTTCCGCTTCAATGGCTGCCTGGCAACCAGTTCCGGCAGCGGTGATGGCTTGACGATAGTGAGGATCAGCAACGTCTCCGGCGGCGAATACGCCCGGCACTTTGGTACGCGGTGTTCCCGGCTCGGTGACGATATAACCTACTTCGTCCGTATCTACATAAGGTTTGAAAATATCTGAGTTGGGTTTATGGCCGATAGCCAAGAAGAAACCGTCAATAGCCACATCATAGCGCTTCTCATCAGGTTCACCCATACGCTGTACCAAATGTACACCTTCCACACCGTTCTCTCCAAACAAGCCTACGGCATTATGTTCGAACAGTACTTCAATCTTGTCATGCTTCATCACACGCTCCTGCATAATCTTGGAAGCGCGAAGATAAGGTTTGCGGACAATCAGATAAACCTTGGCAGCCAGTCCGGCAAGGTAAACAGCTTCCTCGCAGGCAGTATCTCCACCCCCTACAACAGCTACCGTTTTCTTGCGGTAGAAGAAACCGTCACAAGTGGCACAAGCGCTGACACCCATTCCCGCATATTTCTTTTCATCCTCCAGCCCCAGATACTTCGCAGCGGCACCTGTAGCAATAATCAGCGTTTCAGCCTCAATCATCTTTTCGTCATCAATCGTAATCTTGTAAGGTGCTTCAGCAAGATTGGCTGCGGTAGCAACTCCATAACGCAAATCTGCACCAAAACGTTCGGCTTGCTTCCGCAGGTCTTCCATTAATTCCGGACCTCCGATACCTTGGGGATAACCGGGGAAATTCTCCACATCAGTAGTGGTTGTCAACTGGCCACCGGGCTGCAATCCTGCATAAAGTACCGGTGAAAGATTGGCACGGCCTGCATAAATAGCGGCAGTATAGCCGGCAGGACCCGAACCGACAATCAGACATTTTACTTTTTCTGTTTCCATCATTATATTATTTACTATTTGACTATTTACAATTTACTATTTAGCGCATGTCGATGACTTCAGCCGTGGGATAGGCTTTTTTGTCAAAGACAAAGAAACTATCCGGATAGGATTGTCCGGTCTGGTAGTTATTAATAAGGATAGTAGTCATATACTTACTCCCCCGTAGTGCCAAGTCCACTTGATGCAGACGATACGTATCCTTTGTCACAAACAGATAGACACTTTCAGGGTCTTTCCTCTTGTCGGCAGCAGTCATGGTGATGTAATAAACAGACTTGTCTTGCTTACCACCGACACTGCTCAACTTCAATCTGTATCCCTGCTTGTAGAGGGACAACCAAGCATACGGATTAAGAGTCTGCAATTCCTCCTGCGTAGGTTCCGATACATTCACCTCATCTGCCGAAGCCACATAGCTCCACTGCGTATGTCCGTCAAACCAAGTCTTCATTCCCTCAGTCTCAACCACAAACTTCTCACCTTCCAGATAGAGAACTCCCGCATAAGAGCCCTGTTGTTCGTTCACGGTAAACGCCAGCTTCACCCCTCCCGCTTTCCGAAAGGCTTCGGCTGTACGCTCCAATATATTCTTGGCATCCGGTTGTTGTGCCGACATCGGCACAGCAAACAACAGCAATAGCACACCAAGTAAAAGCTTATCAAATTTCATCATTCTATAAATAACCATTCCTTATTGCAAATTGTTTAACCGCATTTCCAGGTCGCTCTCATCTATACAGAACACCTCACGCGCCTTGCTGCCTTGCGCCGGTCCCACAATCCCCGCTTTCTCCAACTGGTCCATGATGCGGCCGGCACGATTATAACCGATGGCAAACTTACGCTGAATGAGCGACGTAGAACCCTGCTGGTGAATAACGACGAGACGGGCTGCATCCTCGAACAAAGGATCAAGACGCCCCATATCCACATCCCCCAAATCACCTCCTGCATTTTCATCCACATATTCGGGCAGATAAAAAGCGGTGGGGTAGCCCTGCTGGCGGGCGATGAACTTCGTAATCTCCGCCACTTCGGGGGTATCGATAAAGGCACACTGCACACGCACCGGGTCTGCTCCCTGCAGGAATAGCATATCACCGCGACCTATCAGCTGGTTGGCTCCCGGACGGTCGAGGATGGTACGCGAATCGACCATTGCCGATACACGGAAAGCGATACGCGCCGGGAAGTTAGCCTTAATCGTACCCGTAATGATGTTTGTTGTCGGTCGCTGTGTAGCGATAATCATATGTATACCTACGGCACGCGCCAACTGGGCGATGCGGGCAATGGGCAGTTCCACATCCTTGCCAGCTGTCATAATCAAGTCACCGAACTCGTCGATAACGACTACGATGTAAGGCATGAACTTATGCCCCTTCTCCGGATTCAGACGACGGTTGATGAACTTCTCGTTGTACTCCTTGATGTTGCGCACATGGGCAGCTTTCAGCAAGTCATAGCGGGTATCCATCTCCACACAGATAGAGTTCAAGGTCTGCACCACCTTCGTGACGTCTGTAATGATGGCATCTTCCCCGTCGGGCAATTTTGCGAGGAAGTGATGCTCAATCACGGAGTAGATGCTGAATTCTACTTTTTTGGGGTCTACCAACACAAACTTCAGCTCTGCCGGATGCTTCTTATATAATAAGGAGGTGATGATGGCATTCAACCCCACGGACTTACCCTGACCGGTAGCACCGGCAACGAGCACGTGCGGCATCTTGCACAAATCCACCATAAATACTTCATTCGTAATCGTCTTACCCAGTGCGATGGGCAAGTCGTAAGTAGACTCCTGGAACTTCTTGCTGCCGATAATGCTCTGACCGGATACAATCTTCGGATTGGAATTGGGCACTTCGATACCAATCGTACCCTTTCCCGGAATGGGAGCGATGATACGGATGCCGAGCGCCGAAAGGCTGAGGGCAATATCATCTTCCAGACCGCGTATCTTCGAAATGCGGACGCCCTGCTCGGGAGTGATTTCATACAGCGTCACCGTAGGACCTACCGTCGCCTTAATGGTACTGATTTCTATACCGAAACTACGCAGAGTATTGATAATCTTATCCTTGTTCGCGTTCTGCTCTACCATGTCAATGGTCGGACCATTGTCATCGTAATGCTTCATCAAGTCTATTGTGGGGTAATGATAGTTTTCCAAATCCAGACGGGGATTGTACGGCTCCTTCTCCGTTCCCACATACTCCTCCTCTTCAGCCTTCTCAACCTGGAATGCCGGCTCCTTCTCTACCGGCTGTTCCCGAAAAGGGGGCACCGGCTCCGGTGCAGGAGTCTCAAAAGTCATGGTAACGTCCTCATCCGCAGACTTGGCAGGCTTTATCTTTCCATCACTTCCACCCAAGTCAAGGGTGATTTCATTCAGCGGTTCGTCCTCTTCTTCCTCTGTAGCAATCTCCTCCTCCTTTTCAAGAACCTTTTCCGGCTCCGCAGCTTCCGGTGTCGGAGCAGCCGCCTTTTCCTTTGCACCCCAAGAGGTCTTGAACTCTTCCGGCGTTTCACCCTGCACGCTTTCCGCCTTCTCCTTACGCTTCAAGAAGCTGAGACTGAACAATCTGCGCAACCAGATGACAGTCCGTGCACTCAGATAGATGAGGAAGCAAATGGCAGTTACCAACAATAGCAGCCAGACTCCCGGCACACCGACTTGAGACACAAGCCAGTTACTGACATTGTATCCGTGCATACCGCCCAGATAGAGGAAAGAGTCCTTGTACTGGTCTACAAACACAAAACCGAAAAATACCGAGAACCACACCAGCATCAACGAACAGCCGATGAACCACTTCCACAAGCGCACCACACGCACCCGCATCAGCTTCAATCCCGCCACAGCCAGGAACACGAGAATCAGGAAAGACGATACACCGAAACAATCATTTATCAGATAGCTGGCCAACTGCGCACCGCGGCTACCGGCGTAGTTCTTCACCCCATTATTGGTGGAAATCAGCTCCTGCGCACTGCCTCCGTCAATGATGCTCTGGTCTGCCGCTCCCGTGAAAAAGAACGACGAAAAGGCGAGCAACAAATAAACCGAAAAGATTACCAGTACCAAGCCGATAACGAAATGAACAGTTTCACTTCTAAATAACGCTGCCACTTTCCCAAAAAACGAGAGTGACAGCTCCGTATCTTTAGCTGTTGAATTTTTCTTTGCCATATTTTTTAAATAACTATTGAGAATTGATTGCAAAAATAATAAAAACTATCCTTCCGCCGCGTTGTTTTCATTCTTTAATTTCTCGTCTGCCGATTATAGGTATTCCTAATCTACAACTGTAGTTTTATCGCATGTTTTACTTACATGCTTGCATGAAATGATATAGCGCACTAATTTACAACAGATTGTGCCATGCAAGCAGACCTCATGCAAGCATGTAGGCAGATTTTGCCTACATGGTGCAATCCATGCAAGCCCTATACGCATCAACCTACTCTTTTTCCTTCAAAAAATAAATCGGCTGTTTCTGCAACCCTTTGTTCACCAACACATTCTCCTCACAAAGACGACGAATCTGCCGCGCCGCAGTCGTGCGGGTCATGCCGCAAATCGACTGTACAACACTGCGGGTGATGAACTCATTTTTACGTAAATATTCCACCACTTTTTGCTTCACCTCATCATCCGTCAGCCTCTTTTTCATGAGATTCCGCAATTTCAGCGGCTTTACTTTCAATACTCCTATCTCACTGCGCAACGCCTTGTCCGGTCTGAAAGTGATGTTTTTCAACTTCACCTTAGTACTTTTCCGCTTTGTCTCCAGTGTCACCGGTTCCGTGCAGGTCAGCGTGGGAACAAAGTAACCGATGCCGTCCAAATGTACCTGCCTGCCCTCCCCCAGCTCGCGTCCCACAAAATGCGACAAAGCATCGAGTACCGCCAGTACATCCGTCTCGGTCAGCGAGCAGTATTCTTGTATATGCCTGCGCAGCTCATCGGTCGTCGTGGAGCCGTTCAGTTTAATCCGGGGATGCAGGGTCAGCTCTTCCCCTTGTTTATCCTTCGTTTTCGGGTTTTCGTACCAATCAAATAAAATTGCCATATTCTTTCCTCCATTTTTAGATTCATTTCTGTTGCTGTCTGCAGGTTTCGCTCATGCAAAGTACCGGCTTTCATTAGGCAGAGCATAGGTCTTCCTTACGCAAAGAAGCGTTCTTCCTTCTGCTGAAAGCTTATCAAAAAAAGATGCGCACAGCTGTGGTTTACCTTCTTCATATTTGTGATACACCTTCTTCACAACTATGAGAAAGACATTCCACGACTGTGCGCAACTACAAACTACAGAGGCAAAGATAATGAAAAGCAGGGGGCTTGGCAAAGGAATGCTAATCTTTTTCAGATTGAAGCATGTAATAATGCGGTAATAATAGCGCTATTTGCCCAGCTCCATAATTGCAATAATTAATCTTCTTCTTCATCATCGTCATAATCTTCATCGTAGTCATCATCGTCACCATCCCATCTACACCCACAAGCATCACAAGCATAATCATTAATACCGCTTGAATCAGGATAGACCAAATGCGAGCCACATTCAGGGCAACGCAACTTATTGTTATCATCGTCGTCGTCCGCAATTTCATCACATGGCCATTCTCTTCCACAATCCGGACAAACATAATTCACGCCATCGAAATAGGCATTCTCATTCAAACAAAAAATACATTCCATAACTATCTTATTTTAAAATTATTACTTTTATTCATTATTCTTTTTGCATATAAGCAGCATTTAATCAGCACAACTCCCACCAGCATAGAACAGACAATGCCAATTGCAATGAAAAGAGGACTTCTATCAGCGGAAGCAATGCCGTTTTTTGCCATCACTAAAAGTCCCGTCTGAAAGCAAACAGCCGACAACAAGCAGAACAGCAGCACATTGCGTTTCCAATGTTTTGGCATCGGTTCATTTTTTTCTACCTCTTCTACCATTTCCTTCATTGCTTCTTCAATCCATATCTTCATCTTCATTGTCTTGAGGATTTATTTCATATTTTGGGTCTAAATCATATCTGTACGCAAGTAAAAAATCGGCCTTTTTATCTTTGGGTTTACAAAGAGAATACAATATGGCCCCTACTACCAATGGGGCAGCCGCAACAACTGCAATCCCTGCCAGCATACCACCTCCTATTATACCGCCAATTGCAGCCAATCCGGAAGTTATTCCTGCTGCCGACAACCCAGCAACAACACCTGAAGCCGAAATCAAGCTTATCATTCCTGCCACCGTACAAGCAGATCCTCCACTTGCCATTATTTTGGCAACCAAATCATCTTTGTCTTTTCTAGTCATCTTTTTGTAAGCATCAAAATCTTTGCCTAATACAACGGTGAACATGATACAGAATTCTGCATACGTCAGTAGGATAGCTCTTGCCCTCGGCCAAACGTGTAATTGCGTACTTCGACATTGTCATAGCCACTGCAAGTTCATCAATAGAAATAGAAGAATTACTCATGAATGAACGCAAAAACGGAGCGAAACCGACTCCTTTCGGAAATTCTTGATTTTCCATAATCTTTTTTTTTAAAGTTTATATTATGGCGCCCTCTGCCTATAAAAACAAAAAGCAACCGTTAGCATTAACGATTGCAAAAATATGGGGGAAGAATCAGGCACGAAATAGACGTCTACGAAAAAGGCAATCAACCTCTTTATCCATTCCTCATGTTCTTTTTAAATTCTTCCCATTGCCAGTCAGGAAAGTTCAATGTATCATTTACGATTCTCCACGCGTCCTTTGGCAGGTCTAATAGAGTTTGCAATATTTTCCATGCATTTATTATTATAGATGTAGCATCGCCCTTTGTACACACCTTTCTTAGTGTTGCCCCGAAAGATCTGCCGTTCATTGTCATCAGAATCTTGTTGATATGCGTGTAAGGAGGTGAAACAGCCACTATTCTATTATTTTCTTTACCACACTTAGAAGTATCTAATGTTTTCAAATAAAATTGCATATACCCCAGAAGAAGTATAATCACATAGACAAATTGTTTATTAGTTTTCTTCTGGAAATCTCGCTCTTTCACATCTCCGTTTCCTACTATCCGCCACGCTGCCTCATAGTGTTTTTCTTTTGTTAAGTATCCACTTTCAGTGGCCTTTTCCAGCAGCTTCTCAAACAATTTTTTATTTGTCTTCCCCTTTCCCTTTTTCGACATTCGGCCTATCTTTTCAAGCAGTTCCTGATATGCCTCTTTTGTAAAGTTAACATCAGCAGAGAAACGTATCTTATCCTCTTTTTGAGACTCTTTCCGAGAGCCAGAACGTTTTCTCAGAGCCTCAACATCTTCATTTTCAAGATACCCCTCATATACACTTCTTATAAGACGAACCGCCCTTGCACCCACCTCCACAATATCCTCATCTTCATGAAGAGTAATCCAAAAGGGCCAATAAGTATGGTTGTTCGCATTATTTGTAGGCTTAAAGCGATGAGTGAAAGATTTCCCCGGAAATGTATTTTCAAGAACAGCAGTAACATAATAACGAATATCTTTCCATTCTTCATTGAACATTTTTTCCCCATCTTCATCATTCCCATCAAGAATCAGCCCCTTACATCCATAATAAATGCCGACAACCGGTTCATACACATCATATTCTATCAGAAATTCATACCCTCTGCATCCATCCTTACTGTACAATGTCCCCAGCTTGTACATCATGTGATGTGGAGCCTTGTTCCCATGAAAAGAAGCATCCGCTTTAAAATCCTCCACTTCATCCAGCAGCCTCATCTTCTTTTTATAAAACTCTGAAGCTTCGTCATTTAACCTTTTCCAATGCTCCCGGTTCCTCTCTCTGATTTTATCTTTCTCCATCTCAGAGACAACCTCCTGACAGTTCACATCACATTCGGCCCCATCAAAATCAATGCTAACACTGGAAAAGTATTCAAGGGCTGCCTGCACTTCTTTCTTTTTAGCATAGACCTGCCTCGCTATAAAGATGCAAGCCTCCCGCGTAAGGTGATAGTTTTCCACGCTCCTACGCGCACCAGAGCCTACCCCAACCATTTCAACCATCAGGTTAAAATGCTCATCCACATTTATACCATCCGCTTCGGCAGACCTCATGGCTTTTGCCAATGGAACGGAAAATTTCTGGTACGTACTATACCCCAAAGCAGCGCACAATTCCCTCGAAGTCCAGTATGACCGTCCTTGCCCATCAAACTTCCTTATTTTCTCAAAAGGTGATTTATCACTGATTTTCAATTCTTTATTCATAAAGACAGAAACAAATTACATGATATAAAAATCCTCATCTATAATGACGAACACTCAACAACACTAATATCAAGCATGAAGATAGCAATAAAAAAACATCCCGTCACATAATTGGAAACATTTTGTATACAGAGAGACGGGAGCAATGCCCTATATTTGCAACCGGTCAATCAATCACCGGCCATGAAAAACAGGTAGTTTATGAGAAATTTCATTGTATTATGCTTATTGGCATGTCTGGCATCATGTACAGACAAAAAAGAATTCCAGACAATAAGAGAACGAATCGATTTATCAGGAAATTGGAACAGTTCATTAGGGAACTGCACATTGCCCGGTACGACGGATGAAAACAAGTTGGGAGACGGCAGGCATCCCACCAATGTAACCTCCCAGTTGACACGGACTTATCCCTACTCCGGCATCGTAGAATATGAAAAAGATGTTGAAATTCCCGTACAGATGGAAGGGAAACGCCTGATACTCTTCATGGAACGTACAAAGCCCAGTACTCTCTGGATAGACGGGGACAGCGTCGGCACGTTGGGACATATCTATGCACCTCACTGCTATAGCCTGCCGGCCTTGGCACCCGGCAGCCACCATATAAAGATACGCATTGACAATTCCCCCAGCTCCGTACCAGCCGAAATCCAAAGCTCGCATGCCTGGACCGACGGCACACAAACCAACTGGAACGGCATTCTGGGCGATTTCTACATCGAAGCGACCCCACACACCTATCTCGAGCAGGTACAAGTCTACCCGTCTGTAAAGGAGAAAAAGGCCCGCATCCATGTAAACATATACAGCGATTCGGAGCAATCGGGCGTAGTGACCCTTTCTGCCAAGACGTGGAACACCCAACAAGAACACCTGTTACTGGACATGGAAAAACAAGTCGGCTTAAGCAAAGGTGAAAATAAGATAGAACTGACGCTCGACATGGGCAACCGGATGCAGACATGGAGCGAATTCCACCCCACACTTTATGCACTGAACGTGACCCTTGCCACAAACGAGGGTAAAGACAATATAATAACAGATTTCGGTATGCGCGACTTTGCCACCGAAGGTACTCAGTTCACCATAAACGGCTTCAAGACCTTCTTGCGCGGCAAACACGACGCTTGCGTATTCCCACTTACCGGATATGCGCCGATGGATGTAAAGTCCTGGCGAAAAGTTTTTCAGACAGCCAAGAGTTATGGCATCAACTACTACCGTTGCCATTCCTACACCCCGCCCCGCGCCGCTTTTGCCGCTGCCGACATCGAGGGTATCTATTTCCAGGCCGAGTTGCCTTTATGGGGAAGCATTTCACCGGACAACCATCGCCTGAATGACTTCTTGCTGAACGAAGCCTATATGACCCTCGACTACATGGGCAATCACCCCTCATTCACCATGTTGGGACTGGGCAACGAGTTGGGTGGCGACGTTGACCTGATGCGCAATTGGCTGGACGGATTCAGAAAACATGACAACCGCCATCTCTATTCGTTCGGTTCCAACAACTTCCTGGGTTGGGGAGGTGCCATAGACGGTGAAGATTATCTGACAACCTGCCGGGTAGGAGGAGGCGAAGGCTATACAACGCACGTACGCAGTTCATTTGCCTTTGTCGATGCCGAAAAGGGAGGTATCTTGAACAACACCCGTCCCAATACCCGTGCGGATTATACTGCTGCCATAGCGAAATCTCCCCGACCGGTCATCAGTCACGAAACCGGACAGTTCCAAATTTATCCCGACTACAAGGAGTTGGAGAAATACACCGGCGTATTGCATCCATATAACTTGGAGATATTCCGTGACCGGCTCAATGAAAATGGACTACAGGACCAGATTGACGCATTCCATCAGGCCACCGGCCGGTTTGCCGTCGAATGCTACAAGGCTGATATTGAATACGGCCTGCGCACTGCCGGTTTAGGCGGATTCCAGATGCTCGACCTTCAAGACTTTCCCGGACAAGGCTCGGCACTGGTAGGCATTCTGGATGCTTTCATGGACAGCAAAGGCATTGTCACTCCCGAAACATTCCGCGGCTTTTGTGCTCCGGTGGTACCGCTGGCGCTTATGGACACCTACTGTTACAGCAACAAAGAAGAGCTGAACATAGGCCTCGCCCTGACAAATTACGAAGAGCAACCATGGTCTGATGCATTATACTGGCGTCTGGAAAGCCTGAGTGACAGCGTAACTTTTGTTCGCGAAGGCAAAGTCCCCGCCCATGTAGAGCAAGGAAAAGTAATGCAGGTGGGCGAGTTGAAAAGCACCCTTACCGAAATAGACAAGCCTGCCCAATTGCGACTGACACTGACCACCGGGAATTATCATAACTATTATAACTTATGGGTATACCCCGACCGGACACCGGAAAGCGAAGCGGACATCTTCATCTGTCAGTCCTTGGATGACGAGGCGCGAAAGAGACTGAGCCAAGGAGGGAAGATACTGCTTATACCCGACCACAAAGCCATTGAAGAACAGAGTGTAGGCGGACTTTTTACTCCTGACTACTGGAACTATGCCATGTTCAAAAGCATTTCGGAAAACGCCGGCCGCGAAGTTTCGCCGGGCACCCTCTCCTTGCTGATGGACGAGAAACATCCCTTGTTCCGGCAATTCCCCACCGAGTGCCATAGCAACTGGCAATGGTGGAGCATCGTACGCCATGCCCGTCCCTTTATTCTGAACGCTACACGCCACGAATACAAGCCGCTTATCCAAGTAGTAGACAATGTGGAGCGGAACCACAAGTTAGGCTTGCTGTTCGAATTTGCCGTAGACAACGGTAAGGTATTGGTTTGTATGAGTAACCTCGAAGCAATTCGCCACACTCCGGAAGGAGGTCAGCTGCGCAATGCCATTTTAAGCTATATGAAGTCGGCTGAGTTCTCTCCCACCGAGACGCTGACCTCACAGCAGTTGCAGCACATATTAACAACCGAGGTGAAGAAGCAAGACATTGTCGGCGTGAAAAACCAGTCGGATTACGACGTACAGCCAGAATAAATATGAGAAGTTCCATCATAATTCCACTTTTCCTCGGTTGTCCCGTCATTTTTCAGTAGCTTTGCGAACTTTAATACAGCAAGCAACCCATGAAACTTACCCTTATACGCACCGCTCGTGAAACCGGCAAAGAGACATTCAGCACATGGCCCAGCGACACCTTGATGGAAAAGATGAAAACCGAGAACAAAGCCGGACACATATCCGCCTTGCGCAGCCTCATTCCCCACATCACCGGAAGCAACGGACACTACCCCTGCATAGACAAACTGCCACGCATCTGCCCTGCCGCAGAATATGCCCGCAGCAAAGAGGGGGAAAGATACCTGAAAACCTATAACGGACTGGTACAGATTGAAGTCAACCACCTGGCCAATGCCGTGGAAGTGGAACAAGTAAAGCGCCAGGCGGCCCTGCTGCCGCAAACTTTTGCCGCCTTTTGCGGAAGCAGTGGACGAAGCGTAAAAATATGGGTACTGTTTGCCACCCCCGACGGTTCGCGCCCCAGGCAGGAAGAAAAAATCAGGCTGTTTCATACCGCTGCCTACCGGCTCGCCGTAAACTGTTACCAGCCCCTGCTCCCCTACCCCGTCACGCTGAAAGAACCTGCCGTGGAGCAAAGCTGCCGCATGACGCTCGATGACCGTCCCTATTACAATCCGTCTGCCGTCCCTTTCTGTCTGGAACAGCCTTTGTCCGTGCCCGACGAGCCCACCTTCGGCCAACGGAAACAGACCGAAGCAAACCCGCTGATGCGCATTGCCCCCGGCTATCCGGCCTCCCAAACCTTCTCCATCCTCTTCGAAGCCGCCCTGAACCGTACCTTCGAAGAGCTGGAAAACTGGAAACGGGGCGATGACCTTCGCCCCCTGCTCTACCTGCTTGCCGGGCATTGCTACAAAGCCGGCATTCCCGAAGAAGAGGCAGTACGTCAAGTCATGATGCACTACTACCGCGAAGCGGATGAACAGCTGGTGCGCATGACCCTGCACAACCTCTACCGCGAATGCAAAGGCTTCGGCACCCGCAGCAGCATGACCCGCGACCAAATCACCGCCTTCCGCCTGGAAGAATTCATGAACAGACGCTATGAGTTCCGCTGGAACACCGTGCTGGGAGAATTGGAATTCCGCCAACGGGACTCCATACACTTCCACTTCCGCCCTGCCGACCAGCGGGTAAGAAGCAGTATCGGACAGAATGCCCTGAAAGAAGGAATCAGCGTATGGGACAGAGATGTGGCACGCTACCTCAACTCGGACGCCATTCCCTTGTACAACCCCATCGAAGAATATCTGAACAGCACCGGACATTGGGACGGCAAGGACCGT
>ENA-OPDH01002147-OPDH01002147.1-human-gut-metagenome-genome-assembly--contig:-NODE-2147-length-13225-cov-4.575247_pt1 | contig 13225 bp, 10 predicted proteins | sample MGYA00241260_ERZ501500 | MGnify/ENA primary metagenome ERZ501500 (study PRJEB25962, sample SAMEA2042519) | human gut metagenome | biome: human gut; feature: human-associated habitat; material: faeces...
GCCGGGGCCGGCGGTCGGTTTCTTGTGCGGAATCGGTTTCGAAAAAAAACTTCGCGGTTTCGTTTCGAATCCCGGATTTTTTTGATAGATTTGTAGACGGAGGGGACGGCAACCCCGCGCCGGGCGGAGAAAACAGCACAAAAACACAAGCATATGGAACAGTACATTTTGGCATTGGATCAGGGAACGAGCAGCTCCCGTGCGATCGTATTCGACCGCAAAGGGCTGATTCGGTCGGTCGCGCAGCGCGAATTCACCCAGCTGTTTCCCAAACCGGGATGGGTCGAGCACAATCCGCACGAGATATGGTCGTCGCAGGCGTCGGTCATCGCCGAAGCGATCGCCGCAATCGACATCAACGGACTGAACATCGCAGGCATAGGCATCACCAACCAGCGCGAAACCACGATCGTATGGGATGCCGAAACCGAAGAGCCGGTCTACAACGCCATCGTCTGGCAGGACAGACGTACGGCAGACTATTGCGAAGAATTGAAAACAAAGGGGTATGCCTCTCTGATCCAGCAGAAGACCGGATTGGTGATCGATGCTTATTTTTCTGCTACGAAGATACGTTGGATTCTTGATCATGTGAAGGGTGTCCGGGAACGTGCCGAGCGTGGGGAGCTTTGTTTCGGTACGGTCGATTCCTGGTTGGTTTGGAAACTGACCCGCGGAACCGAATTTATTACGGATATTACGAATGCCTCCCGTACGATGTTGTTCAATATTCATACGCAGGAATGGGATAAGGAACTGCTTGACCTTTTCCAAATTCCGGCATCCATGATGCCGGAAGTGAAAAGTAGTAGCGAAGTGTATTGCGAGACTTCCACCCCGATATTTAAGACCGGTATCCCGGTTTCGGGAATGGCCGGTGATCAGCAAGCCGCCCTGTTCGGACAATTGTGTACGGATATCGGTATGATTAAAACGACTTACGGAACAGGATGCTTTATGATTCTGAATACTGGAAGCAAGCCTGTTTTATCTAAAAATAATTTGTTGACGACTATTGCCTGGAAACTGGATGGGAAAGTGACGTATGCGTTGGAAGGAAGTGTTTTTGTCGGTGGTGCGGTCGTTCAATGGTTGCGTGACGAGTTAGGATTGATACAGAGTGCCGCTATCACGGAGCAGCTGGCCAATTCCGTGCCGGATAACGGAGGTGTCTATTTTGTTCCGGCGCTGACCGGGTTGGGAGCTCCTTACTGGGACCAGTATGCCCGTGGAGTCATCATCGGAATCACGCGCGGAACAAGTACAGCCCATCTGACCCGTGCCGCCTTGGAAGGTATTTGCTATCAGGTCTACGATGTCTTGATGGCTATGGAAAACGATATACATGCCAAGCCGAAAGAGATCCGTGTGGATGGTGGAGCGATTGCTAATAACTTCCTGATGCAATTCCAGGCGGATATCTGTCGTTGTCCGGTGGTTCGTCCTCGTGTCCTTGAAACAACGGCTTTGGGTGCCGCCTATCTGGCAGGGTTGGCGATCGGTTACTGGAAAGATGTGGATGAACTGAAAGAACAGTGGTCCTTGGATAATATCTTTAGTGCTGAAATGCATGAAGAAACGGCCGAGACTTTGCTTACCGAATGGCATAAAGCGGTCGGTAGGAGCTTGAATTGGGCTGCGGATTAGTTGTATGAATAATCTATAATATATACCATGAATTTACGAAATAAAGTCTCTTTTTTTCTACTCTCTTTTGTGGCGGTTCCATTGTTTGCACAGACACCGCAACAGGAATTGGAACGGCTTCAACAAAACTATATCCAGTCTTTTATATCGAATGACGACCGGATGGCTTCATTGGTGGAACTCTTGTCAGGTATACAGCCTGAAACGGAAATATCCGATCAGGTTGTCGTTGAACTCCACCAGCGTTATCCTTTCAACGTGGAGAAAATAGCGGGATATATGGAAACGATCCGAGAAGACGGTTCCTGGCCGGATATTAACTATAACGACCAGAAACGATCGGGCTGGTCTGTCAAGGAACATGCCGACCGGGTGCTGGGACTAGCCAAGCTGTACAGGGCTGAAGAGGGCGATTGTCATTGGGAACCGAAGCTCGAATCGGTCATTCACCTGGCATTGGGCTACTGGTTCCGGGAGAAACCGGTCTGTAAGAACTGGTGGTATAACCAGATCGGTGTTCCCAAGACATTGGGGCCAGTTTTCCTCCTGATGAAAGAACAATTGAACCCGGAGGAAAAGGAAGCCGCCATCGAGGTGATGGAAAATGCCAAGTTCGGCATGACAGGACAGAATAAAGTCTGGCTTGCCGGGAATGTGTTGATGCGTGGACTGTTGCAGGATGATTTCGAATTGGTAAAGGCTGCCCGTGATACTATTGTATCCGAGATTATGACTGGTATGCAGGAAGGGATCAAAAGCGACTGGAGCTTTCATCAGCACGGACCGCAGCAACAATTCGGAAACTACGGATTGGCTTTCCTGACGGAGATGAGTTCTTATTCCGGCCTGTTTGCGGGAACCGTTTTTGCCCTGAACAAGGAACAACAGGGAATTTTGAATTCTTTCCTTCTGAACGGCTATCGTTGGATTGTCTGGAAAGGGTATATGGATGTCAATGCTCTGGACCGGCAATTGTTTCATAGCGGGCAGATACACAAGGCATTCAGTCTGGCTTTTGCCACAAATGCCCTGATGCGTGGCAGTTCCGCTGAAGATATCCGGCAGATGAATGAGTTCCTGAAAGATAACTATGCTCCCGAAAGAAAAGGTAGTGCTTTCATCGGGCATAAACATTTCTGGGATTCTGATCAGACCGTTCATCGTTTCTCCACCTGGATGGCTTCGGTCAAGATGGCCTCTGACCGGGTGATCGGCACGGAGTTGGTGAACGAAGATAATTTGAAAGGCTTTTATATGGGCGACGGTGCTCTTTATACGTACTGTCGTGGTGACGAGTATCTGAATATTTTTCCTTTCTGGGACTGGCGGAAGATTCCAGGCATTACCGCTTATGAGAGCGAGGCTCCCGTTCCTGCTTTTTTCAATTATGGGGCGCATGTGAGGAATAAGACTGCCTTTGTCGGAGGTGTGACGGATGGTGAAACCGGAATGACGGCAATGGTCTTGGATCGGGATGGTTTGCAGGCGCACAAGTCCTGGATCTTTACCCGCGATTATGTCCTTTGCTTAGGTGCCGGGATTCGTTCGGACAGCATTTTGGCGGTTACGACATCTGTAGACCAGCGGGTGAAACGGGGCGATTTGCTCCGATATGCCGATGGTAATTGGTTGCCGGTACAGGGAAAGTATGTTTCTTCTCCGGAGGAACAACGTTTCTTCCATGATAACACAGGGTATATTCTGTTACAACCTTCCGCCTATGTGGCCATTTCGGAAAAGCGATCCGGGCGCTGGTGTGATTTTATGGGATCATATGCTCCTAAAATGGTAGAAGGAGAGATTGTTAGTCTCTATATCGATCATGGAAGAGAGGATAACGCCGATTACCAATATTTGATCCTTCCAGCTTCTACCGCCGAAAAAACCGCAGCTTTTGCAGTACAGGATATCCGGGTGATCCGGAATGACACATCCATTCAGGCTGTTGCTGCCGGCAACTGTTTTTATGTGACGGCGTATGAGCCGCAGGTAGTAAACTTGCAAAAAGACTTGCAGGTCGATTTACAGACTCCGGGTATTTATATGTTCCGTCTGCATAATGGAAATTGGTTGATCGAAGCTGCCGATCCGACACACAAGCAACATTCCCTGTCGCTCAAAATGAATGGGAAGGATGTGAAGATCGTCTTCCCTCCCTGCCATGAACCGGGAAAAAGCATTTCTGCCCAACCGTTTATCAGTGCTCCTTTTTCCAAAGGAATCAAAGTGGATGGTAAACAAGACGACTGGAAAAACGTCTCGGCTGTAACTGGTCTAATCGCTCCCTGGGACGGGGCGGAAAAAGACAAAACCGCTTTTTATGCCTGTCATGATCAAAAGAACCTGTATTTCCTGTATGAGGTGTCTGATACTACTTTGGTTTATAATGACGAGAAGACGGAGGCTTCTGTCGGTAATGGAGACCGGATCGAGTTTTTTATGAGCAAGGATCCGGAGATGAAGACGTATTATTGTGCGGAGATCGATCCGAAGGGGAAAGTGATGGATTATGAAGCGCATAACTATCGTAAGTTTGATTTTAACTGGAACTTCAAGGATCTGAAGTTGGCAACTTCCGTCGGCAAAGATTCTTACCGTGTGGAAGGGAGCATTTCGTTGAAGACGCTAAGAAAATTAGGGTTGATTTCTCCGGAAGGTGAAATCCGCATGGGTGTTTACCGGGCCGATTATTTCGACGATGCCGGGGAGCGCGTGATCTGGTCATCCTGGATCGTCCCTGATGCTGCCGAACCGGATTTCCATATCCCGTCTTCTTTGGGAATATTAAAACTGGAGAATTTCGTACCTTTGTCACGACTAAAATAAAAGAAATATGAATAGAACGCTGATAAAAAACGCCACTATCATTAACGAAGGCCGCACCTTCACCGGTTCGGTACTGATCGAAGATGATAAGATTGCCGCAGTATATGAAGGGACAATTCCGGCTGAGTCCGGTGATGCGACCGTGATAGATGCTACAGGTAAATACTTGCTTCCGGGTGCTATCGACGATCAGGTGCATTTCCGTGAACCGGGATTGACGCATAAAGGCGATATCGCTAGCGAAAGCCGTGCTGCCGTAGCTGGTGGGGTGACTACCTTCATGGATATGCCGAATACGAAGCCTCAGACGACAACTCTTGCCGATCTGGAATGGAAATTGCAACGGGGAGCTGAAATGTCGGTTGCTAACTATTCCTTCTTCTTCGGCGGGACGAACGACAATATGGATGAAATCCGTAAACTGGATCGTAGCCGTGTGCCGGGTCTGAAACTCTTTCTCGGTTCTTCCACCGGTAATATGTTGGTCGATAAGAAGGATAGCCTGGAACGTATTTTCGGCGAAGCCGGGATGCTTATCGCTATCCATGCCGAAAAGGAGGAGGTCATCAAACGGAACATCGCTCATTATACGGGCTTGCACGGTGACGACCTGGATATCTCCTTCCATAGTAAGATCCGTAGCGAGGAAGCCTGCTATGCTTCCTCGTCCGAGGCAGTTGAACTGGCTACCCGTCTCGGTTCCCGTCTGCATATTCTGCATCTTTCGACAGCAAAAGAACTTTCTTTGTTGAGTAATAAGCTTCCGATTAGTGAAAAGAAGATCACAGGTGAAGTATGTGTGCATCATCTTTGGTTTTACGATGGCGATTATGAACAGTTCGGAAACCGTATCAAATGGAACCCGTCGATTAAGACGCTGGCAGACCGTACGGCACTGCGTGAAGCCGTTAATAACAACACGATCGATATTGTGGCGACCGACCATGCCCCGCATCTCCTTTCCGAAAAGGAGGGAAGTTGCCTGAAAGCCGCTTCCGGAGGTCCGCTGATCCAGCATTCGCTTATTGTTATGCTGGAATTGGCGATGGAAGGCCGTTTCACTTATGAAAAAGTGGTGGAAAAGATGGCTCACATGCCTTCAGAACTTTTCCGCGTGGATCGCCGTGGCTATATCCGTCCAGGTTATTATGCCGACCTTGTCTTGGTCGATCCGAAAGAAACCTGGACAGTGGCAAAAGAAAATATACTGTATAAATGCGGTTGGTCTCCTTTCGAAGGCTATACATTCCATCATGCCGTTTGGAAAACATTCGTCAACGGGCAACTGGCCTATGACAATGGACGGGTGAATGATGAGGTTCGCGGGATGGAAGCTCGGTATAGTTGAAAGGTGAAAGTTAATTTTACGTCTCTTTATAACTTTCACCTTTCAACTGATATCAATAAGTTTGTGCGTTTGCAAGCTGAGGTGCCATTGGGGGTGGTGGAGGATGTACTCTACCACCTCTTTTGTATTCAGGCAGGAACAGGGTTGGAGGAAATGCCAGGTTGCTTTCAAACCGGCGTATTCCGTCAGGTCCTGTCCTGTATAGACCACTTTGATCTCATCTATATGTGTCAGCCTCAAGGGAAACCCTTTCGGGGAACAGGTCACCCAGTCGATGCCTTCCGGCAACGGGTTTGTCCCGTTAGTCTCGATGCAAATATATTTTCCTGCCATGTGTAGCAGATCGATAAAAGTCTGGTCGATCCAGAGCGAAGGTTCGCCTCCTGTCAAGATAACGACATTTGAAGGAAAGGCTGAAATAGCTTGTAAAATATCTTCATCAGACATCAAGATCCCTTCCTCGTGTCGGGTATCACAAAAACTGCATTTCAGGTTGCATCCGGAGAAGCGGACGAAAACGGCAGGCGTACCCGTATGGAAACCTTCTCCTTGGAGACTGTAGAATATCTCGTTAATCTTTCTCATAGATTGCCGTGTTTCCTTCTGATTCCTGAACTTCTACTTTGTAGCAGGTGGGAAGCTGGTCGCATATCCACCGGGCGATATTCTCGGCTGTCGGGTTAAAAGGGAGCACCTCGTTGAGGTTCCGGTGATCGAGCTGATCTTTTACGACCTGCTTGATATGGGTGAAATCGATCACCATGCCATCTGTGTTTAATTCTTTGGAACGGCAATGCACGGTGATAATCCAGTTGTGACCATGCAGATATTCGCATTTGCTCGGATAGGAAAGCGACAGACTGTGAGCTGCCGAAATCTCCATACGTTTGATAACGGTATACATACGATAAAACTGTTTTAGAATATTATGCCTGCACCTAATGTCACCTCGGTACAAGGTGCAAATTTACTGAAAAAATCGGGTTCCGAAGCGGTACTTAATGTATTGAAATATTAAAAATATCTGTAACTGTTTGTATGTATTTAAAACAAAGATCAGGGGAGGATCTATCGTAAAAATGAACTTTTTTGTTGTGAAATAAAAATATTATGTATTAATTTGCTTCATAATCAAAGATATGAGGTGGTTTTAATGTCTCTGAACCAGTATTTCGGCAGCAGTCCTATATTGTTAAAAAATAGAAGAAGCTGCAAATAAGTTTCGATAATCTTAAAAATGTGTTTTATAATATCTTTTTTTATTTGTTCAGTAATTTAAAATGCCTCATCTTTGTAAGCAGATAACCTAAACAATCTTTTTGCCTTAAAGACTAATACCTATTAAAACCTATAAAGAGGACCTTTGAGAAAAGGTCCTCTTTATGATTTTTAGAGGGTTACTCTTCCGTTTCTTCTATTTTTGACGATATTTTCCCAATCGCATCATTGAGTTTTTCTTCAGGTGGGATCATGTTGAAGTTGCCCCAGAACTTTTCATCGTAAGTAAATCGGGTTTCCGCAAAGATTGTCCGTGTCGGTAATGCTTCGCTACGGGCAAAGCGGCTTACTCGGTTCGTGTCTATTTTGCAGGTAACCATCTCGAACCAGGTATGCAATGGGAAAGTTCCGAACAGTTGTTTCCTTTTCTTTATCCTGAAAAAGAGGTCGCCTCGGACATGGTTGATGTAATATTGGCCGTTGTAAGGTTTGTATGTTACGGTATAGATCACTTTTTGGGGAGTGATCTTTAGGTTGCGACTCTTTTTCTCCACCAGCATCCCGGTAGCCTGTTTAATGTATTTGGGGTTGATTTCGAAATGGGCGCGGAGCAATGCGTTGTTTTCCGTGTCGATATACAGTTCTCCCCGGTAAAGGGCGGAGTTGATGTTTCCTTTTTGTTCGAAATAGATCACATGGGCTAACCGGTCGTCGATCACGGCGATATCGGAAGATGCATACATATAAGACTCTATCTTTTCATCTGTCAGAAGGAAGTCAGGCAATTCTTTTATCAAGTCCAGGCTCAGGCTGGCGTTGATTCCCGACTTCATCCGGGCGATGATCGTGTCTTTTTCCTGCTGGCTGATGATCCGGCGCATTTTGAGCAGTTTGACCTGGTCCGGTGCCGGATTGGGCTTGTAGGCCGATTTGTAAATTTTGAATACAGCTTCCGTCAATCCTACGAATTTATTTTTTCGTTCGATTCCTTCCCGGTAGAAAGTAGTCAGGTAAGCGGGTGATTGCGGGTAGTTTTTCCGGATGTTTTCTTTCATGTCTCGAAGCAGGCGGAGTGGGTTGACGATGCGCACTACGACTTCTTGGATCGGGATTATTTTGGCATCGAGCGTGATCACCGTGTGTTGTCCGGCGAGAAGAGAGGCCTCTATCTTGCGGGGTTCGTAGCCTAAGTGGGAGAAGTAGAGCGTAGACCGGCGAAGCGAGTCGGGCAGCGTGAGCCGGAACTCCCCGTTTGCATTGGTGATGCTGCCGATTGAAGTAGCAAGGACTCCTATAGTGCCCGCCTTGATCGGTTCATTCGTCTGTTGGTCTTGTAGGATTCCTTTGACAATAAAATAGTTGTCTGCCTCTTTCGGAGGAATGGTCTCGGGAATGGCTGTTTGCCTGGCAGGTTGCGGCCCGGAGATCAGGATGTGATCGCCTATCACACGCAAGCTCAGTTCTTTGTTTCCTGTGATCAGGTAAATTGCCTGCCGGATGGTGTAGTCTCCTTTCGGGATGCGTACCGTTTTTTCATTATCGATCAGCTTGCTGTCATAGATAAAGAGAAAGCCGGTTTGTTCCGATACTTTGTCAAGCAGGCGGTAGACGGTATTTTTTTCTTTGGATAAGTGAATCATGCGGGCCAAAACATCATCGCCTCCCTCTGCGCATAACAGGCCTGTCGGAAGCAAAAGCATCCAAAAGCACAGACAGAGAAGGCGAAAAATCTGAATCATTAGCTTCACTATATAAATAACATTTAATTGTCAATTGGATAAAAGGATCATGTTGTCCTGTCGTGTTTTCTTCAAATCGAGGGCAAGGCAGATCAGTTCAGCCATCGCTTCGGGTGTATCATTGGAGAAGGTGACGGTAAGCGTCCGGTTCCATAGCTCTGGTGTCGTTTCCAACCGGATATCCGGATTTTGCAGATTGATCACCCGCAGGATATTGCCTAATTTTTCGTCTTTGAACCTGATTCGTTTGGTATAACGGTCGAATAGTGCCGGATCGGGCGTCATGCTCAATTGTAGTCTCCGGGAGAGGAGCGTGACGGTTTCTCCGGCTTTTACATGGATGTCCTGTCCGTCCTTCTTCAACGTCACTTTTACTTCCCCTCGCTGTACAGACAGTTCGAAAGGAGAGCTATCGTTACTTTTCACATTGAAGGCCGTCCCTAACACTTCGATACGTGTATCTTCGGTTTCAATTATGAACGGCCGCTTGTGGTTGCCGGCTACATCGAACAGGGCATTCCCTTGCAAGCTCACTTCCCGTCGGTCGGATGAGAAATGTTCAGGAAACTTCAATGAAGTATTTCCTGCCAGGTAGACCACGGAACCATCCTCAAGGGTGGTTACCAATGTCGTTGCCGTCTCACTGTTCTGACGGGTGAGCAGGTTCGGATCGGTATCCTGCCCAGACCTGTTCAGGTAGGTGACAGAGATAAGCAGGCAAAGAAGGGCGACGGCAGCAGCGGCTACTCCTCTTTTCCATGCAGGGCTTCTGAATGGCGAAGCCGGTCTGCCCGAAAGCAAACCTTCTTCATCCAGACGTTGGTACAACGTATTCCAGGCCCGGTCTGTTTTTCTTTTATTTCTTTCTGTTTCAATCATATTTCATGTAAATCTCTAATTCGTCTCGTAGTGTTCGGAGTGCTTTCGTCATTTCGGCCTCGACTGTTTTGACTGAAAGGGAGAGGTTGGATGCGATTTCCGCATATTTCTTTCCTTCGAAACGATGCATCCGGAATATGCGGAGACGACGTTCGGGAAGCTTTTCGAGTGTCCGGTTTACCAGAGCTTCCAGTTCCTTGTATTCGATCTGCTCCTGTGGGTCGTCCGGTGTGTCGTCTTTATCCGGGTGGGAGAGGATGGCATCCCGATAACGGTTGCGTACATCCTGGTGTTCCCAGTACTGGAGGGATTGGTTACGCACGGCCCCATACAAATAGCTTTTTATCGTATGAAACAATTGTAACCGTTCCCTTTCCTTCCAAAACACATAGAATAATTCTTGTACGATCTCTTCCGCAATATCCATTCTTCCGGTTATGCTGGCTGCAAACATACAAAGAGGCATATAATACAGACGGAATACTTGTTCAAAAGCCTTGACGTCTCCATTTTTGATCTTTGTAAGTGTAAGCAGGTCTTTCATGTTTAATAATTATTCAATGTGCCAATTGAGAAATGTTGCTAATTTATACATTAATCTGCTCATTGGCAAATTGGCACATTACCTATGTTGCTTCTTCAGTTTGTTGACAGCGTGTTCCAATGATTCTGTCGGCTCGATGATATTGTAGGAACCCCAGAAACCTTCATCGGCAAAATTGGAAACCTTGTCCGATAAGGACTGGTTGGATCTGAATGCCATCTTGTAGGGAATAGTGTTTATGCCGCTTTCCTTGCCATCCGTTACGACCATCTCCGAAAGGATGGTGTAATTGGTTGAGAACAATTTGCGTTTCCAGTCGCATTTGAAGCGGACGCCGTTACGGATGTAACTCAGATAAGTCAGCCCATTGCGTTCCTTATAGTTGACCAGGAACGAGACTTCGACCGGTTTGAACCGTAACCCGAACGGCTTTTTCCGGAGGATCGCCTGCGTGGCCTTGTTGCGGTCGTTCATGTCGAGAAAGAATTCGGCCCGCGTGAAAGAGAGCCGTTCCTTGTCGATGTATAGTTTTCCATAATAAAGCGCATACGGTAATATGGCTTGCGGCTCGAAATTGATAACGTATTGTGGCCGGTCGTTGATCGTTGTCGATTCTTCCATCCGGAATTTATAGTAAGGCAGGCTTTCCAGGTCGAGCAGTACATCCGGATTCTTCACCACGTCCACATAGACGGATAGGTTCGGGCCTCCCAGCAGTTTGACGGCCAATGTGTCGCTTGCTTTCTGGCTGAGCAGCTTGCGCCCTTTGAATATCTGTACGCGATCGCGGTCTACTCCCTCGTCATAAGGAGTCTTGTAGATATCGATCACCGCTTCCGAGATGTTGATATACCGGCGCCCTTTCTGGGCCGTTTCACGATAGAATCCGGTTAGGAGGCTATGCTTCGAACTGTAGTTGGCCGGAATCTTTTTGATTGCTTCTTCCACCAAGTAACGAGGATCGCGGGCATGGATGATAACTTCGTCGAGCATATTCGTGTAGGGGGTCAGCCACACGGTCTGTTCTTCCACATCCTTGCCGTTGAGTTCTATTTTACTGTTGAAATATCCGAGGTGCGAAATCTCCACTTCTTTGGCATGGATGGAATCCTTTACCTTGAAAGAAAACTCACCGTCGGCGTTCGTGACCGTGCCGGTCGTACTGCCCGGAATAGAAATATTGACATATTCCAGGCTCTTTTTGCTCTTTTTGTCTTTTACGATACCACTGACCGTGATGTAACCCCCTTCGTCAGCCGAATCCGTTTGTGCCTGTAAAGGCGTGAATCCCGCCAGCGACAGTGTAATGAGCAAGTATCCCCATAGTTGTTTATGCATCGCTTTCATATCTCATATAGTTTAATAAGTAAATACTCGTGCTTGTATTACTAAGATGGTTCAGCCGGCAAATACCCTATGCTTCGTCCCTGGATTTTTTTATTATGATGGACATAGTTTGAAAATTTGACTATTTTTGCGCAGGTTATACTAAGATGAGACGATGACAGAGCAGGAGATAAGGAAATATTTAAGGCGGATCGAAGAGGAGAATTCCCAGACTGCTCTGCGTAGCTTTTATAATCTTTGCTTCGACCGTTTCTTTCGTATAGCCTACTACTATCTGCATACGGAAGAGTGGGCACAGGAGGTCGTCCTCGATGTATTCCTGAAAATATGGGAACGTCGCGAGTCTTTGCACCATATAGCCAATTTGGAAGATTATTTCTTTATCACGATAAAAAATGCCTCTCTGAACTATCTCGAAAAGGAACAACGCCGGAAAGACATGACGGCGGATGCTTTTGACGGTGTGTCCATCTCCGGTGAATCGCCGGAAGACATCTTGGTCAGTGAGGAACTTTTCGCCCACTATGTCAAGGCCCTCGATCGCCTGCCGGAGCGATGTCGTGAAATATTTATCCGTGTACGTGAAGAAAAGCAGTCTTATGCCGAGGTAGCGAAAGACTTGGGCATAAGCGTCAATACGGTCGATGTACAGTTACAGAAAGCGATCGGGCGGATGCGAGATATGTTGTCGCGTTATATAAGCGGAACCGAAAATTGAGACAGTTGGAGTGATGTCCGTGAGCAATACGAGACCTTGTTGCGTACGCGCCCGGACCTTTTCCAACGGGTTCCGTTGAAGCATATTGCTTCATTCCTGCAAATTACCCCGCAGTCGCTTAGCCGGATACGTGCCTCTGTGAAATAGGAGTCTGATTTACCTTATAAATTACCATATCATGAACAAACTCAAATTAATTACCGTGATGCTTGCCGTAGCCGCACTTGTGCAAACCGGCGATGCCTGTACGGTCGTCATTGCCGGTAAGAAAGCGACAGTCGACGGCAGTGTGTTGAACTCGCATACCGATTGCGGTCCCGATTGCCGTATACAGGTAGTCCCCGGACAAAAATATCCCAAAGGGACGATGGCGCCTGTCTATTATGGCATCTTGACGCGTAACCGTCCGGAAATGGGAGAAGGGGAGATTCTGGGGTATATTCCGCAGGTGGAGGAAACCTATACCTATTTTCATTCTGCTTATTCCCATATTAACGAATATCAGCTTTGCATTGGAGAAAGCACTATGAGCCAGCGCCCCGAATTGCAGGTCGGCAAGGGAGAAGGCAAACAGATCATGACGGTGGAACAGGCGGCTGTTTTTGCCCTTCAGCGTTGTAAAACGGCAGAAGAGGCGTTGAGTCTGATTACCTCCTTGATGGAAAAATACGGTTTTCTGCCATCTTGCGGTCCCGAATCGGAATGTCTGACGCTTGCCGATCCGGATAAAGTGTGGGTTCTCGAACTTTTCAGTGTGGGAAAGGACTGGACGCCCGAAAGTGGTAAGCCGGGTGTTATCTGGGCTGCACAACGGTTACCGGACGATCAGGTGGCGATTATCCCGAATTGGAGTATTATAAAGGAAATCGATCTTAGTAAACCGGACCAGTTCAGGGCTTCGTCCAACTATATGCAGGAAGCAGTCGACCGGGGTTGGTATGATCCTTCCGGCAAACATC
>ENA-OPDH01002157-OPDH01002157.1-human-gut-metagenome-genome-assembly--contig:-NODE-2157-length-13181-cov-4.105897_pt1 | contig 13181 bp, 10 predicted proteins | sample MGYA00241260_ERZ501500 | MGnify/ENA primary metagenome ERZ501500 (study PRJEB25962, sample SAMEA2042519) | human gut metagenome | biome: human gut; feature: human-associated habitat; material: faeces...
GTTCCAATCTCAAAAAAGTATCGAAGCATACTCATATTCAATGTTTTTCCAAAACGACGTGGTCTCGTAAACAACGTAACTTTATTTCTTCTGTCAAGAACCTGTTCAATCAACTGAGTTTTGTCTACATAATAATACTCATTTCTTCTGATTTCCGCAAAATCTTCAATGCCTACTGGAAGTCTTAACTGTCTCACTTTTCACAAGCTCCTTTCTTACCAATTTCCAATTTTTAGCCTTTTTCTATTCTTTCAACACAATTAGAATGGCTCTACATGTTCTAACTATTATTGTATCATGCAGAGCCATCGCCGTAAAGACTATTCTATTTTCTTATCGCCTTTTTTGCCTTTTTGACCCATTAACCCTTAAAGGCTCCGATCATAACACCCTTTTCAAAATACTTCTGTACGAACGGATATACACATAAGATCAGAACTGTAGATACTATGATAACTGCGTCTGGCCACAGAATAACCTTTCCCTGATTAACAATGTTTGAATTACTGATTGGCGCAATCACGATAAACCAAAGTGGATAGGCAATTACAATAAGCTGACAAAAGTAAATATCATTTTTATATTTTTTGTGTTATTTTCACAGTTTGTTCTTTATTTATTCATATTTTTTATCTTTTATTTAATATATCTAATCCTCTTCTTCCTCTATTTCTCTTTAAAGAATCAGCTGAATCAGATATATGTCTAAGTTCATCTAAAACAAAACTTGGTATAACTAAAGTTCCTTCTATAAATCCTGTTTGACATAAATCAAATATTCTTCCATCTATAATTACTGAAGTATCTAAAACTTTAGCATTCCCCTTACTATAGTTTTTATTTTTTTTATCTTTATCTCTTTCTCCGATGTATTTAACAAAACTTCCATTTTATTTCCTTCTTCATCTATTTTGATATACTCTACGCATCGGTCGTTTTCATAGGTATCCGGAAAATGGAAATGTGGGCTTCTGCATGTTTTTTCATTTCTTCTTAGCATAATCAGTTTACGCATTGTTGCTATCTTTTCCTGATTCTCTTCGCTGTTAATCTCGCTCCATGGCATACATCTTCTGCAGTCCGGATCATGGGCACCTTCCATTGCGATCTCCGTTCCATAATAAATGCAGGGACTTCCCGGAAGAGTGAAGAGAATCGCAAGCTGCTGATAGAATTTATCCAGATCATGGAAACGGTTCATAAGCCGCTCCGTATCATGCGAATCCAACAGATTAAAAAGCACATCATTATTCTGCTGCATATACATGGTATAGCAACGGTTTACCATATATTCGAATTCCTCTTTTTTCATTGTTTTATCAAGGAAAAAATCATGGATTCCGCTGAGCAGCGGATAATTCATGACTGAATCATATTCATCTCCCTGCAGCCACTGGCTTGCATCATGCCAGATTTCCCCCAGCAGATAAAGATCCGGTTTTACCGCTTTTAAATGTTCCCGTATCCGCTTTAAGAACCGATGAGACACTTCATTTCCCACGTCAAAACGGATTCCATCTATATCAAATTTCCGGATCCATTCCTCACAGACCTTGCAGAAATATTCGATCACTTCTTCATTATTCGTATTCAGTTTCGGCATCGCATCTGTAAATGCAAAGGAGTAAAAACGCCGGTCTCTGGTGTCTGCTCTTTTTCCGATCTGTTCCCAGTCTTCTATCATAAACCAGTCCGCATAACGGGAATCTTTCCCATGCTCCAGTACATCCACCCACGGCGCGAATTTTCTTCCACAATGGTTAAATACTGCATCTACCATAATACGGATTCCCTTTTCGTGCGCTTCCCTGCAAAGTGCTTTCATTGTTTCTTCATCGCCGAAAGCCGGATCAATCTTTGTATAATCTGTAGTATCATATTTGTGATTGGACTCTGCTTCCATGATCGGATTCAGATAAATACCGGTAATCCCCAGCTCCTGAAGATACGGTAATCTCTGACGGATTCCCTCCAGATTCCCTCCGAATTTTTCCTTATTTGTCACTGTTCCGTGATTTCTCCACGGTGTGATATCATTTCCATTCTTTTCCGGGGTCCCATTGCAGAACCTGTCCGGAAAAATCTGATACCAGATAGTATCATTTACCCATGCAGGTGTGCGGTTTATATCTGCAGGATTCATCCATGGTACAATAAAACACTGCTGTATACGGCCCTCCATCCGAAGCTGTTCTTCTGTCAGGAAACCGTCTTCAAAATAATACCAGACTTCCTTCTCTGTCCTCAGTTCAAAATAATATTTACATCTTTTATATGCAGGAAAAAGTGTTGTTGTCCACCAGATTTGATGGGGCAGACGTTTTTTATAAATAATTTCCTCTCTTTTTCCTGTCCATTTTTCATTTCCACCCAGAATCCCGGCCTCATAAGGATCTCCGTAATGGATAAACACCTGTTTTACATCATATCCAGTCTTAATATTTACAATCAGTCTGTCCTCATCGAGGGGATAACTCATCTGCTCTGATGTTTTGTGGTATACACCTGTAAATTCCATCTTATTTTTCCTTCCTGCTCTTTATATTTTTATATATCTCTGATTTCTGCTATTCGGTTTATCTGGTAATGTCATTTGGATCAAATTCATCTCAAGTGCGGGTTGCAAATAATTTCTGCGGAATCCATCTCTGGACTTTAACCCCAGTTTTTCCATAAGTGTTTTTCTTGTATAAGGCGTATCATACTCCATGATTTCAAGCATTTTCCTGACAGTTTCTGAAAACTGTTCATTTTCTTCATTCATCTGAAGCGAAATATCTTCCAGAATCCTGTCTATCTGTGACAACATAAACTCTATAAAAATGGTAGATTCTCCTGAAACATGACATCTGGCAATTGCATCATAATATTCATCCTGAAATTTTTCAATCTGACTTTCGATTGGAATAAACTCAAATACAGGTTTCCATTTAGCTAAAATCGCAGTGTGCCATAATCTTGCCATTCTTCCATTACCATCAGCAAATGGATGAATAAAGACAAACTCATAATGAAATACACTGCTCATAATCAATGGATGAACACTATTCCTTGATTTCTTCATCCATTCAAACAGTTCATCCATAAGCTGAGGTACAAATTGCGCCGGAGGCGCCATAAAAATACATTCATCTCCATTAAAGACTCCCTCTTCTCCATGGCGAAACTCCCCACATTCTTCCACAAGATATTTTGTCATAATCCCATGAAATTTCTTTAAATCTTTTATACTATAGGGATTAATTTCCGAAAGGCTTTCATACGCCGCATATGCATTTTTAACTTCCTGTATTTCTTTCTGTTCCCCCAGTACAAGCCTGCCATTAATTACATCCCTAACCTGCCCCAGAGAAAGAGAATTCGCTTCTATTTTTAAAGATGAATGAATAGATTTAATTCGGTTATTCTTTCTCAGGTGCGGTTTTGTTTCCAGACTTCTGATTGCCGTGATTCGCCCTATTTTTTCAGAAATTGAAGACACATATGATAATATCTCATTTGTTATTGTAAATGGCGGTTTATATTCTCCCACAAAACACCTCCAGGATTTCCGTTATCTTGCACATTATCTTGCACACTTTTTTGCATACTTTCTTCTTCAGGATAGATTCCGTCTACTTCAGTGCTGTCAGAATCTCCATTACATTGTCGTAATCTTTCTCTCCGACCATGATTTCATACAATGTTTTATCTGTTCCGAAGTTCCCACCCATGCTGCGGGCAGCTCCCCTGCCCGGGGCTATCATTTTTTCTTCGTGGTTAACTCTCTTTGTTTTGTATTTGATTTTCTCTGAATCTAAGGCTTTACAATACTGCTCATATTTGTCCCTGGATGCACCGAGATAAACTGTTCTGCTGTCGAATAACATAATTACTTCCTCCTTTGGGTGTTATGTTTGCACAATTTCCGCCTGCTATAACTGATCCAGTCTACAGGAAGAATCTCTGCCTGAATGAATATATTTGATTTACAAAAATGATCCTGCCTGCTGGCTCGTCAGTCTGCACACTCCGGAACGTATTCAAAAAATCATTCCTACAATCTTGCATGCCCAGTAATATAATAGAAAACAGCAGACATCCGTTTCCAGATCATCTGCTGTCATTATATCATATATATTTATTGCTTTGTAGTATAAAAGTATTATTCTACCTCTTCCGGTTCCATGCTTCGCATGTGTTCCTCGTTCTTTACGATTTCATACTTCTGGCGATATTCCTTGAAGTATGTATAATATTCCACGCTGTCAGATGGGTAAATCTTGGAATCATGGATATGCATATCCGGATTCTCGTCTCCACTCTTAAGGAGAGCTACCATTGCACTTGCACAATGTGCTGCAATACGGTTGAAGCTGTTGAGAATGTCTGTATATACAGTTCCCTCTTCCAGTCCGCAGTTGCCATTACTCAGACGCTCTACATGATGCATCTTCAGCTCATTGCATAAGGATGTGATAATCATTCCAAGCGGTGCAACTCTCTGTGCCATCTCTTTGTCATCATTGAGGAATGCACGACAGGTAAGGTTGATCTCCTCGCGAACTGCTTCCATTACTACATTCAGTTCATCCCAGGCTTCCTGTGAGAAATTAGTGTGATTATCATGCATTTCACTGGACATATAGGCAATGTAGGATGCATGGTCACCGATTCTCTCAAAGTCATTGATGGTATGAAGATAAAGGGATGCCTGCCTTGTCTGGGCACTGTTCATCTCATGCTTTGTGAGCTTCATCAGATATTCCCCAAGACGGCTTTCGTATTTATCGATCAGGTTCTCTTTTCTCTGTACCTTATCAAATTTATCCTGCTGATATTCATTCAGAAGGTTCATGGCACGGTTGACATTCTTGCGAAGCTTCCTTGCCATACCGCTCATGGCACGATGACACTGTCCAATAGCAAGTGCCGGATAATTCAGAAGACGTTCTTCCAGAAGATCAAAGTCTGCTTCATCTTCCAGTTCCTCTGCACTGTCTTTTACAAGCCAGCACACCAGCTGCTCGATCTTCGGTATGAACGGGAAAAGAACACATACTGTTGCTACACGGAATACAGTATTCAGTAAAGCAATTGCAACCGGTGACATAATCATATCCATAAATCCGAAATGCACAACAGCATTTACAGTGTAGAAGATCACTGACCAGAGGATAAGACCAAACAGGTCATTGATCAGATAAACAAGTGCTGTACGTTTACCATTCTTATTCGCACCGATTGCTGAAATCAGAACCGGACAGGCAGCACCTACACCGATACCAAGAACGATCGGGAATGCACTGGAGAATGTCAGGATACCTGTTACAGATAACGCCTGCAATACACCGACTGTGGCAGATGCACTCTGCAGCACTGCGGTAAATGCAATACCTACCAGAATACCTATCAGCGGGTTGGAAAACATTGTCAGCATGTTTGTAAATGTGGGGCTGTCCTTCAGTGGTGAAACAGCACCGCTCATTGTCTGCATACCTGTCATCAGGATTGCAAAACCAAGCATGATATTACCGATATTTTTATGCACGGAACGCTTACATGCCATGCGAAGGATAATACCAATAATCGCTACTACTGCTGAAATTGTTGCTGTAGATAAAATCTTCGCAATTCCGTTCTTTCCGTCAATATAAGAAAGACAGAGGATCCATCCGGTAATACTGGTTCCGATATTGGCTCCCATGATAATACCGATGGCCTGTTTCAGTTTCATCATACCTGAGTTAACAAAACCAATGACCATAACGGTTGTGGCAGAAGAAGACTGAATCACGCTGGTAACACCAGTACCCAGAGCAACTCCCTTCAGCGGTGTGTTTGTCATTCGATACAGGAAAGCTTCCAGCTTATTTCCGGCAACCATTTTCAGGCCGTCGCCCATCAATGACATACCGAACAGGAATAACGCTACTCCGCTCAGTAATGACAATATCATTGAAAAAATTCCCATTATTTTCTCCTTTGTCGTCTGCCTGATTTCCATCCTCATCCCAGGAAATCGGCGCATAATGTAAGCAGGTTATTTTACCTGTCTCTAATCAGAATTTAACCTGCCCTTTACTTTTCCATTCTTATTATGTCACGTTCGGGAGATTATTACAATAATTGTTTTTTCAAAAATTACATTTTTTCTATAGCGTTTAAAATGCTGTCTTTTTTTTCCTGATTTTTCTTGCAATTTTCATAAAATTTTCCGGCATGCTCTAAAACATATCGGACCATTCCGGAAAATAACATACAATAAATCGGACAATAAAGAAGCATGATATGATTTAAACTCATACCATGCTTCTGTCACCCTATACCAACTTGATATTAATTTATTTTTCCCTTCATCGTAATAGAAGATTTTCCATTTCCTCCCATTGGCTGATACGGTCCAAAACATACTACAACTTTCTTGCCTGGTTTAATATAAAAACAGAATTCAGAGTATTTCATCTTCATAATTGGTTCATATCCCCTGCTGGATATCTTATTCGCATACGTACTGGCAATTCTTTGTTTTGCGGAATCTCTGCTTCCTGCAAGCACATCCTGAATTCCCATCTTTTTCCCATCTTTGAGGCGATAAGTCAATCCATATTCCCAAACATTACCTACTCCACCGGCATACCATTTACATGAATATCTAAAACTGATATATCCATTTTGGTTAAACATAACTTTACATGTCACTGTGTCATAATATTTCTCACCATAATCCTGACGAAAAGAATTATATTTGTCTCCCTCAAAATACTCAAACAAGCTCTCTTTACCAGAAAGAGTCTTCTTATAATCAGCTCTGAGAGACTTATTAATTTTCTTAATTGCCGCACTGTTTCCCTTTAGCTGTGGTAACTGATAAAGATACTTTGCACTCATGTTTTTATATTTTCTTATTTCCTTCTTATTTATTATTTCATAAGAAGCCTTAGACGCTGCAATAACCGGAACAGGTTTAATGTTTGGTAAAACAAAAGCCAATCCTAGAATCAAACAGATAGTAAATAACGATTTGCATATGGACTTTTTTCTTTTCATAACTGAAATCTCCCTTCTTTTATTTATAGTTGTATTTTACTACTAACAAGCCTGTTTTCCAACTACAAATAAAGCACATTATTGAAATTTTACATATTATCTTATCTCAATACATATTTAACCAAATCAAGCAAATCCCTACCAATTTGGAGGTTCTGAATAATTTGTAGTTTTTGCTATATGATAGATACATCACCTGAAATTTACAAATATGGATCCGGATACTTATTACTCTCCAAAAGAAGCAGAACAGATTATAAATCGTATGATTAAACATCTGGAAGCAAAATAAAAAACAGGAAAGAAAGTACCACGTAACCATCTTTTAATGATTGCGTGACACTCTCTTTCCTCAAATTCCAGTATTAAAATCAATTGGTTATTCACAATCCGCTTCACTGCTTCATTTTATTATCTGGTGGAGTTGCTATAGTTATACATACTACTGCTCATTGCCGCTCCTGTCGCAGCTTCCTCTTCACATTCTGCCAGAACAAGTTCTGCCTTGAACATATCTTCAATAATTTCACACAGTACCGGATTTTTTCTCAGTCCATTCCCTGAACCAATCATGCGCCTGATCTTTATGCCGGTTCCTTTCTGAATAGTCATATACATCTGATACAATTCTGTGCTCATTCCCTTCAGAACACCATAGCAGAAATCTTCAGGTGTAAAGTTTTCGGAACTTACCTGAGTAATACTGCCGCTTTTTTCCGGATTCACCCGCGTACCGTCAAATGTTGTTTCAACTTTAATCTTTCGACTTTCAGTTCTTTCACTATTCAGGTCTCTCCCTGTTCTTGCCATCTTTTCCATTACTTTGTATAATGGCTGATCCTGTCCGGTCGCTTCTTTTACAATTTTTCGGAAAAACTGTTCCAGAAGCGCATATGCCTTGCCGCCACACAGAGATGCTCCCGCAAGCAGATACTTCCTATTTAGGAAAGGTCTTGCCTCAATTCCATCTCCCGAAAAATACTGACCGGAAAGAACAGAAATCTGTCCGCCGGTTCCCATATTGACCAGTAATATATTCTCCTCATCACCTGCTGCTCCAAGGAAGCTTGCCTGGTTGTCTCCGATTGCTGTTGTAACTGTCCGTCCTCTGTATGTACCCAATTTTTCTATTCCCATACAGACATCAGGCAGCCAATTTACGTCCACTCCCATTTCAGCCAGTTTTTCTTTTTCAAAGCACATCTTATGGCTGTCAAAGAATCCAAAACCTGCCGCATTGCTCACATGTACCAATGGTTTTTTACGCCCTGTCAAATACATTCCAAAATAATCCATGATCGTACAGAAGCTCAAAGCCGAATCCGGAACCAGATTATGTCTGATATTATAAATGTGTGTGACAAGCCCATATCCTGAAGCAGCATGGATTTGACATCTTTCCCGGATTTCTTCTGTTAAAGGAATCTGATCCCCATCGCAGATACTTCCTCTGGCATCCTGCCATGTATATAACGGACTGACACAATTTCCTTCTTTGTCAACATAGACAATTCCATGCATCTGCCCTGTGAGCCCAATCCGCTCAACATGCGGATACTTCTCCAGGAAATAATCCAGCAGATTCACTGCTCTTTCTACAATTTCTTTTGCATACTGTATTCTTTCCCATTCATTTCCGGTTTCGATAAAGCAACCGTTCTCTACAGTTTTTGCCTCCAGAATCTTTGCCTGTCCGTTTTCCTCTTTTTCCAGAACAACACCGCTTATCGTTGTTGTCCCAATGTCAATCCCCGCCGTTTTCACAGTCCAAACTCTTCTGCCAGTTTCTTAAACTCCGGCAGGGAATTAATGATAGTATCATAAGATACACAATAAGCCAGTCTCACATAACCCGGGCAGGCAAAGGAACTTCCCGGAACCATGAGAATATTATATTTCTTTCCAGCTTCGCAGAACGCTTTTTCATCTGCTACCGGTGATTTCACAAAGAGGTAGAATGCACCCTGGGGTTTGATGCACTCGAATCCGCATTCTTTCAGTCCATTGTATAACGCCAGACGGTTCTTGTCATATGCAGCTACATCCACTTCTGCATCTACACATTTGGCAATCACCTTCTGCATCAGGGATGGGGCGTTGACACATCCGATGGTACGATTGGCAATAGCCGCAGCAGTGATAAGTTCTTCACTGCCATCTGCTTCATCCGGAATTACCAGATAACCGATACGCTCTCCCGGAAGGGACAGAGATTTACTGTAAGAGTAGCCAACAATGGTATTGTCATAATATTTTGTCAAATACGGAACCTCTACACCGTCATAAGCCAGCTCTCTGTATGGCTCGTCAGAGATCAGATAAATCACACTGCCGAATTCCTGCTGCTTTTTCTCAAGAATTGCAGCCAGCTTCTTAATGGTTTCTTCGGAATATACAACACCAGTGGGGTTGTGAGGTGTATTTACGATCACTGCTCTTGTCTTTGCTGTAATCTTCTGCTCAAACTCCTCAAGATTCGGTTGGAATGTGGTTGTATCCGGAGAGATTTCCACAAGCTTGCCATCAAAATTGCGCACATATGCACCATATTCCAGAAAGTACGGTGCAAAAACGATCACTTCTTCCTCTGGGTTCAGGATCGTCTTGAAAATCACATTCAGACCGCTGGCTGCTCCAACTGTCATAATCAGATTCTTCGCCGCAAATTTAGTTCCAAAGCGGCGATTCAGAGATTCCGCAATCGTCTGGCGCACATCCTCAAATCCTGCATTACTCATATAACCATGAAGCACTGTCGGCTCCACTTCGTTCACCAGATCAATAATAGCCTCCTTCACACACTCCGGTGCCGGAACGCTCGGATTCCCAAGACTGAAATCATAAACTTTGTCCGCACCGTAAATGGCTCTGAGACGATTTCCCTCCTCAAACATCATACGGATGGCTGAATTATTTTTTACATAAGGTTTCATTTTTTCTGCTATCATAACATATTCGCTCCTGTCCAAATAATCCCGGCAAACCGCCGAAATTCAGAATAATATCACAACTGCCCACTTTCCCCTACAGCCGCATAATCTATCTCTATTTTAACCTCATCATGGTAAAGTGTCAATGTGCGACAATATACTATGTTTCATCTTTTTAACCGAATCGTTGCCGTTCGCTCCGTTTACAGTAATGTAGCCAAAATTCCAGATTACCCACGTCAATGGAATATAGGCTTGTGTGTATCGGGATTTTGGCATATTCATGCCCCAAAAACACCCCGCGGGATAATAGCGCATGAACAGCAACACCAAATCAAATAAGTCCCTGCCAGTGTGTTTAAAATCTCCAACTACCAGCATAGAAAAATAATTTATTTCATGTGCATTTGCAGGATATTTAGATATTCTTAGCTGGTCAAAATCTGCGTTATGAGAAAAATGACACACTGCCTGAGCGAAGCGAGTTTGTGGCATTTTTCTCATGCCTTTAGCAGATTTTGAGCAGCTTAGAATATCTTAATGTCCGAAACCGCACATGAAATAAATTATTTTTCTATGCGTCCCTTTTCTATGCGTCCCTTTTCTATGCGTCCCTCCTTCAAATCCCTCCCTCAAATTCTTCCCACTATATCCCCCAAAAACCATATCACAAACAAAAAAGACCGACAGTCTCCCCTCCCGGATTTCCTGTCAGTCTTTTAATAACTCTTATTTTCTCAGCTCTTCACACTCAAACGCACCAACGCCCTCTGCAGTTTAGCCTCCACAATCTTATAATCATGATCACTCAAACCACCTTTGGCAATCATCTCCTCAGCTCTTTTCTTAGCTTCCTGTGCGCGCTGCTCATCAATATCCTCTTTCCACTCCCAAGTAGTTGCAAGGACACGGCACTTTCCGTTCATAACAGAAAGCATTCCGCCAATACAGGCTGCGGTCCGTCTGCTGCCGTCTTCCATTACCACACTGGCTTCGCCCATTCCCAGGGCAGTACAGTAATTACAGTGTCTGGCAAGAATGGCCAGATCACCGCTGACAGTTCTGCAGATCACACGCTCCACATTGCCTTCAAAGAGTAATCCGTCCGGTGTTCCGATTCTCAACGGGAAAGTACTCATAGGACATTTCCCCCTTTACTGATTCTTCGCTTTTTCAAACACTTCATCGATGGTTCCCACAAACAGGAAATAACTCTCAGGAATGTCATCACACTCACCGTTAAGGATCATCCTGAATCCTCTCAGCGTCTCCTTCAGCGGAACATATTTGCCAGGCATACCTGTAAACTGTTCTGCTACAGAGAAGCTCTGTGACAGGAATCTCTGAACCTTACGGGCACGGCTTACAGTACGTTTGTCTTCCTCTGACAACTCATCCATACCCATGATGGCAATAATGTCCTGAAGCTCTTTGTAACGCTGAAGAACTCTCTGTACTGATCTGGCAATCTCATAATGCTCTGTTCCTACGATTTCAGGAGAAAGGATACGGCTTGTGGAATCCAGAGGATCAACAGCCGGATAAATACCCTGGCTGGAAATCTCACGGGAAAGTACAGTTGTTGCATCCAGATGTGAGAATGTAGTTGCAGGAGCCGGGTCAGTCAGGTCATCGGCAGGCACATATACAGCCTGTACAGATGTGATGGAGCCCTTTCTTGTGGAAGTAATTCGTTCCTGCAGGTTACCCATTTCAGTTGCCAGTGTAGGCTGATAACCTACAGCTGAAGGCATACGTCCCAGAAGAGCAGACACCTCGGAACCTGCCTGTGTAAAACGGAAAATATTGTCAATAAAGAGGAGCACATCCTGGTTCTTCTCATCACGGAAGTATTCCGCCATGGTAAGTCCGGAAAGTCCAACTCTCATACGTGCTCCGGGCGGCTCGTTCATCTGACCGTAAACAAGCGTTGTCTTTTCGATAACGCCGGACTCGGTCATTTCGTTGTAAAGGTCGTTACCCTCACGGGTACGTTCACCGACACCTGTGAATACCGAAAGACCGCCGTGCTGTTTAGCGATGTTGTTGATAAGCTCCATAATAAGTACGGTCTTACCGACACCGGCACCGCCGAACAGACCTATCTTACCGCCCTTGAGGTAAGGTGCGATAAGGTCTACGACCTTGATACCCGTTTCAAGTACCTGTGTTGAACCCTCCTGCTCCTCGAATGACGGAGCGGGACGGTGGATTTCCCATTTTTCTTCTGTTTCGGGCTGGGGCTTGTTATCAACAGCCTCACCGAGCAGATTGAATATTCTTCCGAGGGTCTGTCTGCCTACGGGAACCTTTATTGATGCGCCCGTATCTACTGCCGGAAGTCCTCTTACAAGTCCGTCCGTACTGCCCATAGCAATGCAACGTACCGTATCGTCGCCGATATGCTGTGCTACTTCTACGGTCAGCTTTTTGCCCTCGTGTTCTATCTCTATGGCGTTAAGCAGGTTAGGCAGATGCTCCGGGGGGAACTTTATATCAAGTACCGCACCGATGATCTGCACAACCGTGCCGATATTCTGTGGCATAGATCAGTCCTGTCCTTTCTTATTAATTCAGCGCATTAGCACCCGATACGATCTCGTTAAGCTCATTCGTGATCTTTTCCTGTCTTGCACGGTTGTACATAAGTGACAGGCTTGCGATCATTTCCTCCGCATTGTCCGTTGCGTTTTCCATAGCTGTTCTTCTGGCGCCCAGCTCCGATGCGTAGCTTTCGTTTACCGCACACATGATAAGGCTCGTTATGAGCTTTGGTATCACACGGTTGAAAACCGCCTCGGGACTTGGGTCATAGGTAGTGCCTGCCTTGTTTTCGGGTACTGCCTTGCCTGTCGGAGCGTCTATGGGGAGAACGGGCATACGGGTAGGGGTCTGTACAAGAGGAGATACGAACTGCGTAAAGAACAGCTCTATCTCATCGACCTCTCCCTTTGTGAAAAGATCTGTCGCTATCTGCGCTATATCGGCAGCGTCTGCCGTTTTGATATGCTCCGCAATGCCGGGGAACTGCGCCACTACGTCATATTCGTGCTTTGTAAAGAACTCCGCAGACTTCTTGCCGACAGCTATTATCTTAGGCATATATTCATTGCCGTGAGTCTGCTGTACCAGCTTCAGTATATTGGAGTTGTAACCGCCTGCAAGACCTCTGTCGCCCGCAATTACAATGAACAGACGGTTCTTTACCTCTCTGTGTCTTGT
>ENA-OPDH01002197-OPDH01002197.1-human-gut-metagenome-genome-assembly--contig:-NODE-2197-length-12976-cov-3.493925_pt1 | contig 12976 bp, 9 predicted proteins | sample MGYA00241260_ERZ501500 | MGnify/ENA primary metagenome ERZ501500 (study PRJEB25962, sample SAMEA2042519) | human gut metagenome | biome: human gut; feature: human-associated habitat; material: faeces...
AAAGAGAAAGTGCTCGAAGGATTGGAAAAGGGTATCATGTATCGGAAAGAGGACGGCTCGGTATGGGCCGACTTGACGGCAGAGGGGCTCGACCACAAATTGCTGTTGCGCAGCGACGGGACATCGGTGTATATGACGCAGGACATCGGTACGGCCAAGTTGCGTTTCAAAGATTTCCCCATCGATAAGATGATTTATGTGGTGGGCAACGAACAAAATTACCATTTTCAGGTTCTTTCTATATTGCTCGACAAACTCGGGTTCAAATGGGGCAAAGATCTCGTGCACTTCTCCTACGGCATGGTGGAGCTGCCCGAAGGAAAAATGAAATCGCGCGAAGGTACGGTAGTGGATGCCGACGACTTGATGGACGAGATGATCGCCACCGCTCGCGAGACATCGGCCGAATTGGGCAAACTCGACGGCTGTACTGCCGAGGAAGCGGAAGAAATTTCTCGTATCGTGGGTTTAGGCGCATTGAAATACTTTATTTTGAAAGTCGATCCCCGCAAGAACATGACTTTCAATCCCAAAGAGTCTATCGACTTCAACGGGAACACGGGGCCTTTCATTCAGTACACCCACGCCCGCATCTGCTCGGTCATGCGCAAGGCTGCCGAAGCCGGTATCGATTATCGCCAAGTGGACACCGCTAAGGTCGATCCCTCTGAAAAAGAGATTTCGCTCATTCAGCATTTGGCCGATTTCCCTGCTGTGGTCGCCGAAGCCGGTCGTATATACAGTCCTTCGCTTATCGCCAACTATGTGTATGATTTGGTGAAAGAATACAATCAGTTCTACCACGATTATTCGATTCTGCGCGAAGAAAACGCCGAAGTGCGGGCATTCCGCCTAATGCTTTCGGCCAACGTCGCCAAAGTGATAAAAACCGGTATGGGATTGCTCGGTATCGAAGTGCCCGACCGTATGTAAAAAATAACTGTTAAAATAGAGAGAAATGGAAAATTTGTATGATTCTTCTTATAAGTCGGCTACCGGGACATCGGTTTTGTCGATGGTGATGCGTAAGGTGTACGGGCGTATGTTCCTCGCCCTTGTCGTAACGGCTCTTACGTCGTTGTATGTGGCTTCTTCTCCGGCCATATTGTCGGTCGTGTTGGGAAACCGGGCTGTCTTTTTCGGCTTGATGATCGCCGAGCTTGCCGTTGTTTTCGTTGTCTCGGGCATGTTGAATAAACTGAGCACGACGACCGCCACGCTGTTGTTCTATCTGTATGCTGTTCTCAACGGAGTGGTGTTTTCGTCCATTTTTGTCGTGTACGATTTGGGCTCTATCGCCTATACGTTCTTCATCACGGCCGGGGTGTTCGGGGCGATGAGCGTGTATGGCATGGTTACCAAGAACGATATGACCAAGTTCGGGAGCTATTGTATCATGGGATTGTTCGGGTTGATCATCGCATCGGTTGTCAATATATTCGTGGCAAGCAGTACTCTCGACTGGATTATCAGTTTGTTCGGCGTGGCTTTGTTTATCGGATTGACGGCATGGGACACCCAAAAGATCAAGAATGCGGCCTATGTGACCGATCCTTCCCAGACCGGGAAGTTGGCGACGATAGGCGCTCTGTCGCTTTATCTCGACTTTATCAACTTGTTCCTTTATCTGCTTCGTATTTTCGGAGGTCGTAGCAACGATTAAGCGTTACGGGAACTGAATCTATAATATACTCGATATGACACAACCGTTTTATATCTATAATACACTTACCCGAAAAAAAGAAGAGTTCAAACCGTTGAACCCTCCCTACGTGGGTATGTATGTATGCGGTCCCACGGTTTACGGGGATGCTCATTTGGGACATGCCCGTCCCGCTATCACGTTCGACGTATTGTTCCGTTATTTACGGCATTTGGGATATAAAGTGCGCTATGTGCGCAATATTACCGATGTAGGGCATTTGGAAAACGATGCCGACGAAGGGGAGGATAAGGTCGCCAAAAAAGCACGGCTCGAATCGCTCGAACCGATGGAGGTGGTACAATATTATCTGAACCGTTATCACAAAGCGATGGAAGCTCTTAACGTGTTGCCGCCGAGTATCGAGCCGCATGCGTCGGGGCATATTATCGAACAGATCGAATATATCAAAAAGATTATAGAGGCCGGATATGCTTATGTAAGTAACGGGTCGGTTTACTTCGATGTAGTGAAGTATAATAAAGACCACCATTACGGCAAGTTGTCGGGGCGCAATATCGACGACCTGCTCAACACGACGCGGGAGCTCGACGGACAGAGCGAGAAGTACAATAGTTTCGATTTCGCTCTTTGGAAAAAGGCTTCTCCCGAACATATCATGCGGTGGCCTTCGCCGTGGAGCGACGGTTTTCCCGGCTGGCATCTCGAATGTTCGACCATGAGCACCAAGTACTTGGGCGAGGAATTCGACATTCACGGCGGAGGCATGGATTTGCTTTTCCCCCACCACGAATGCGAGATAGCCCAGTCGGTGGCTGCGCAGGGGCACGAGACGGTGCACTATTGGATGCATAACAACATGATTACCATCAACGGGCAGAAGATGGGCAAATCGCTGGGTAACTTCATTACGCTCGACGAGTTCTTCTCCGGTAATCACAAATTGCTGCAACAGCCTTATTCGCCCATGACGATACGCTTCTTTATCTTGCAAGCGCATTATCGCAGCACGGTCGATTTCAGCAACGAGGCCTTGCAAGCATCGGAAAAGGCCCTGCAACGTATGCTCGAAGGGTGGGACAACCTCTCGAAGATCGAGCCTGCCGAAGTTTCCACGGTCGATGTGAAAACCATTCGCGAACGTTGTTACGAGGCGATGAACGATGATTTGAGTACGCCTATCGTTATCTCCCATTTGTTCGAAGCCGTGAAGATTATCAATACGGTATTGGCGGGAGGAGCTACTTTGTCGGCCGAGGATTCGGCTCATTTGAAGGAAACGTTTCGTATATTCCTTTTCGATATCATGGGCATTTGCGAAGAGGCCGGTGTTTCGGAAGAGGGGAACGAGGCCTATCATAAAGCCGTGGATTTATTGCTCGATGTGCGCAAGGAGGCTAAGGCTCGTAAGGATTGGACGACCTCGGATTACATTCGCGACAGGTTGTCCGAGATAGGTTTTGAAATCAAAGACACCAAAGAGGGTGTAGAGTGGAAGTTGAAATAAACAGACTTTCGATGAAATGATACGACAATCCCCGTGTTCTGAGAGAACACGGGGATTGTCGTATGTAGAACGTTCGGAGTCTCTTTTATTTCTTCATTTCTGCAACGAACTCGTTGGCTTTTGCCACGGCTTTGGTGATGTGGTCGCAGATATGATCGTCACCGATAAGCCGGTCTATATTCGCCTTTTTGAGGGTGGCATGTACCGTGGGATTGACCCCCGACAGAATGACATGTATCTTCTCTTTCTGCGACGAGGTAATCAGGATTTCGAGGTTATGGATAGCCGTAGAATCGATAAAAGGTACTTTCCGCATACGGATAATGCGCACCAGCGGACGATCGGCCATACTACGCATCAGTTCGTCGAACTTGGTGGCTACCCCGAAGAAGAACGGGCCTTCTATCTCGTAAACTTCCACGCCTTTGGCTACTTTCAAAACTTCGTGGGTAGTCGATTCGGTTCCGGTCGCAATATCGAGCTCGTCGTGGAGTACCGATATTTGCGTGGTCTCTGTCATGCGGCGCAAGAAGAGGACAACGGCCAACAACAGCCCGATTTCGATGGCGATCGTAAGATTGAATATAACGGTAAGCAGGAAGGTGATAATGAGTACCGACACGTCTGATTTCGGATTTTTCAGCAGGGAACGTACCGTGCGCCAACCGCTCATGTTATAGGAAACGACAATCAATACACCGGCGAGGCACGACATGGGCACGAGCTTGATAAGCGGCATAAGGAACAGGAATATCAACAAAAGGACGACAGCGTGTATTATACCGGCAATGGGGGTACGCCCGCCGTTGTTGATGTTGGTCATCGTGCGGGCGATGGCGCCCGTCACGGGGATACCGCCGAAGAACGGCACGACGATGTTGGCGGCGCCCTGTGCGATGAGTTCCGTATTGGAATTGTGGCGGTCGCCCGTGACGCCGTCGGCCACCGTGGCCGAAAGCAGCGATTCGATGGCGCCGAGCATGGCGATGGTGAAGGCCGGTGGCAGCAGGCCGCGGATGGTCTCCAGATTGAAGGAGAACCCGGCGGGGGCCGGTATGGCGGGGTTGATGCTGTAACGGTCGCCGATGGTCTCTATCGTATCGATGCCGCAGTACCTTTTGAGCAGGTAGGAGGCGACGGTAACGAGGATGATGGCCGCGAGCGACCCCGGTATCTTGCGCGATACCTTGGGCGTCAGCAGAATGATGAGGATGCTCACCAGGCCGATGCCGAGGGCCCAGAGGTTGGTGGTGTCGAAGTGCTGGAAGTAGACCGCCCATTTGCCGATGAAGTCTTCCGGGACGGCTCCGTCGATACGTAGACCGAAGAGGTCTTTTATCTGGGTGGAGAATATCGTCAGAGCAATACCAGCCGTGAAGCCCACGATGATGGGATAGGGGATGAATTTGATGACGACGCCGAGTTTGAAGAGTCCGAGCAGGACAAGGATGATGCCGGCCATGACGGTGGCGATGGCGAGTCCTTCGATGCCGTACTGGCTGATGATGCCGGCGACGATGACGATGAAGGCTCCCGTGGGGCCGCCTATCTGGACGTTGCTGCCGCCGAGGAACGAGACGATGAAGCCGCCGATGATGGCGGTGATGAGTCCCTTTTCGGGCGAAACGCCGCTGGCTATGCCGAATGCGATGGCGAGGGGGAGGGCGACGATGCCGACGATGATGCCGGCCATCAGGTCGGCGGTGAATTTCCGGCGGTCGTAGTTTTTCAGCGCCGTGAAAAGTTTGGGTTGGAAATCGATGGTGTGTTTCACGATAACGGATGTTTGTCAGGGTTAGTTTTGTTAAGGCGGCGCAAATATAACAAAATATATTCGATGAAAACCGAAAGCGGCTGTCGGGCAGCATCCCGGCCTGCGGTCGCAGGAGCGATTCGGTTGAACGGATATGGTTAGATGTATTCAATGGATCCTTTCTGCGTCTGTCGGGTGTTCCTCCGGTTTATGGGCGTGTTGCGATTGGAGAGTGGTAAATGCCCGTGGAGTGAATGAGATGACCGGACGGGCGGCCCTCTTCATCGGATGCTGTTTGTCGATGTACCGGGTATCGGGAGTGCCTTGTTGCCGGCCGGGGTGACGGAACGGAAGGGTAATATTTTGACGATTAAGCGAATGAATTAATATTTTATTATTATCTTTCAAGTGCGATACCTCGAAAAAGATTGATGGGATTATGCGAAAACTCTTGTTGCTTTTCTTGTTTTTAGGCGGCGCCGTGTTTGCCGGGGCGCGCGAGCAGTGGGTAACGGGGCATGTGTTTATCCGCGGTACGATGCAAGCCATGCCATTCGCTTCGGTCTGGCTGCTGGACCCGCAGACGGGAGAACCGGAGTATGCGGCGTTCACCTCTGTCAATGGTTGGTACGACTTCGGCAATGTCGAGATGGACCGGGTCTATCTTCTGAAGGTTACTGCACCGGGCTGCGAAACGGTGACGAAAAAGATAAAGCCCCGATATGATGCGACTGTTCGGTTGAACCGCACCTATAATATCGCGCTGGAACGCACGCCGGACGCAGGGATGTTGATGCCGGTGGCCATGTACGTTCCGGCAGAGATTGCCCCCGATGCCGTTACCATAGAGGATGTGTATGGACATATTCCCGGAGTCATTTATGAGGACGGTTTCTTTACCGACGCAAACGGAGCGAATGTACGTATCCTATTCAATGGATATGTCATGTACAGCAGTTCATATGAGGAGCTGTGCGAGCTTGTGACCGCTAAGGATATTGTCAGCATAGACTATTACGACCTGAGCGATACGGATTCGCCGTATTATGCCGGCGTTCTCGATTTCAGGATAAATATTCCAGGCAATGACGCGTTGGCTATTACGGAACCGTTGATGGAGAATCCTTCCTGGGATATTTAGAGATTCCGTCCGTGGTCGGGGCGTGCAGGATGCGGTTAGTTCTTCGGAAAGGCTGCGGTATGCAAAACGGAAGAGACAGCTTGATGTATCGGGCATTTTCTCTTTCGCAGGCCGTTGCCGGCGTCCCGCACGGCTTGTCGAACACGTACCGGAAAAGAGGCAGGTAAAATTGATTTGGACTCCATGAAAAAATCGAAGTTCTGTATATTGTTCGTCCTGTTCGTAATTGCGGCGAATATCGCCGCGGTGGACGCCCAGATTGTATTGAAAGGGAAGGTCACGACCCGGGAGGAGGAACCGGTCGCTTTCGCTGCCGTCAGCCTGCGGGGGATGAGGGACACCACGCGGCTGGTCGAAACGGCGGTAACGGACATGCAGGGGAATTACGCTTTCGGGAAACATCGCGAGGGCAAATACCTGCTCACGATACAGTCTCTGGGGTTTCGCACACTGAACGATACCGTGCATATCAGAAGGTCGTCTTTGGGCAATACGTATGAGATGCGCAAGGATTATCTCCTCGAAGAGGAGGCGACGGCGATAGACGATGTGGTGGTCGTGGGGACGAACGTGACCCACTATCTCGACCGTACCGTTTACCGGGTGACCAATGCCGACCGCAGGACGGCCGTCACGGGCCTCGACCTGACCAACAAGGTGCCGCAGGTTACGCTCGACCGTATCAACGAGACCGTCTCGTCGAGCGACGGGGCCGTCACGATTCTCGTAAACGGCATCGCGGCTTCGGCACAGGAGCTGAAGACGATTAGTCCGGAGGAGGTCGGTCAGATAGAGTATTACGACCTGCCGCCCATACGGTACGGCGGCGGGAATGCGGTGCTGAACATCGTTACCCAAGAGGTCAGGGACGGCTTCTACGGAGGCATCGATTTGAAACATGCCGTTCCGGTCCGATGGCTCAACGACAGTTTTTACCTGCGTTACAACCGCGGCCGCAGCCAGCTGACCTTCCGCTATTATGCGAGCTGGCACAAGTCGGACGCACAGTTTGTGGACGATGAGTACCGGTATGCGCTGAACGGGACGGATTATGCCCAATATCTCCATACTTCGGGCGGTTACAGGAGTTTCTATAACGATTTCAATCTCAAATACACCAACCAGCTTCAGGACAAGTACGTCTTTCAGGCGACCTTCTATCCCAGTCTGCGGAATAATGAAAACCATTACGATTCGCAGATAGAGTTTTTGGAGGGTGCGGCCGGGATGCAGCGGTACGGCAATTACAGGACGGAGTCCAAAATATTCAATCCGACGCTCGACCTCTACTTCTGGAGGCAGTTGGGCCGGAAACAGGAGCTCATCATGGCTATCACGGGAAACTATTTCGATTCGGGGCTGGATACCCGTTCGAGCGAGTACGATTCGGCGGACGACCGTCCCGTATTCGAGGATTTCCTGACTGTCGACGGCCGGAAATACTCGGCCATCGGACAGGCGCTTTACATCAAGAATTTCGAGAAGGTCGCGTTTTCGGTAGGCGAACGCTTTGCGTACGAGTCCAACATCGCGCATACGGCCAGCTGGCTGTCGGGCGACCGGCAGGAGCGGACGACACGGATGAACAACTACCTTGCGGCCGAAGTGTCGGGCAAGATAAAAACCAGGTTCTCGTACCGTTTCTCTTTGGGGGTTATCGCCAGCCGTACCGTAACGGCCGGCAACGATTCGTGGCAGTGGGTCTTCGCTCCGAATGTCATCGCCGGCTATCAGATATCGTCTTCCTTCATCGTCAAGGCGGGATTCAGCCAGGCCAATACCTCGCCGAGCCTCGGCATGCTCGACGACCGGATTGCCATGATAACCCAAAATATCGTTTCACGCGGCAATCCGTCCCTGAAGAACGGATTCCGGAACTCGGCATTCATCGGTACGGGATATACCAACAAGTGGCTGAATATCAACGTCACCTGCCTCTACGGATATGCGAAGAACCCCATTAATTATTACTATCGGCAGGATGGGGCCCGGTATGAGTACATGCCGGTCAATGACAAGTCCAGCGAGACCTGCGGAATCAATTACGCTTTGCAGCTCACCCCGTTTGAAAACGACATCCTGACGATTAAACTGCAGGGCGGCGTTTATTACACGAATCTGAATTCCGGTGTCTTGGGAAGGGTAGGTTATCTGCGAATTCCTTTAAGCTACTATATACAATTCGCCTGGAAGAACCTTTCGGCATTTTATCAGGGCAACATCGTTACCGGAAACATGGTACCGCCGATGATAGTGTACAGCGACCTGGGTTCCGGAATCGGAATAATCTACAAGTATCGGAATTTCGCCTTCTCCCTATCCTGCGCCAATTTCCTGATTCGTCCGGAGTCCCGGTCGCATACCATAGACGGAAGCGCCGTTTGGCGCAAGAGCACGGGCAGTCAGAGGGATTCGTACAATCGGGTGATGCTGGGAGTGAGTTATAACTTCGGCCGGGGCCGGGTCTATAACGAAGCCGAAAGGCATATCAGCAACAGGGATGAGGATTCCGGATTATAGGTTTCGGTCGTTTCAACCTGTCGGTCTTTTTATTTCACCACTTCGCCGCGGACGAATACCGCTACCGGTCGGCTGTTTCCCGTATTGGAGTATATCTTCACGTTGTTGTTGAAGGGCCCCGTTTCGTTTTTCGGGTTGTAGGTTATTTCAAAAGTGCTCGACTCGCCCGGCATGAGGGGTTTGCGCGGATACTTTACCGAGAGGCAGGTGCAGCTCTGTTCGGTGCGGGTGATGACGAGCGGGGCCGAACCGGTGTTCGTAAAGACGAAAACCGCGGTTTGCGGCTCGCCTTTGAAACGGAGCGTTCCGAAATCGTGCTCCATGCGGTCGAAAGAGAGTTCGGGCGCCGGCTCCTGTTTCTGTTCCGTGCCGGATGCGTGCACGGCGGCAGGCACCGCCGTAGCTGCGTTCATGCCGCCGGTTGTGCCGAGTATCAGTGCCGCAACTGCGGCCGTGAGGATTGCGTACATCTCCGTTTGCTGTTTTGACCGGGCATCCGGAGCGCTGCGGTTTCCTGAGAAGGAAACGGGCGCAGACCCGTTCGTCCGGAATGTGATATTTCTTGTCTTGCGGGCAGCGTAGGTCGGGAACCCGTACAAGGACGGAGGACCGTCTTCTCGGGACCTTTCTTATTGGAGGCGGAAGACGTAGGTTATCGTACCCGTTTGTACCGCGTTGGCTTCGCTCGGCGAGAACCGTGCCTGCCGTGCCGCTTGCAGAGCCGCATCGAGCAGTCTGGCATCTTGGGTCGTGGAGCCCTGCGGATGGAAGGCCGTGTTCTGTACGCGCCCCTGTGCGTCCACGGTGATTTCGATGATGACGATACCCTGTGCGTCGTTGGATTCGTAGGCCGGTTTCGGCAGGCTGCCTATCGCCCGGCGCCCTTTCAGGTCGAAGGAGATGCCTTCGTTTCCCGTTCCCGTACCGGTACTGCTGCCGTCACCGCCCGATTCGTGCCCGCGATTTCCGGCCGTCTGTGCGCCGGAGCCCTGCGAAGAGGCATTCGAGGAGGTGCTCCTGCCCGGGAAAAGGGCGCGGCGGTTCACCTGCCGTTCCTGTTCGGCAGGGGTATGCTCCGTCTGCTGCTGGCGCTGGCTGCCCGTCGTAATGACCGGTGCCGGTTCCGTCTCCTGCGTAAGATACTCTTCCTGCGAGGTGTCCGGCCGGCTGGCCGCCTCTTCGGTTTCGGACAGTGCCACGTTCTGTGTACCGCTCCCGTCGCTGTCGTCGCCGAAGTCGATGAGGATGCCTTCGGCGGGACGTTCGTACTCCGTCCGGAACGACACGAACAGGCTCACCGCAAGGAATGTGGCGAGGTAACACGCCGCGGCGATGAGGCCCGCGCGCCTGCCTGTCCGGTTATTATCGGGAGCGTAATAGTACATGTGCCTGTCAATTGGGACTCGTGGCCAGGATGAGCGTCCACTTGTTGTCCTTGGCGATGTTCATCACTTTCACCACGTTGTCGATGGGAACGCTCTTGTCCGCGTGCAGCGACAGGGTAGGCTGTTCCGCACCTTCGAGTTTTCCGCGCAGGATGGTCTCCAGGTCGTCGAACCGGACGGGAACCGTCTCTACGTAATATTGCAGGTCGGAGGTGATGGAGACCGTGGTATAGGGTTTCTCCTTTATCTGGTTGTTGCTCGTGGGAAGAGTCAGTTTCAGCGCGTTGGGGTTGATGAGCGTGGTGGCTATGAGCATGAACACCAGCAGCAGGAACATCAGGTCGGTCATCGAGGCCGAGCTGAACGCCGAATTGACCTTTGAGCCTCTTCTGATAGCCATGGCCTTATTTCTTCTTATCTACCGGTTGGTTGAGGATATCCATGAAAGCGATGGAGTTGGCCTCCATCTGGAAGATGAGCTTTTCGATACGCGCGATAAGGTAGTTGTAGCCGAAGTAGGCGGGAATACCGACGATAAGGCCGCCCACGGTGGTAATCATGGCCACGTACATGCCGCTGGATAGGATGCTCATATCCACTACGCCTCCCGCCATGGACATGTTCATGAAGGCCTGTACGAGCCCTATCACCGTTCCGAGAAAACCAATCATCGGGGCGCCTCCCGAGATGGTGGCCAGAGCCGGCAGACCGTTTTCGAGTTTGGAGACTTCGAGGTTGGCGACATTCTCGATGGCGTTTTGCACGTCGGTCATGGGACGCCCGATGCGTTCGATGCCCTTGTCTATCATCCTGGCGATGGGGGTATCGGTCGATTTGCAGAGGTCTACCGCCGCCTCCATTCTTCCTTCGTAGATGAAGTCGCGTATCTTGTTGATGAAGTTCTGGTCTATCTTCGATGCCTTGCGGATGGCGATGAAGCGTTCCACGAAGATGTATATGGCCAGTGCCCCCAGCACCAGCAGTACCCACATCAGCCAGCCTCCGGCAAGGAACAGTTCCCCGAACCCCATCGTTTTGGGCTGTTCGGCAACGGCAGCGCCCGCTGCCTGCAAAAATATCGTCATAGTGTAAGCCTGTTAAGTTGTTATCGGGTTTTCTTTTGCTGTGTTTCGTATGCCGTGCGGTCCGAAACCGCATAAGGCTCCGCAAATTTAAGAAACATATTTCAATTTCATGAACCGTACCCCTGCTTTCAGCCTGTGAAGGCGATGTCGTCCCTTCGGTAGGGACGGATGTTGCGACCGCTGCGGATTTGTCGTATCCCGTGCCGTATTACGGTCGGACGGTGACTGCCGTTCCGCCGGAGACGTTACTGGCCGGATTCCCGTTCCGCCGGAGCAGCCGGTTCTTCGGCTGCTGTCGTACGTGCCTCCTCTTCGCGGCGGCGCTGCATCTCCTCGCGCATGCGTCGTCGCCGCTCCTCGCTCTCCTCCCGCCGCTGTTCTATACGGCTTTTGGCGGGTTGCTGTGTTTCGGCCGGTCGGCTGTTCCCGTCGTTGGGCGCGGCATCGAGGGGGGCGGTTCCGGTTGTCGGTGCGGCGGGCTGTTCCGCACTGCCGGCCTTCGCCGCCTCTTTCTCCGCGCGTTTGCGACGGCGGGCCTCCTTGCGTGCACGCGACTGGCGGACGATGTCGGAAAAGACATTGAAGTCCTCCTTGTAATAGATACCGATGCCGTTCTCCTGGAGACCCTGGTTTTCGTCGTAGCGGTTGATGGTGCGCGTGAAGGCTTTGAGCGATACGTTGCCCGCCGGGGTGATTATCCAGGTCAGGGAGGCGTCTCCCGTAATGTTGGCATTGTTACGCATGTTATTGTCGGCGTTGTAGTTGCCTTCCACTTCAAGGATGAGCCGGTCGTTGCCTCCGATGTTGTAGGAGAAGCCGAAATCCACCTCCTCCGAGGAGGTCTGGTCCTGCGGTCGGTAGTTCAGCATGATGTTCAGGTCGTTGGTGGAGATGAGGTTGCTCAATTGGTTGGAGAGGAAGTTGAGGCCCAGCGTTGCTCCGGCCGATGTGGCATCGGTGTCGGAAGCCGTACTGCCGTTCGGAGCGAATGAACCGAATCCCACGAGCCACAGGAAATTGAGGGCCCTGTCCTCGTTGGAGGCGAGGGCGCCGCTCAGCACGTTCTGTATGTCGGCGTCGGCCGAGGGAATGCGGATGTCGAACGTGAGGTTTGGTTTGCGGAGGCTTTCGCTGATGCGCACGATGCAGTCCACCGGGACGCGCGTCCCGGTGTTGATGCCGGTTCCCTGGAGCGACGAGGCGAGCTGCTGGAGCGAAGCCCGCACCCTGTATACGGCCTCTATGTTGAGCATGGCATCCATCGGGTCGCCGCTGAACTGGATGGTTCCTCCCTGTTGCAGGATGAACTTCTTGTTGGAGATTATCGGTTGCATGCTGAACAGGAAGTCCCCTTCCGCTATCTCGTAGGTGCCGAATATGGAAAGTTCGCCGGTTCCCGGGTTGAGCAGGACGTTGAGTGCGGCCGTACCGCGTGCATTGACCGTCATGTTGGTGGCCGGGTCGATGATGATGGAGAGCAGCAGTCCGGGGTTGACGTTCAGCGATACGTTGAGGTTCAGGTTGACCTTCTCCTTGCGCTTGGTCCGTTCCGTCATGGAGCGTTCGTACAGTTGTTTTTTCAGCTCCAGCACGTTCTCCGGTGCAGCGTTCTCCGGCTGGCGGCTTTCGAATACAATCCAGTCGGCTTCCGACATGTTGGATTTGTTGGACAGCGGCAGATAGAAAGCCGACCCCGGTTGCGTGGTGACCGCCACATCCACGTTGATTCCGTTGCGGTTGCCCTTCACATTGACGGCTCCGGAGATGTAGACCTTGCCGTAGAATTGGTCGTTGGCCCTGGCTTTCGTGTCGATGGCCATGATGTTGGAGGGAATCAGACGTGCGGAGTATGCGATGTTCGAGGTGTTGCTGATGTCGGCCTGTGCTTCGAGCGTGGCTTTGTTCCCTTCGCCGTCGGTGAG
>ENA-OPDH01002203-OPDH01002203.1-human-gut-metagenome-genome-assembly--contig:-NODE-2203-length-12946-cov-3.008068_pt1 | contig 12946 bp, 7 predicted proteins | sample MGYA00241260_ERZ501500 | MGnify/ENA primary metagenome ERZ501500 (study PRJEB25962, sample SAMEA2042519) | human gut metagenome | biome: human gut; feature: human-associated habitat; material: faeces...
CACTTGCATTATATATCTTATCCCTTCCAAGATTCATTGCTTTCACCGGAATTTCTACCGTATCCATGGTATATAAAACGGAAGGAATATCAGAAGCTTCCAGTTTTGCACGCGCCGGCTGAGTGATCTGAAAGGACAGCGTTTCTGTACCTGTAGCTCCCGTCGCTTTTGAATCTTCGTAATCCAGAGAAAAAGAAACGGTTGCCTGACCTGGAGTACAGTCCTCTGCTATAGTGACCTTTTGCTTCAGGGTAATTGCTTCTCCTGGAGTCAGTCTCTGAACATAAAAAGAGTTTCTCTCAAATTCAATTCCCTTTGTATCCGCAGAAATAGAAATCTTTAGACCAAATACATTCTGGCTACGGCTTTTATTCCGGAATGTCAGTGACATTTCTGTGACAGAGCCTGCTTTTAGATTTTGTCCGGAAAGATTGTTATCCTCTAAAAGAACCTGCGGTTTATGTAGTATTTTCTCACCAGACGAGCTGGCAGAAGAACCGCCTCCACTATACTCTCCAGCAGAATAATCCCCACTATCTATAACAGGATCTGTGATCTGTGTTCCATTATCTGTATCAGTATTTCCATTTTCTATTATGACATGGATTGTCTTCTTTTCGTCCTCAGCAGAAGCGTCTCCTGATATAAATCCATCCAGGTCAGAATTTTGATTTTCCGAATCCGTTTTTTCAGGAGTCTGTTCCTCAGTTTCCGGAATCTTCTCATCTGTAGGATTGTTTTTTTCCTCTTCAAAAGGCAATGTACTGTCTGCATCACTATAAGAAGCTGACTGATCTGCTTCCAGAACAGACTCTCCCACAAAAGCAGCTTCCATATTCCCTGCATCTTCTGCAAAAACAGATGTCGGCAGAAGCATCATGAAACTTAATATTGCGAATGTGGTTTTCACAAATTTTTTTCCCATTTTCAGGCTGTCCTTTCTCTTAAAACTCCGCCATCCATCTCATATACGTGATCACATAAAATCCGGATATCCTCATCATTATGGCTTGCCAATAAAATGGTTTTTCCAGCTGCCTTTAAAACAAGCAAAAGTTCCCTGATCTCTGCCACGCCGTGTTTATCCAGACCGTTAAATGGTTCATCCAGAATCAGGAAGCGAGGATCTTCCATAATGGCCTGTGCAATCCCAAGGCGTTGCCGCATTCCAAGAGAGTACTTTCCAACCGGCTTTTTCATATCCGGATCCAGTCCTACTTTTTTTAGGATCAGGCGGATATCTGCCTTTGAAATCATTCTTTTCATATCTGCCAGTATTTCCAGGTTCTTTACACCGGTATACTGGGTAAGAAATCCAGGCGTCTCAATGATGACACCAAGGCTTTCTGGAAAATCTACATCACGACCAATTTCTTTTCCGAAAACACGGATGGTGCCTGTGGTAACAGGAAGGAATCCGCAGATACATTTCATAAGTACTGTTTTGCCAGAGCCATTATTTCCTACAACGCCGTAAACCTGTCCCACCTTTAAGGTAAGATTTACTTCTTTTAATACCAGATCTTCCCCGAACCTTTTGGTTACGTGTTCTATTTTCACACAGGTATTTTGAAATTCAGATTTCTTCCACTTTTCCATTTAAAACACCTCCAAAAATTCCCATTAACACCAATAAAAATAATAGCAGAAATAACCACAATCCCGCTTTATCCGTTCCCCAGTTTCCATCTGCCAGAATCCATTCCACTGGGTAAAACCAGATCTGGTCTTTGAAATAGCGGTCATGAAGTATAATTCCAAAATAATAGCTGACAAAAGGAATCCCATATGCCATATAAGCTGAATTCCATAAGGTACCACAGATTCCACCAAAAGTGCTTAGAATACTTCCGATCAGTCCCATCCTAAGTGCTTTCATAAGCAGCTCCAGAAACTGTTCCTTTGGAAAGCTGCCTTTTATTTCCATAGGATAAAATATAACAAAATTAACAAGAAGTATGGTGCTTATAGCAAATATCCAGACTAAAAATCCAGATGTCATAACAGAAAAGACTTTTCCTTCCACATATAGCCTGCGGTTTGTCCTGGGAAATGCAGCTTTTAAAAATCCACTTTTATACTCCTGTAAAAAAGAATCACTCCACGGCAGTACCGCAGCTACAGGGATGGCAAAAGATACCATCTGACTTTTCAATGAACCATCCAGCAGGCTGATAAAAGTTCCACATGTTAATGCTTTTTTCAAACTTGGATAAGTCTGACCTGCTGCGATAGAAAAGCAGGCAATCAACCATGCCGCCAGGAAACTTCTGCCAAGAAGCATACGTTTTGTTTCTACCCGCATAGATATTTCCCTTTCTGATTATGTTTTTTCTCCCAGAAATTCAAAGGGATATTTTTTCATCCTGCGAAGTGCCAGAACCATAAGAACAAATAAAATACCTGCGAAGAACATACAGGACTGCCAGATGGTCGGAAGTAATGGATCATAGCCAAAGTTATGTTTTCCATATACAGCCTGGTTCAAAGGACTGATCCAGCAGATCAGTACATTCACCTGATACATTTCATATTTTTCCTTATGCAAAATTGCGGCTACCACACTGGGTTCCAGTAAAAATCCAAATACACTATAAAGTAGTCCAAACACCATGCCTTTTGTTTTTCCTTTATAAAGATTTCCAACAAGGATCACAAAACCAAGTGTCAGGGAATAGCAGAATAACAGGAGAAAAACCTGCAGCATACAGCCATACGGAGAGATACTCTCCATGACTCTTACTGTAGAGGGGACCTGCAAGTTTTTCCCCAGTTCAGAATATCCGAGCATGGCAGCAGTCTCGCTCCACAGGTTGCCCGGATAACTGTCCTTCATACACAGTACAGATGTAAATAGCAGCATCAATACTGTATAAAGAGCAGTCACAAGAATAATATAAATAAACTGTCCCAAAAGCCATTTTTTCTTTGTTGTTCGAATTAACTGATATGGAGTAACTGGTGTCATCTTTGGCAGGTCTGAGAACAACAGAAGCAACAGAAGAGAACTGAGCAGTACTGCTGTTCCATCCCCAAAGGTCCAAAGAAATGGCTCTACAGCCTGTACCGGTGTATCATAGTTTTCCATAACAACCATGATTCTTCCAGTGAGAAGAAAGCTAAGTACAAATTCCAGAAGGAAGGTAAAAATGACTTTTGGATTTCGAAAATAGCCAAAGAAATTGTAATGTACAATTCCAAGTACCTGCTTCATATCAGTAGCCCAGATCCCTGTCTATAATACTGCCATCCACGGCGTTAATGGTAAGGAAGCTCCAGTTTGGATAGTCTGTGATGTCCGAGTAACTATTCCCATCATAGTCACCTTCCACTTTTCTGCTTCCAAAGAAATCCCAAACGGGAACCAGAAGACCTGTATGCGGATCTGTGGATGGTTCATAAATTCTTGCATAGCCCAGAACAATCCGGTCAACATCATAAACTCTTGATTTTTCATATTCCATATTATCTGCATTGGTCACTACCATCATTTTTTCATATGTTTTCATAATCTCAGAAAATGGAAGAAGGTTTAAATTTTCTGTTTTTGTCTCTCCTATGGTATAAGGGTTTGAATAATACATGCTTTCAATTCCATCTTTATCGACAAAGAAATAAAGACTTTCATAAGACCAGGTCTCCATAGTGCTGTCCATATCTTCATAAGCACCGCCATCTGCCATTGCCTGAGTAATCGGAACACCGTTTATAGTACGTGTGTAATAAATCGCATATCCGCTTCCAAGATTACTTAAACTATTATCCTCTTCAAGACTATTGCACAATGCATAACTCCAGTCTGAAAACTGCAGATCTGTAATCCCCATTTTATCTACTTTTTCCTGTACCATTTTTTGGGCTTCATCTAATGAAATCCCAATGGACTCCTCAGTAGGTTTTTCTCCTTCACTGGAAGAAGTATACTCAGACCAGATCGTGTCCACAGGCAGCTTTTCCCCGCCAGATTTTGCCGTTTTTCGGATTTTGACAGATAAGGTATCGGATCCGTAGGAAGATGTCTTGTAAAAATATTCCGTTCCATCCGGCATCTGTGCAACACCGGAGAAGTCATTTTCCGCAGTACCATTTTCTGTCTCCTGGGAGCCTGCAACAGGTCTTCCTTCTACCAGCGTCTTCTTTTCCGGAGCAGCCTCATATTCCTGCTCATACATCTCAATTTCTCCATAAATGTCATAAATATAATTTCCATCTTCATCTGTTCCATAGTTATAGGGATCCAGATTTCCGTTTGCTACATCTTCTTTTAGTTCATCCAACGTTTTTTTGATTTCATCCTTTGTCTGGGTATAATAGCTATCCGATGTATACAGCTTTGCCTCTGAGAAAAAGGCATTTGTAATACGGTCAAGAAGATCCTGTGTAACTTCTGCAGGCGTGACAGAAATTGCGGATATCTTTTCTACATCCGGTATTTCTACGGTGGCATCCGTGTTCACTACAAGTTTTGCACTGTCATCTGTAGTCTGACTTTTATAGGTTTCCGGAGCATTGAGCAGGTCTCGAATAGTTGTTCTTACCGCTGTGTTCTTATCCTTTGTATTTTCAGAAGAGTCCTCGTTCACCATATCTACGCCTTCAGTTTCTGTATAAGCATTTTCTACCTTGCTCCCTTTTGGTTTTACAAGGGAAGATTCCGGGGTCTGGGCACATCCTGTGAGCATTCCTATACAAAGTGTTAATCCTACAATTTTATTTATGTTTTTTCTCATGTTGAATAAATTCTCCTTCCTGTTTATGTCCACAAGTATAGCATCTTTCATTACACCAAATCTTCCGCAAGTTGTAACTGTTCTGTAAATTCCAATTATTTACCATAAAACAGATACGATTGTTCCTTTTCCCAGATGGCTTGTAATTTCCAGCTGAAATCCATGTATATCTGCAATTTTCTGGCATAGCGCAAGACCAAGCCCAACACTTCCCTTTACTCTGGAACGTGATTTATCGACCATATAAAAAGCTTCTGTTACTCTTTTCAGATCCTCCTCTGGAATTCCCTTCCCATAATCCTGAACGGATAAATGATTTTGGGTTGCCTCCAGTATGATTTTTGAATTCTCATCGGAAGCCTTGACTGCATTATCAATAAAATTTGTCACTGCACTCATCATAAGGTCCGGATCAAATGTTTTTCTAAGCTCCTCTGGATTACAATGTATTTCAAGACAAATTTTTTTCTCCTGAAGCCTGTAAGTAACAAGTTTTTTTACATCTTCCAGAAATTGATTCATCTGAACTTCCACTGGAACAAATTCTGCTTCACCTGTTTCATATAATCCGGTAAGTTCCAGCATTTTCACTGAAAGCCTGGAAAGCCTTCGGCATTCATTTCTAATATAATCAAGCGCTATCTCCTGCCTCTTGGGAGATAGGCGTACCGTTAGAAGTGTATCTGCATATCCTATGATTGCAGTCATCGGTGTCTTTAATTCATGGGCCAAACTTCCAAGCAGCTGTCTCTGTGCCTGGTTTACGGAAGAAAGCTTTTCAATCTGCTCCCTTACTTTACCTGTCATAAGATTAAAGCTTTTCCCAACCTGTGCCAGTTCCGTCTTTCCCTCTGATGGCACTTTTATCTCATAATTTCCATTTGCTACAGAAACAGCCGCTTCTTTTAGCCTTGTGAGCGGTTCCATAATTTTCCGCAAAGTCAAAAACAGGAAAAAGCCAACAAACAGAACCAGAAACAAGGTAAACCCTCCTGCCTGATAAAACAGTGTCTGACTCTGTTTTTGTACACTGGTAATATCTTTGTAGGTGACGATCTGATAGTTCATGTCTGTAGAACTGTAGCAGGAAGAATAAAAGAGCAAAAATACGTTGCCATTTGTTTTGCTGAGCAGTGGTTTATCACAATAGATGTCATTTTCGAATCCATCATGTTTGTTTTTTGTTAGGTTTCTGATATTTTGCAGATCAAACTCATATTTTGTCCCATTATATTGTTCTTTTCCATCCTGATATAAAACGGCGCTGTCGTGGAATACCTGAAGAAAAGCATAAATAATCATTTTTTCCCGGATTTTATCATCAGTGTCCTGTGTTTCACTTTTAATCCGCATTAGCATGTTTTCAAACTTAGAAATATTTGTTTGAAACCTGCTATTTTCATAACTGTTGATATTCTGTATGCTCTGATTTTTCCACCTGTAAGTTGTATAGAAAAAAATTCCAGATGACAGCAGAAGCACCACGCAGATTACCTGTAAAAAAATTTTTGTAAATAGCTTCATAAATCCACCTCAAGTCGATAACCAATTCTAGGAATGGTTTTGATTTTATCCTGCCAGCTTAGTTTTTTTCTGATGCGTCCAACGTGTGCATCCACAGTTCTTGTTTCTCCGCAGAATTCCTCCTTCCACAGTTCCTGCAAGATCTGGCTTCTGGTAAGTGCTTTATTTGGGTTTTTTACGAACACCATAAGGCAGTTATATTCCATAGGTTTTAAATATATTTCTTCTCCATTTTTCGTAACTATGTGACTTACGGTATCAATTATGACATCGTCTATCTGAATCTGTTTCGGTGCCGTTCCATAACGATCTAACACTTTTTCCAAACGCACCATTACCTCCAGCATTTCAAAAGGCTTTACTATATAGTCCTCGGCTCCGTCTTTTAACCCTTTTACTTTACTTGTAACATCAGCCTTTGCCGTAAGAAATATAACCGGAATACCAAACTTTTTTAATTCCGGTAAAAGGGTATAACCATCCTTTCCCGGAAGCATAATATCCACAAGTGCGCACTGAAATTCATGGTCCTGTACGACGCCTTCACTTGCATCATTTCCATCCAGATAACCTACTGTTTCATAGCCAGCAGCTTCCAGATTCATACAAAGCAGATCATTGATTGCCATTTCATCTTCTATCACCAGTATTCTTGCTTTCATAATAATGTTCCTTTCATTTTACACAAACCCGATTATTTCTTTATTGTGCGTGATTTTTACTATTACAATTATACACTAATTTCAGTACTGCGAACGTAACCGATTTGTAAAGAAAAAGGAATCAAGAACGATCCATCTGGAAGTCGTTTTGATTCCTCAAATCCCACTACATTTTTGATTTCATTTTGTTAATTGTGTTTATATGAGTCACACCCTCCCTCTCTTAGAACTGTCTATTTCCCGACAGACAATCATGAGAAAATCTCACCACAATAAATGAAAACTGGATACTAGCTATACGTTATGTAGTGGTATACTTAAGGTGCCGAATAAGATCGGAAGGGGATTGGTGCTTACAAGCCCGTCCGACAGACTGATTTTCAGCTCCTTAGGTGTACCACTTTTTGTTTCCATCGGGTTTTGATGAGGACGCAGGACAGCCAACAATTAAGCAAGGAGCTGCATCGGCTTATGCGAAGGAGGTTTGCTTTATGGAAGTATTGTATAAGCGGTGTTGTGGGATTGACATTCATAAAAATATGATGGTAGCCTGTATTTTTACGAGTGTCAGAAAAAAAGAAATCCGTCAGTTTTCAACAATGACGGAAGATATTCTCCAATTAGTTTCGTGGCTGAAAGAAACAGATTGTGAGATGGCTGCCATGGAAAGTACGGGCTCTTATTGGAAACCTGTATATAATATATTTGAAGAAGAACAGATACCGATCATGGTTGTGAATGCGCAGCATATCAAAGGAGTTCCCGGACGTAAGACGGATGTAAAAGATGCAGAGTGGATTGCCGATCTGGTACGCCATGGATTAGTAAAAGCAAGTTACATACCAAATAGGGATCAAAGAGAACTGCGAGAAATAACCCGTTACCGCCAGGAGATAACTGAAGAACGTGCTCGTGAATTAAATCGAATCCAGGCTGTGTTAGAAGGCTGCAATGTTAAATTGAGCAGTGTAATTACCGATATCAGCGGAAAAAGCGGTATGACAATTTTAAAGGCAATTGTATCTGGAGAAACAGATCCGGTTGTTTTAAGTGAACTTGCCGAAGGAAGAGCCAGAGATAAAATTCCAGAAATGCAGAAATCCCTACAAGGACGGATATCAGAACATCAGCAAAAAATGTTGAAACATCAACTTGGGCATATTGAAAGCCTGACCGCTTTAATTATGGATTTAGATGCAGATATTAAAAAAAAACAGAATCCATAAATTGGGCAATCGAAGCTTTGGATGATATGCCTGGGATTGGAAGAAAAAGTGCAGAACGAATTTTAGCGGAAACTGGTGTGGAAATGGAGCACTTTCAAAATGAATCCCGTTTCAGCTCATGGGCGGGGCTTGTGCCTGAGTGTAAGGAAAGCGCCGGAAAAAAGATGAGTACACGAATACGGAAAGGAAATAAATATTTGAAAGCAACGCTGGTGGAATGTGCTCGTGCTGGAATACGAAACAAGCAAAGTTATCTCTACTCCCGTTATCAAAGAATTGCCGCGCGCAGAGGTGGGAAAAGGGCTTTAATTGCAGTAGCCCATACCATGTTAATCGCGATTTATCATATACTAAAAGAGAAAGTTCCTTATCATGACCTTGGAGCGGACTACTACTCCGTTATCAATCAAGAAAAGATAATCAATAGGAATATTCGTACATTAGAAAAGTTAGGGGTAAATGTAATGATTCAGCCGAAATGAATCTCTTTAACTGTATAATTAAGAGAAGGAAATAAGCCCGCCAAAAGGCGAGCTTATTTAGAATGCTTGTTTATAGGTTATCGCTGAACTACGTTTTCAAGACAGCTCCTTTTTTGTAACCTGCCTATCTTCTGTCTGCACCGCTTTCCTTATAGTAGCGTTCCTTGCTCTGATACATTCTTGCATCTGCAGCTTTTGAAATTTCATATGCACTACCCCAGTTTCTCTCTGTGCTGAAAACCCATCCGTACGAAACAGTCATTGAATCAACAAACTTTCCATGCCAGTTTGCCACATTGGAGTCGAAGCTATGTATCAGCTCTTCCACCTGGTTTGGATTCTCTGTGATGATCACTGCAAATTCATCTCCACCGATTCTGTATACCTTTCCATACTCATGAAAGCTGTCTCTCATGCAATCTGCCGCTGCGCATATAAGCTCGTCTCCTGCCATATGGCCATAAGAATCATTTGCCCGTTTTAATCCGTTCAGATCTACAGAAATGTATACCCATTCCTCACTAAGATTAAGCTTTTTCATATCATTTTCATATGCGTGCCTGTTTAAACATCTGGTAAGCTCATCCGTATTTGAGGTGTATATCAGTTTTTCTTTTTCCAGTCTTTCTTTCATCACTTTGGAAAACATATAGGTTATACAGCAGGATGCCAGTACCAAATATGCGCCTACTATAAAAATAGCAATCATGCCGCCCTGCTGATAAAATGAATCCTCTACAGTTACAAAAACAATATAGTTATCATTCTGGCGCATCATGCATCTGCAGTGCTTTCCATCCATTCTGATCTGTGTTACAGTCGCACCGTCATCACTGTCAGGATTCGCTGATATCCCCACATCTTCCAGTTTTTTCCCTAATTTGCTACTGTCCGTGGCTCCTTCTATTACCTGTGTATCCGCATCTGCAACTATAATTTCAATGCCTTTATATACCGGCATTCTGGCAACTACATTGGAAATGTTATTCTGCTTTATTTCATTGAGAAGTCTCTTTGGCTCAATTCCCACCTGGATCATCTTGGTTCCGTCTTCATTCCAGGTGATGGCATACATCATTTTCTTTCCCTCTGCAGTATTTGGAGTAACATCCTGGCACATGGTCAGCGATTTATTCTTAAGCATGGGCTTAAAATACTCCATCTGCGCACCGGAATCAAAATTATAGCCAAAATACTTGGGCGCAGAACCACTGTAAATAGTTCCCTGATCATCAAACAGATGTATCTCATCAACGGCCATTAATTTTGCTATTTTCTGCAGCTCATTCACATCATATTCTACCGCCGGATCAGCATCAATCATATATGACACAGCTTTAGCCCTTACAATATAATCGTCCTTTAACGATTCGATCAGCTCGTTCCTGCTCTCATCATTTTTATCAAGCACAGTAATCACACGATCAAGAAGCACCTTTGATGTTCTATGGGCATTTTTGTCATTAACATATTTCAAAATGCTCGCTTCAAGGAGTAAGGCAACCACAATTATCATAATAGATAAAATTATAATTTTTTTCTTCTTCATATTTCCCGTTCCTTTGTCAGATATGTGGTTTTAGTGTAGCAAACGGCAGATGGGATGTCAACCTGGGAATCGTGTGCAGGCATCAGAAACATTGTACAATTTTTATAAATTTCCCCATTATCATTGCTATTTTTTGGTAAAAAGAGTATACTTTGAAATACTAAACATCAGGAGTACAAAATTATGAACACACACTCATCCGGATATTACAGCATAGACAAAGACTATAATATCCTAAGCTATAACGACACTGCCAAACAGCTGTACCCCAATCTCCAGCCGGGAGTGAAATGCTATAAGGCACTTATGGGGCTTGATTCCCCATGCCCACCCTGCCCTGTAGCACTGGGGATACAGGGACCAAAGACTTACCTGGATCCGATCCGCCATATTTATGAAACAGTTGATGCAGTAGAGACTGTACAGCCCGATGGCAGCAGAGGACATGCACTTGTATTCAGCACAGTAGCCGAAGGAGAAAGCCTGTCAAAGTCTATTCCCACAGGTGAGAACTCTCTCCGTCTGCTGGGTGCCATCAACCTGCTTGCTTCTGACTACATGTCTGTTTATGGCGTAAACCGGGAAACCGGGAAAATCTCCGTATATCGTTCCAGATTTACTGATGCTTTTGCGGATCTCGATATTAAAGATAATTCAGACTATAAACTGTCATTTGATTTTCTCATTCAGAAATATGTTCATCCGGATGAGCGTTCCTATGTATCCAGACACCTGAATTATGAAACCCTGCTGGAAAGACTTTCTCAGGAAGCCTCTTTCAAATTCCATTTCAGGCTTGTCACAGATACTGTCCATTACTATTATCTGCTCATTGCCAGAAACGGAAACGCCGATGACTATCGGGATTTTGTGATTGCAGTGGCCTGTGAAGACAATGATGTGACAGCACGCAAGATTTATGAAAACCAGCTCCACTCTCTTCTGGCATCCATTACCCATGCTGCCGGCTACTTTCATCTCGACCTTACAGATGATAAGATTCTGAAGATCGGAGGAACCTCTGCCCTGGCCTATGGGCTGGATGCTGACGCTTCCATTGACCATTTTATCGCAGAGACTGCTGTTTTCATACCGGTATTAAAGGACAGAAACGATTTCATCAATGCATTTTGCCGCAGTTCCCTGATGAAAAGCTATGAGGACGGTCAGGTGGAAGTCACCAGGGTTTCCCGCTGTCTCTACGATGACAATATAGCCAGGATTTCCAAATATGTGGCGAGACTGCTGCTCAATCCTTCCAACAACCATCTGGAAGCAATCCTCTACGGTGAAGATGTCACCAGAACACAGGAAGCCTATGAGACACAGGTAAGTATTGTCCAGACACTGAGCAGCAACTACCTGAACGTATACCTGATCAACCCCAGAGAAAAAACTCTCTCTGTGATCAAGCAGGAAGACCATGATGTCCCTGATCCAGACAAAAAACACAACGATACATATCCCTATGATCTTTTCCTCTCAGATTATATCCGGCAGCGTGTATATCCGGATGACCGTACAATGCTGGAAGAATCACTGGAACTGGGTAATGTAATGAGTGTTTTGTCCGGTCAGTCCGAATACAAGGGAAATTACCGGATAAATGACAGGGATGGTATCCATTACTATCAGTTCCGCTTTATCAAAAACGAAGACTCCGGTATCATTGTTCTGGGATTTCTGAATGTGGACGATGTGGTGGAATCAGAGATCCGGCACCAGAAGCTCCTTAAAGAAGCTCTTGACACTGCCGAACGCGCCAATGCAGAGAAATCCAATTTCCTTTCCCGTATGTCCCACGATATGCGTACACCTCTGAATGGGATCATTGGTCTGCTGGAAATTGATAAAAAACATGAAAATGATGTTAAATTCCTTAAAAATAATCGTGAAAAAGCATTCATTTCGGCCAGTCATCTGCTTTCTCTCATCAATGATGTGCTGGATATGTCCAAAATCGAGGAGGGTGGACTTGTACTCAACCATGAACCTTTTGATCTGATCAGATATGAAAAAGAAACACAGATGCTGATCGATATGCAGGCACAGAAAAACGGCATTGATTTCACCGTTCATATCGCACCGGAGATATACGAACATCCCTTTGTATACGGAAGCCCTCTGCACCTCCGTCGTGCCATGATGAATATTTACAGTAATTGTATCAAGTATAACAGAGAGAATGGGGCGATCCATACGGAGATCAATATTCTCCCTTCCCATGATCATAAACTGGTCTGCAGATGGACGATCTCTGATACGGGAATCGGCATCAGCAGAGAATATCTGGAGAAGATCTTTGAACCCTTTACTCAGGAGAAGGTGGATGCCCGGAGTGTATATCATGGCACCGGACTGGGTATGAGCATTGCCAAAGCGCTATTTGAACAGATGGGGGGTACCATTGAGATTTCCAGTACTCCGGGTATCGGAAGTACTTTTGTGATCACTCTGCCATTTGAAGAGGCAGAAGAAACGGATATCTCTTCTGAGACAGAATCTGAGCGAAACTCCATTCAGGGCATAAAGATCCTGCTGGCGGAGGATAATGAGATAAACCGAGAGGTGGCACAGGTACTCCTTGAAGAAGAAGGGGCTGTGGTAACTGCAGTATCCAATGGCAGGGAAGCTGTGAAACTTTTCTCCAGTCATCCTGAGGGGACATTTGATGTAATACTTATGGATATTATGATGCCTCTGATGGATGGATACGAAGCCACACGCCAGATCCGGAAGCTTGACAGGACGGATGCTTCTTCCATTCCCATCA
>ENA-OPDH01002216-OPDH01002216.1-human-gut-metagenome-genome-assembly--contig:-NODE-2216-length-12893-cov-3.915018_pt1 | contig 12893 bp, 13 predicted proteins | sample MGYA00241260_ERZ501500 | MGnify/ENA primary metagenome ERZ501500 (study PRJEB25962, sample SAMEA2042519) | human gut metagenome | biome: human gut; feature: human-associated habitat; material: faeces...
CATGATTTTTGCCGCGGCTCGCGGGATGCAAAGCAGATCTGCGGCCGCCTGATCGCGGCGGCGCTGGCACGCGGTGCGCGCGACAATGTGAACGCGCTCGTTCTTTTCCGCTGAAGCGCAACAGGGGGATCACTATGGAACAATCAATGAATCGCTATATCGGTCAGATGCTCGACGACCGCTACGAGATCCTGGAGATCATCGGCAGCGGCGGCATGTCGGTCGTCTACAAGGCCATGTGCCACAAGCTGCACCGCTATGTTGCCGTCAAGATCCTGCGCGATGAGATGGCGGCGGATGCCGAGCTGAAAAACCGCTTTCAGGCGGAGGCGCACGCGGTCGCCATGCTCTCGCAGCCGAATATCGTCTCGGTCTACGACGTCAGCCGCGGCGAGACGGAGTATATCGTCATGGAGCTCATCGACGGCATCACGCTCAAGCAGTATATGGAAAAGCGCGGCCAGCTCAACTGGCGTGAGGCGCTGCACTTCATCACGCAGATCATGAAGGCGCTCTCGCACGCGCATTCGCGCGGCATCATCCACCGCGACATCAAGCCGCAGAACATCATGGTGCTTCGCGACGGCAGCGTCAAGGTTGCTGACTTCGGCATCGCCTGCCTCGCCAACTCCGCCAACACGCTCACGCAGGAGGCGCTCGGCTCGGTGCACTACATGTCGCCCGAGCAGGCGAGGGGCGACCGCACGGACGCGCGCTCGGACATCTACTCCGCGGGCGTCGTGCTCTACGAAATGCTGACGGGGAGACTCCCGTTCGAGGGCGACAACGCCGTTTCCGTCGCCATCCAGCACCTTTCCTCCGTGCCGCTCTCGCCGCGCGAGATCAATCCCGACGTGCCCGAAGCGCTTGAGCTCATCTGCATGAAGGCGATGGCCTCCGATTTGGAGAAGCGCTACGCCTCGGCGGATGAAATGCTCGCAGACCTTGAGGAGTTCCGCAAGAATCCCGAGGTCGACCTCGACTTCACGATCGAAGACCTGCACCGCGAGACCGTGGACGAGCCCACGCAGTATATCCCCGCCGTGCACACCGTCTCCAAGGCACAGAAGGTGCAGGAGGCGGACGACGAGGAGGACGAAGAGGCATCCCCGCACAAGCTGGGCACGCGCAAGCTGCTCACGATCATCGGCGCGGCGGTGGCCGCGGTGGCACTCATCGTGCTGCTCTGGCACGCGATCTTCAGCGATCTTCTCGGCGGCGAGCAGACGCCGACAGAGTATGTGGTGCCGTATCTCATCGGCATGACCATCGACGAGGCGAACGAGGACGAAAACGTGAAGGGTATCTTCACGATCGAACAGATCGGCCAGCGCGCGAGCAGCAAATACGCGGCGGGTCAGATTATCGAGCAGTCGCCCGAGCGCGGCAAGACCGTAAAGGGCAACCGCGTCATCTCGGTTTTCGTCAGCTCCGGCGCCAAGACGGAGAAAATGCCGAATCTCATCAACAAGGAGTACCGCGACGCAACGCTCCAGCTCACCAACCTTGACTTGAACCTTGTCGTCAACGACCCGGTCGAGGAATACAGCAGCATCACGAAGGGCTATGTCATCCGCACGATCCCCGAGTTTGGTGAAACGCTTCAGGAGGGCGACAGCGTCACGCTCGTCGTCAGCAAGGGCGAGCAGCCCAAGCCCGTGACGGTGCTCTCTTTCATCGGCATCGACATTGAGATCGTCCGCCAGCAGGTCACGCAGACCGGCCTTGTCGTCGGCGAGGTGACGCAGCGCGCATCCGACGAGCCCTACGGCACGGTCATCGAGCAGAGCATCAACGCCGAAACGAAGGTGGACGCGGGCACGACCATCAACTTCGTTATCAGCGAAGGCCCCGCCATGCCGGACTACGGCGATGACGCCACGACCTCCGGAGGGGAACCGCAGCCGTGAGAGGAAGAATACAGCGCGCACTGAGCGGCTTCTACTATGTCAAATGCGCGGACGGACAGCTCTACACCTGCAAGGCGCGCGGCAAATTCCGCAGGGAGGGCATTTCGCCGCTCGTGGGCGACGACGTCGAATTCTGCGAGGTGCCGGGCGGCGAAGGCCGCATCGACGAAATTCTGCCGCGCCGAAACAGCTTTGACCGCCCGAGCGTCGCCAACATCGACCAGATGGTCATCGTCTGCTCACAGGCGATCCCGAAGACCGATCCATATTTGGTCGACCGCATGACGGCCATCGCCGCGCTCAAGGGCTGCGACGTGCTCATCTGCATCAACAAGTGCGACTTAGACCCCGCGGACGCGCTGCGGGAATACTATGAAAACGCGGGCTTTCGCACCGTCAGCGTCAGCGCGGAGACGGGCGAGGGCATCGAGGCGCTACGCGCCCAGCTCGTCGGGCGGCTCTCCGCCGTCACAGGCAACTCCGGCGTTGGCAAGTCGAGCATTCTGAATGCGCTCGACCCCAGCATGTCGCTCAAGACGGGCGAAGTGAGTCAGGCGCTCGGCCGCGGACGGCACACGACGCGCCATGTTGAGCTCTACGAGCTACCCTGCGGCGCGGAGATCATCGACACACCGGGCTTTTCCTCGTTCGAGACGACGGGGCTCAATTTGGAGCTCAAAGAAAAGCTACCCGAGTGCTTTTTGGACTTTTCGCCCTACCTTGGCGACTGCCAATTCGTCGGGTGCAGCCACACAAAGGAAAAGGGCTGCTCGGTGCGTCAGGCCGTAAAAGATGGCAGGATCGTCAGAGGGCGGCATGAAAGCTACTGCCGACTCTACGACGAGCTCAAGGACCTGCGCGAATGGAACGCGGGCAGTCAAAAACGACGCTAACCGAAAATAAAATGGACAAAGGCCCGCTTCCGAAAGGAAGCGGGCCTTCGCCATTTAGAGAGATGAGAGAGGGATCAAATATCAATCCTGAAACAGGGGGGTGGAGAGGTAACGGTCGCCGGTGTCGGGCAGCAGGACAACGATGGTCTTGCCCTTGTTCTCGGGACGCTTGGCGAGCTGGATACCGGCCCAGACGGCAGCGCCGGAGGAGATACCGACCAGCACGCCCTCGCTGTGGCCGACAAGCTTGCCGGTGGCAAAGGCGTCGTCATTTTCGACGGTGATGATCTCGTCATAGATCTTGGTATCAAGAACGTCAGGCACAAAGCCCGCGCCGATGCCCTGGATCTTGTGTGCGCCTGCGGTGCCCTTGCTCAGCACAGGAGAGGAAGCAGGCTCTACAGCCACCACCTTGACGTTCGGGTTCTTGCTCTTCAGGTACTGGCCCACGCCGGTCACGGTGCCGCCGGTGCCCACGCCTGCCACAAAGATATCCACCTTGCCGTCGGTGTCCTCCCAGATCTCGGGGCCGGTGGTCTCGATGTGGGCCTGAGGGTTGGCCGGGTTCACGAACTGACCGGGGATGAAGGAATTCGGGATCTCCTTTGCCAGCTCATCGGCCTTGGCAATGGCACCCTTCATGCCCTTGGCACCCTCGCTCAGCACCAGCTCTGCACCGTAAGCCTTCATCAGCTGGCGGCGCTCCACGCTCATGGTCTCGGGCATCACGATGATGATGCGGTAGCCCTTGGCGGCTGCCACAGCGGCCAGACCGATGCCAGTATTGCCGGAGGTAGGCTCAATGATCACGGAACCTTCCTTCAGCAGGCCCTTTTCCTCGGCATCATCAATCATCTTTTTGGCGATGCGATCCTTGACAGAACCGGCCGGATTGAAGTATTCCAGCTTGGCAATGATGTGGGCAGGCAGCTCCTGCTCCTTTTCAATGTGGGTCAGCTCCAGCAACGGAGTATGACCGATCAGCTGATCTGCGGCAGTATAAATCTTGCTCATTGTAGTTTCCTCCCTGATACAGTTATGGGCACATGTGCCCTGCTGGACGACCCGGTTCTAAAACCTTTATACCAACATCATTTGTGGGTTTGATGGTATTATAGACCCGTTCTGTGCGGTTGTCAATGGATTTTTTGAAAAAAGTGGGATTGAAATATTATTTACCCTGTTGTATAATAGGTTAACAACTCAATCTATAACCAACAAAGGAAGTACACTATTATGATCGTGTCCACCAAAGGGCGCTATGCACTGCGCGTGATGATCGACCTTTCCGAGCATCAGTCTGAAAAATATGTCCCTCTCAAGGAGATCGCTGCCCGGCAGGAGATCTCGGAAAAATATCTGGAAAACATCCTCAAGGTGCTGGTGCAGAACGGCTTTCTGGAGGGCTTGCGCGGCAAGGGCGGCGGCTACCGGCTCACCCGCAGCCCGGATCAGTACACCGTGGGCGAGATCCTGATGCTGACCGAGGGCAGCCTTGCGCCGGTGAGCTGCCTGACCCCCAATACGACCCCCTGCTCCCGCATGGCAAACTGCCGCACCTACGAGATGTGGAAGGGGCTGAACGATCTGATCTCCAACTACTTCGGCAATATCACGCTGGCCGATCTCGCCCGGCCTGATCAGGCCGGAAATGATTATGTGATCTGACGGTATTTCTGATAACATGCAAAAAGGCGCACCGGCTTGACCGGCGCGCCTTTTTTTGCACAGTTCTCGGCGAAATGTGCAATTTTTCTTATCCAGAATCACGGTTGATGGATTGGGGCTCCTGCGGTATACTTTACCCTTGATGTGTCCATTTACGCTTTTGATCGAGGAAAGGGGAACTTTACTACGAAATATATTTTTCAGTTTGCGCGCATTCTTGCGTTTTGTTTTTTGGGCGAGATCCTTCATGTAGTGCTGCCGCTGCCGGTCCCGGCCAGCGTCTACGGTCTGGTGCTGCTGCTGGCAGCGCTGAACTTCAAGCTGGTAAAGCTGGACGATGTGAAAGAGGTGGGAACCTATCTCACAGGCATCTTCCCGCTGTTGTTCGTGCCCGCTGCCGCCGGTGTGATGGAACTGTGGGCAGAGATGGGCGAGATGCTGCTGCCCATCCTCATTGCCATTATCCCGGTCACTGTGCTGGTGATGGTGAGTGCAGGCAAGACCACGCAGGCCCTGACCGGCCGCAAGAAAAAGGAGGCTGACAATGACGCAGCTGCTGAATGATTTTTTGTCCGGCTCCGCAGCATGGGGCGTTCTGCTTACGCTGGCCGCGTTTGCACTGGGCACCCTTATCAATAAGGTGACAGGCAAAGCCATTTTTAACCCGCTGCTGCTGGGCAGCATCTTTGTGATCATCTTTCTGTCGGTGTGCAGCATCCCGTATGCGGACTACAAGGCCAGCGCGGCACCGGTGAACTATCTGCTGCTGCCCGCCACCGTGGCACTGGCCATTCCGCTGTATGAAAAGATCGACCTGCTGAAAGAGAACGCCGCCGCCATCATTGCGGGTATCTCGGTGGGCACGCTGGTGAGCCTTGGCAGCGCACTGGCGCTTGCACTGGCGCTGGACCTGACCCGTGAGCAGTATGCCACCCTGCTGCCCAAATCCGTGACCACTGCCATCAGCATGGATGTGGCCGCTGAGCTGGGCGGCATTGCTGCCCTGACCGGTGCGATCGTCATTGTTACCGGCATCGTGGGAGCGCTGCTGGCTGAGACGGTGTGCAAGATGTTCCACATCACCGACCCCATCGCCAAGGGCGTGGGTATCGGAACTTCGGCCCATGCCGTGGGCACCAGCAAAGCCCTGCAGATGGGCGAGGTGGAAGGTGCCATGAGCGGCCTTTCCATTGCGGTGGCCGGTGTGCTGACCGCAGTGCTCTGCCCGGTGTTTGTGAACCTGATCCGGTAAAGGATTTAAAATAGCCGCTCTGGCTTTTTTCAGTAGAATTTATTTATTGATCCGGGAACCTCAGTTTACAACAAAAAATGAGATAGGCAACCCCTTTCGGGGAAGTCTATCTCATTTTTTTGTTGAGGCTGTTTTTATACGCCGCTGTGTTCCCGTTCATCCTTCAGGATGGCCGTCACGCTCTGCATGGTGCTTACTGCACGATGCAGTTCTTCGTCGCCAAGCTCTGCACGCAGGCGGGCGTAACAGCGCTGCATGAACGCGCGCTCCTCCGCCATCAGCTCCACAGCCTTGCTGGAAAGCTCCACATAGGTGCGGCCCGCTTCACGGTCGGTCTTCCATGCCACAAAGCCATTGTCCTGTAGCTTTTCAACGGCCTTGGAAAGCTCTGTCACCTTCAGGCCCATAACGGCAGCAAGGTCAGCCAGATAAACCTTACTGTCCGGGTGCTGTTCAGCCTGCATCTTGATGTAATATAAGATCAGGTAATCCGCCCGCTGGATGGTGCTGAACACCTTGTCGATATCAAAATTGTGCAGGAAGAACCATTCTTCCGGGTGATGTTTCAGTTCCACGCTCATCATGTATCCTCCCTGTTATTCCCGCTCATTGCGGCGGATATATTCGTGGGTGCCGCCAAGGCTCTTGTAGGCCGGGCGGATGATCTTGTTTGCGCTGAGCAGCTCTTCAATGCGGTGAGCGCTCCAGCCCATCACGCGGGCCACGGCGAACAGCGGCGTGTACAGCTCCATGGGGATGCCCAGCATATCGTACACAAAGCCGCTGTAGAAGTCCACATTGGGGCTGACACCTTTGAAAATTTTGCGCTCCTCCGCGATCAGCTGCGGGGCCATGTGTTCGATCTTGTTGTAAAGGGCAAGGTCCTTGTCGCGGCCCTTCTCGTGGGCCAGCTGTTCCACATAGCCCTTGAATACGACCTCACGGGGGTCACTGAGGGAGTACACCGCGTGGCCCATGCCGTAGATCAGGCCGGAGCCATCGCCCGCCTGCTTGCGCAGGATGCGGCGCAGATACTCGCGCACCTCATCGTCGTCCTCGGGGTTTTCCACATGCTTGAGGATATCCTTCAGCTGACGGTTCACCATCAGGTTGGCACCGCCGTGCTTGGGGCCCTTCAGTGCACCGATGGCCGCCGCGATTGCGGAGTAGGTATCGGTGCCGGAGGAGGACAGCACACGGGCGGTAAAGGTGGAGCAGTTGCCGCCGCCGTGGTCGGCGTGCACCAGCAGGCACATATCCAGCAGCTTTGCTTCCTCGTGGGTGAACTTCTGGTCCGGACGGTAGGTGCTGAGGATGTGCTCTGCCGTGCTCTGGCCGGGCTTGGGCAGGTGGAAGAACATGCTCTGCTTATCGTAGTAGCGGCGCTTCATCTGGTAAGCGTTCACCATCATGGTGGGCATGCTGGCGATCAGATTGATGCTCTGGCTCAGGATATTCTCCAGACTCAGATCCTCGGCGTGCTCATCATAAGAGTAAAGGCCCAGCACGCAGCGCTGCAGCTTATTCATGATATTGGGCGAGGGGGCGTTCATGGTGTCCATGAAGCCTTCCGGCAGGGCGCGGTGCTCTGCCAGGATCTCACAGAAATCGTCCAGCTGCTCCTGGTTGGGCAGACTGCCGAACAGCAGCAGCCAGATCACCTCTTCAAACACAAAGCGGTCGTTGCGGTAGGCCTCGTCCACGATCTCGTTGATGTTCACACCGCGGTAGATCAGCTTGCCGGGAGTGGGGATCACATGGCCTTCCTGATCCTTTTTATAGCCCACAACGTCGCAGACGTTGGTCAGGCCGGCCAGCACACCGGTGCCATCCGGGTTGCGCAGGCCGCGCTTGACCCCCAGACGCTCGCTCGTCTCCGGATCGATGTAGTTGTTGGCAACATATTCCTCACACAAAGTCCGCATCGTGTTCGGGTCCAGCGTTGCCACCTCCGAATGTGCAAAATTCATAAGGGGAATTCTCCTTTCATCCTATTTATATACTTTCCCGCCCACCCTCAATGATGGGTATAATTCTATATTATCGCTTTTGACGAGTAAATTCAAGCATTAACTGCACCGTTCAGCGCACAAAAAGCCGGTTTGGTGCTTTTTTGCGCTTGCATCGCAAAAGGCTTTTTCCCTGTTTCGCATCTTTTTTCAGAGTATATCCGGTATTCTGATTAAAAAAACACCGCTGTCGGAGGGTTTGGGACTATGAAAAAGTTTTTTCTGCCAATCTTTGCGGTCCTGCTGGTGCTGGGTAGCATTCTGCCGCTGGCTGCCTACCGGGTCACACGCGCCGTGCTCAGCGGGGCAGAGCCCGCATCTTCTGCCGCATCTTCTGCCGTATCTTCGCCTGCAGCATCTGCGCAGCCGCCAAGTGCCGTGCCTTCTGCGGATGCCGAGACCTTTCTGGTGGAGGATCAGGCCACCGGACAGGTGCTGGAGCTTTCCCGTCAGGAATACGTTCTGGGTGCTGTCGCCGCCGAGATGCCGGTGAGCTGGCCGGACGAAGCGCTCAAGGCACAGGCCGTTGCCGCCCACAGCTATGCGCTCTACTGCCGGGACCACACCACCCTGCAAAGCGGCGCTTGGCTCACTGCCGACCCAGCCCGGCGGCAGGGCTGCCTGACCGAGCCGGTGCTGCGCAGCTACTGGGGCACCGCCTACGAGCAGAATTATGCCCGCCTCTCCGCCCTTGTGGACGAGGTCTTGGATGAGATACTTTATTATGAGAATGCTCCTGCCTGCGCCAGCTACTTTGCCATTTCCAATGGGCAGACCGAGGCCAGCGAAAATGTATGGGGTTCCGCCCTGCCCTACCTCATTTCAGTGGACAGCAGCACCGACCGTTCCGCTGACAACTACGAATACACCGTCACCTTTTCCGCAGAGCAGGTGCAGCAGGCCCTTGCAGGCCTTGGCATTTCTGCCGACCTCGCCGCGCCGGAGGGCTGGTTCGGCCCGGCAGCGCTGACCAGCGCCGGATACACAAAAACCGTCACGGTCTGCGGGCAGACCGTGACCGGCACGACCCTGCGCCGGGCGCTGGGCCTGCGCAGCACATGCTTTACGGTACAGTACCAGAGCGGGAATTTCAGCTTTACCACCCGGGGTTACGGCCACGGCGTGGGCCTGAGCCAGTGGGGCACAAAGGCCATGGCGGAGCAGGGCAAAAGCTATGCCGATATTCTGGCACACTACTACCCCGGCACGCAGCTGCAAGGATGAAAAAGCGGCCCGCACCGCAAAGGCACAGACCGCTTTTCTATTCACTCTTTTTCTTATACCCGCACCATATCCGGGGTGATCTCGGCCAGAGAATGCGCACCGCACATCTGCATGGTGTCAGCCAGCTCACCGGCCAGCTTATCAATGTAGCACTTCACACCTTCCTCGCCGCCGCCATACACAGCCGTGACGAACGGGCGGCAGATCAGCACGCCGTCTGCACCCAGTGCCAGTGCTTTGAACACATCCACACCGGTGCGGATGCCGCCGTCCACCAGGATCTTCACGCCGGTGCCCTTGAGGGCTGCTGCGATCTCCGGCAGCACCTCGGCAGTGGCCGGGCACTGATCCAGCACGCGGCCGCCGTGGTTGGACACCACGATAGCAGCCGCGCCGGCTTCCTTTGCCTTCAGTGCGCCCTTAACGGTCATAACGCCCTTGACGATGAAGGGGCGCTCGGCCAGCTTGACGATCTCGGCAAGCTCTGCCACGCTCTTGCTGCCTGCGGGCGGAGTCATGTTCTTCAGGAAGGGCAGACCGGCTGCGTCCACATCCATGGCCACGGCAAAGCAGCCGCTGGCCTTGGCCTCGGCCATCTTTTCCTTAATGGTATCAATGTTCCAGGGCTTGATGGTGGGCACGCCGCAGCCGTTTGCTGCGCCAATGGCCTTGGTGGCCATCTCCATAACGGTGGGGTTGGTGCCGTCGCCGGTAAAGGCAGCGATGCCGTTCTCTGCACAGGCGCGCACCAACACATCATTATAGGTCATATCGGTATAGGCTTCGGAGTAGTGCAGGTTCACAGCACCCACCGGGCCTGCAAAGAACGGGTACTTGAAGCTCTTGCCAAACAGCTCAATATGGGTGTCCGGGGTGCCTCCCTCGCACAGGGTGTCCATGTTCACGCGGATCTCGGCCCACTTATTATAATTGCGGATGGCCGTATCGCCCACGCCCTTGGCACCGGGGCCGGGGATCTGGTTTTTGCAGGCCACGCCGTTGCACACCGGGCAGGCCTTGCAGTATTTTCCGATGCACTCGCGCGCATTAGCCAGCACTTCAGGATAAGTCATAATAAAATATCCTCCTTTTATTCCTTTTCTGCAGGGCAAACTCTCTCCGCAGCACTCTCTGCCCCCATCATAGCCCGGTTTTCAGCCGTCGTCAAGGGTTTTGCACAGTTTTCAGTGCAAAGTTCGGAGGCCAGAAACGCAGGCACGTGCTTTTTGAAAAAATACAATTTTTTTCAAAAAAATCCTTGACAAAAGTGCTTCTTTCAGGTATTATAGTGGAGCGCTGAGGGCCACGGCCCAAAACGCAGAACCGAATATGGAAAGATGGCTGAGTTGGTCTAAGGCGCACGACTGGAAATCGTGTAACGTGTCAAAAGCGTTCTGGGGTTCGAATCCCCATCTTTCCGCCAGAAATCCGAAACCTTACGGTTTCGGATTTTTTGTTTTTTCAGCGCTTCTCTGTTCTGCCTTGACTTTTGTCCGCTGTTCCGCTATGCTGAATAAAACATCTGAGGGAGGATTTTTTATGGCATCTTCCAAACGGAAAAAGCACGGCGCGGGCTATGTGGTCCTGATCGCAGTGCTCATTCTTGTACTGCTTGCAGTCGTGGCCGCTGTAACCGGGTACAGTCTGGTAGCCCGCCGGGTGAAAGCGCTGCAGGCAGGCGCGGCCTTTACCTTTGATTATGAGATCACATCCACAGTCGATTCCCCTGCCCTTTACACCATCCTGCAAAAGACAGGCTCCACCAAGGGCACCGTCAACGGCCTGTATGCGCCGGACGCACTGCAGCTGAGCATCTCGGCCCCGGATGCCGTTATCCCGGCAGGCCCGCTCACCCGGGTGTATATCAGCAGCAGCGAGACCTTATACGATGTCGGGCAGCTGTACAAAAATATCCGCTCTTCCATCACCGGCAGCTACCCGCTGGCGAGCCTTCTGCTGCCGGACTGGAGCCTTGGCAGTTATATCTCGCAGGCCCAGCTGGCAAGCCTGCTGGGTGTGGACACCACAGCCACCAGCCTGCAGGACATGACCGAGTTTGAGCTGCCGCAGAAAAAGCTGCAGCGCGTACAGCCGGAAAACGCAAAGGACGGCTACCTTTATTTTCAGCTGGATACCGGTGATGGCAGCGCCAATGCACCGGTACTTGTTATCGGGCTGGAAAAGAGCAGGTTCTTTGCGGATGCCATCCCGGTGCACATCCTGCTCACCATCCCGGAACACGGGGTCAGCATCCAGCTCACTGGCACCGTGAGTGCCCAGACCGTGGTGCTCACTGCGCCCACATCCCGCATGAAGGACGAAGACATCCAGACGCTGGTGCAGATCCGCGATACCATCCAGAGCGTGCTGCAGTTCGTGCAGACCGCTGCCAACAGCGTACAGAACGCGGGCTGATCTTTCCGCAAACATCAAAAGCCAGAAACGGCAGCAGTCGTTTCTGGCTTTTGTTCTGTCATTTTACCGGTCGAGGATGCGGCCATCGGTGGAGAAGGTGACTACATTCCACGGGATGAACTTTCCGCTGTTCTTCAGAGCAGTGATGGCAGCGTGCTCCAGCCCGCCGCAGCAGGGCACCTCCATGCGCAGCACCGTCACGCTCTTGATATCATTGCTGCGGATGATCTCGGTCAGCTTTTCGCTGTAATCCACAGCATCCAGCTTCGGGCAGCCGATGATGGTCACATGGCCCCTCATGAACTCCTCGTGGATATTGGCGTAGGCATAGGCGGTGCAGTCAGCGGCGATCAGCAGCTTGGCACCGTCAAAGTAGGGCGCGTTCACCGGCACCAGCTTGATCTGGCAAGGCCACTGTGCCAGCTGGGACTGCATGGGCACTGCGGCTGCGGCAGGTGCGGTCTGCTCACGGTGGAACTGTTTCATCATGCTGCCCGGGCAGCCATGGAACGCCGGTGCGGCGGGCTGTGCCTGCTGCTGACAGCGGTATCCCGCTACACCCTGCCCGCCCTCACGGTGCCGCTGCTGGTGGTCTCCGCTGTGTTTGCCGCCCTGCTGGTGGGTGCGTACAACGGCTGGCGCAAAGAGGGCATCTGGCTGCAAAACGGCCGCCTGACCCTGCGCTGGCAGCACGGCTTCCATCTGCACGACATCTGCGTGCTCTGCCCTGTTCCGGCCCTGACGGCCATGCAGTCGCCATGGGCCGCGGCGGTGCACCGCACGAACCTCACCCTCACCTTTCCGGGCGGGGTGAAGTGCAGGGTGCGCAGCGTAAAGTGCAGCGAACTGCCTTTTTTGCTTTTCTGAAACTGTAAGGAGTCTTTTTCTGTGATAAAAACTGTATTATTCGATCTGGACGGCACCCTTCTGAACACCATCGACGACCTTGCCGATGCAGGCAACTGGGTGTGTGCACAGCACGGCTGGCCCACCTTTACGGTGGAACAGTTCAAGCACATGGTGGGCAACGGCATCCCGAAGCTGGTGGAGCGCTTCTCGCCGGAAAATGCCCGCACGCCGGAGCAGCTGGCGGCCACGCTGGCCGAGTTCACCGCCCGGTACGACGCCCACAAGGAGGACAAGACGGCCCCTTATCCCGGCATCCCGGAGCTGCTGGACGAGCTGCGGGCACAGGGTGTTCAGTGCGCAGTGTTCTCCAACAAGGCCGACCCGCTCTGCGGCAAGATCATCGCCCACTATTTCGGCACAGGCCGCTTTGCCGCTGTGCGCGGCAACAGGCCCGGCGTGCCCACCAAACCGGACCCCGCCGGGCTGTATGCGCTGATGGACGAGATCGGTGCAGACCGCTCTGCCACCCTGTTCGTGGGCGACAGTGATGTGGACATCCTCACCGGACACAATGCCGGGCTGCCCGCCATGGGCGCGCTGTGGGGCTTCCGGGGCCGCGCAGAACTGACCGCTGCCGGTGCGGATGCACTGGCAGCGGTACCGGAGGATATTT
>ENA-OPDH01002222-OPDH01002222.1-human-gut-metagenome-genome-assembly--contig:-NODE-2222-length-12869-cov-3.627673_pt1 | contig 12869 bp, 8 predicted proteins | sample MGYA00241260_ERZ501500 | MGnify/ENA primary metagenome ERZ501500 (study PRJEB25962, sample SAMEA2042519) | human gut metagenome | biome: human gut; feature: human-associated habitat; material: faeces...
AAGGTCGTAGCTGAGATCCACGATCCGGTTACAACGACAGACGAACTGATCCCGTCCGGCGAGACTTCTTCTTATCGTTCCAACCCGCTTGGACTTGCTGAATTTGCACTTTCCAGAAAGGATCCTGCCTATGTAGGACGCGCGAAAGAGGTCCAGAAAGCCCAGAAAGCGATTGAAGCAGGTACTTGTCCACTGGATGTACTGGATGAATTAAAACCGGTGATGGCAGCAATCCAGAAGTCTTATCCGGAAGTCGGCAAAGGAAATATCGGTGTCGGAAGTACCATTTTCGCGGTCAAACCTGGTGATGGTTCTGCCCGTGAGCAGGCTGCTTCCTGCCAGAAGGTCCTCGGCGGCTGGGCGAATATCGCGAATGAGTACGCAACCAAACGTTACCGCTCGAACCTGATCAACTGGGGCATGCTTCCGTTTATTACCGAAGAGGAACACACAAAGCTTTCTTTCAGGAACGGTGACTATCTCTTCGTGCCGGATATCCGCAAAGCAGTAGAAGATAAAGCTTCCACAATCAAGGCTTATGTCGTAGGCGATGATCTGAAGGAGATCGATCTGAAGCTCGGTGATCTGACGGATGCAGAACGTGAGATCATCCTCAAAGGATGTCTGATCAATTATTACAGAGGTTAATTTTTCTCAGACAATGATATGATTTAAAAGGGACGGAAATTTTTCTGTCCCTTTTTGCAACACTTCCGACTTTTTTATACTCTTATATACAAAGAACCTGTTATGAGAGGAGGGACCTTATGATCGATGCAATTGCATTTAAAGAATTATATAAGACGGTTTATCAGGATCTGTATCGTTTTGCGCTCTGCATGATGCATCATCCGCAGGATGCAGAAGACGCCGTCAGTGAAGCCGTTCTTTCCGCCTATGAGAACATACATAAATTACGCAAAGAAGAAGCATTCCGTTCCTGGATCTTTCAGATTCTGGCAAATGTGTGCCGCCGGAAGTTAAAGAGCCGTGAACGGACCGAGACCGAGCTGAAAGAAGATCATGCTTCTGCCACATACTGTGACGGACTCCGCACAGATGTCGAGCGTGCTTTTCTTATTCTCGATGAAGACGATCAGCTGATTATCGGCTTATCCGTCTATGGCGGTTACAACAGTAAAGAGATCGGAAAAATGCTAAGGCTGAACCCGAATACAGTCCGCTCCCGCAGAAAGCGTGCCCTCGAAAAGATGAGCTGGCTTCTGAAAGAGTAGGATAAAAGAGTAATAGGAGGTGTTTCATATGACAGATCACGAAAAAGAAATACTGGATAAAATAAAACAATCTACGGAAAAAACTCCTGTTCCGGAAAGCCTTGCACCGGATCAGATTATGAAAATGCTGGAAGAGCATAACAGCACTCAGGCTTCCGGACATATCCCGAAAAAGCATGGATTTTCCCGCGGCCACCGGATGCGCGGAGGACTTATTGCTGCCGCACTGGTACTGGTTGTCGGCATTGGTGCCCACATCCGCCAGCAGAATCTTTCTTCAGATTCAGCCACTTCTTCCACAAAAGGCAGTTCTTCAATCGGTACATCCTCCGGTAAGCTTGCCTCTTCCGATACTTTAGAGACGGCAACCGATTATGATGAAGTCTACACATACCTGCAATCTTATCAGGATGAGTTGGATTCTTCATCTGTTACCAGTTCAACTGACAGCGGAATTGTCATGTATTCAACTAAAACAGCCGACAGTGGTGCACGCACCGATAGTTCCAGCTCCTCTTCGGATTCTTCAACAGCCTCTGCACGTGCTGTGGATACTTCATTTTCCGATACCAACGTCCGCACAGAAGGCGTCGGTGAAGCAGACATTGTAAAAACGGATGGAAGTTATCTTTATACACTGAAAGCAAACTCACAGGAAATTTCCATTGTAGATATCCGATCTGATCAGATGAAGGTTGTTTCCGGTATTTCGCTGAATGAGAATTTTCAGGCATCCGAATTTTACCTGAGTGACCAGAAGCTTTTTGTCCTTGGCAACATGCAGAACACGCAGGTTGATTCTGACAGTAAAACCTTGTATCGCGGCAGCTGTACCCGTATCCAGACTTATGATCTGGCAGATATCAACAATCCGAAATCCATCGGAACCGTGGATCAGAGTGGTTACTACCGCACTTCACGTTTTAAAGACGGATATCTGTATGTATTCAGCGACTATTATATTTACGATACGATCACCAAAAAAGATTATCCTTCCTATGTTCCGCTTGTTGGTGACAATCTTCTGAAGCAGTCGGATATCTATCTCCCGACGAACCATGCAGCAGATCAGTACCTTGTTGTCAGCTCCGTTTCCGCTTCCAGTCCGGATAAGGCAGCAGACCAGAAAGCAGTCATGTCTGAGAATGGCGAAGTCTATGTGAGTGAGAACAACATTTATATTTACGAGTATGCGAACAGCAGTATCCTCGCAGATAATCTTGCGGCAAAGAATCAGACGATCCTCCGCAAGCTGTCTTACAATAAAGGAAAACTTTCCGGCTCTGCCCAGGGCAAAGTAAAAGGATATCTGAACGATTCCTTCAGCATTGATGAGTATGACAATACGTTACGGCTGGTGACAACGGTTACGCATAATGTCGGAAGCTCTTCACAGTCCAATTCAGTCTATGTGCTGGATGCAGATTTGAAAACAATCGGTAAGATCGAGGATCTTGCCAAAAATGAACAGGTCTATTCCGCAAGATTTTTCGGCGATACCGGTTACTTTGTAACTTATGAACAGACAGATCCTTTATTCTCCGTAGACTTTTCCGATCCGGAGAATCCGAAGATCCTTGGCAAGCTGAAAATTCCCGGCTTTTCGGAATACCTGCATTTTTACAGTGATAACCTGCTTCTTGGCATCGGTATGGATACCGATGAAAATGGCATTACAAACGGGGTAAAGATCTCCATGTTTGATATCAGTGATCCTTCGGATGTGAAGGAAGTCAGCAAGTACACACTGGATCAGTACTATTACTCGGATGTTTTTTCTGACTACCGTGCAGCACTGGTTGATCCGGAAAAGAATCTGATCGGCTTTCCGCTTTCCGGATCTGCCAACCAGTATGTGATCCTTTCTTACGATAAAGATCAGGGCTTCCAGGTACAGATGCAGGAGGAAGTCAACGGTAATTCTTATCTTGGAACCCGCGGTGTGTATGCAAACGAAAAGTTCTATGTGATCAATGGAAATGCAATTGAAGCATACCGGATGGGAGACTATGTGAAGATAGATGATCTGCTGCTATAGTGCAGCTTTGCAGAAGGAGCTGCCGCTCCGCATACTTTGTACACCATTCCACATCATTGTATACACCAAAATCGTATATAATCGAGTAGGCTGACTCCTACTCGATTCTTATACTTTGTACATCATCTCGCTTAACAGCTCGATGATGTACATTCGCCAAATGCAGATCCTTGTGCAAGCACAAATCTGCACTTGGCTCATCGTATACACAAAAACAGGTGCCCACTGGGATATATCACTAAGATATACTTACGTGGACACCTGTTTTATATTTTCATTTACCTGTTATTCCACACCGTTAAAGCAGTAGGTACATACCTGGCATGCATCAATCCCGATTGATTTGATCAGATCATCCAGTCTGTGATAACGAAGTGAAGTGAAATTCTGTCTCTTGCGGATTTCCTCCAGCATTGCTGCATACCGGTCACTGTTCGGATCCGCATATTCACTCAGTACATTGACATCATTGTCGCCTTCCCACTCACGGATGATCCTTCTTGTGATCAAATCCAGATCTGATTTGGAACGGGAGAAGTTCAAATATTTGCATCCGTACAAAAGCGGTGGACATGCCGGGCGGACATGCACTTCTTTTGCGCCACTCTGATACAGGAACTCTGTCGTCTCACGGAGCTGTGTGCCACGCACGATAGAATCATCGATCAGCAGCAGGCTCCTGTCTTCGATCAGACTATGTACCGGGATCAGTTTCATTCTGGCGATCAGATTACGCTGACTCTGTGTTGTCGGCATGAAGGATCTTGGCCAGGTCGGAGTATATTTGATAAATGGTCTTGCATACGGAATACCTGATTCATTTGCATAGCCTATCGCATGAGCGATACCCGAATCCGGAACTCCTGCAACAATATCCACGTCGATCGAATGGTCATCTCTCTGTGCTAAAAGCTTTCCACAGTTGTAACGCATTTCTTCTACACCAACCCCTTCATAAGAAGAAGTAGGATATCCATAGTATACCCACAGGAACGAACAGATTCTCATCTTTTCACATGCAGGACTTACAGTCTCCACAGATTCCGGTGTCACGTAGACGATTTCTCCAGGTCCCAGCTCTTTGTAATCTGTGTATCCAAGGTTGATATATGCAAAGCTTTCAAAGGAAACGCAGTATGCATTCTCTTTCTTTCCGATCACAACCGGTGTACGTCCGAGAAGGTCTCTGGCTGCATAAATTCCATTCTCTGTCAGAAGCAGAAGCGTCATCGAGCCTTCAACTACTGACTGCACATAACGGATTCCCTCAACAAACGAATCCTTTTTACAGATCAATGCCGCAACCAGCTCTGTAGAATTGATCTGTCCATTGGTCATAGACTGAAAATGTGTATGTCCATTTTCATAAAGATTCCGAATCAGCTGATCCGCATTATTGATCTTACCTACTGTCGTAATTCCAAAGCACCCCAGATGCGACTGGATCAGAATTGGCTGTGGATCATAATCTGAAATACATCCAATTCCAATATTTCCCTTCATTGTATCAACATCTTTTTCAAATTTTGTACGGAACGGCGAATTTTCAATATTATGAATCGCTCTCTTCCAGCCATCACTTCCGTAAGTAGCCATACCTCCGCGGCGGGTTCCAAGATGCGAATGATAATCTGTTCCATAAAAAAGATCCAGATTACATGCTTCTTTTGATGCAACGCCAAAAAATCCTCCCATATCTGTAGGTCTCCTTTCTTTATCCCAATGCCATAGCCTGTATTTTTCATCTATTTTTTAGTGTATCATGCATTTATGGGCGGAAACAATAGCAAAACCCCGAATATATTGCAAATGGCTATAACTATTTCTAATCGTATTTATAATTGTTTGAATTTTCTGATATATATATTGTAATTTCAATTATTTCTAATTTTATAAAAATTATTTTAAAATTATATTGACAAATAAGCATTTGGGTGTTATTATTAAGTCAATCCAAAAGAAAAGAAGTTCCTGACGAGAAAGGGAATTTCAAAAAGATATTTTTTTTATCTGTTACATAGTTTCATATATACTCGTCAAGAGTATAAGATGAAGAATCAGATCAGAAAAGGGTAACAAGAATAATTGTTATTTGAAGGTTAGAAAGTTTTTAAAAAGCAACTATACATTTTGGTTATGAGCGTTTTGTAAGTGGAGTGTGTAGAGAACAATTTTTTAAATTGATAATTTATAATAATAAGAGAAAATTGATATCTGACTTCTGAACAGAAAAAAGTATAAGAGAAAAAGAATATCCGGATAAAATTTTGGAACGAGAACGAAAGGAAGGAGGCTTTGACCGTTGGATATTTCATCATCTAAAACTCAATATGTTAATGGTATGGCAAATGTAAATTCCTGTGAGATGAGCCTTAACCATAGATTATAATCCGGTAAGAGAAAAGTTAATGATAAAAAAGGTCGGAGTAGTAGATAAACCGGAAGCGATTATAAGATATAAAAAGATTCAGCATTTGTTGACATATTGAAGTAAATACCACAGTAATTCAAGATCAGAAAATGTGTAAAGAAACATTCATTGATAAGTAAATTTAACAGTGACGAGAAAGCTGATAAATACCAAAATTGGATTACCTGATTATATAAAATAACGAACGATCAGAATTGATCAAAATCGATTCATATGATTCCATTTTTATAAATTTTATAAAATCTGAATATCATATGAAATGCTCAAAGAACTTACAGGAATAAGAATTACTTAATTCCTCCGATATAAAAATAAAAATTATAAAATAAAAAATTACAATTGAATATTCCGAGACAGCCATTCAAAAGATGGCTGTCTCCTTTTTTTTCTGTTACCAGCTCCCAATTTGTGAATTTTTTGTAATATTTTTTTAACATTTCTGAAAAATATCAGCCGTAATTTTTGACATTGACAACGCTCTATGATACACTTAGTAAGTAAAATTATAAGACTTTTGTTTTCCGTTTCTGGTACAAAAGTCAGACTTACTGAGGAAAAGTAAAATAATTAATAATAATCATATGAGGTGAGAAACGTTGGATAAATATGAATATCGCGCAAAGACAGAGCAGATGCTTGCGTATGCCGAACAGAAGTCTTACCAGAAAGCGATGTCGATTGCAGATACGATCGACTGGCGTAAAGTAAAAAATACCGCCATGCTCTCTACCGTAAGCGAAATCTATGAAAATGCGGGGGAACTTGGTAAAGCACGTGATACCTTATTTATTGCGTATGATAAAGCACCTTCCAGCAGAAAGGTTGTATACCGCCTGGGAATTATTTCTCTGAAGCTGGGACATTTCGATGAAGCAGCTGATTGCTACGAAGAATTTGTCAAGCTTGCTCCGAAAGATCCAAACCAGTACATTCTCCGGTATAAGATCTTAAAAGCACAGAAAGCGCCAGTCAAAGAACAGATTGAAGCTCTTGAAGATTTCAAGCATTCTGAATACGTTGAAAAATGGGCATATGAACTTGCCAGATTATACGCTGAAGCTGGTATGACTTCCGAATGTCTTGATGAATGTGATGATCTGATTCTCTGGTTCAGCGAAGGTACTTATGTATACCAGGCAATGGAACTTAAAATGAAATACAAACCGCTGACTCCACTTCAGCAGGAAAAATACGATCATCGAAATGATGGTATCGGCCGTAAGGATTCTTCCAAGAGAAAACCTTCCTTCCGAAAATCCAAAGAACGTCCGGCACCGAATCCACGAATTGCAGGCAAGGTCCGCAAAGATGTACATGTCACAGACAGTATTGATCTTCCGGATCTTCCAGAGCCAATGGCCCGGACACATGCTTCCGAACCAGAAGCTGAGTCACAGCCAAAGCCCCGGATTCGAAGCACTTCCGATATTTCCACAACCATTTCCGGTGCTTCCCTTTCAGATGCCCTGAAAGCTGGTGTTGCCGTTGCAAGTGGTGCAGTTGCTCCTGAATCTGCTTCAGACGATTCACAGATGACCGGTAAGATGAAGATTGAAGAAATTCTTGCCAACTGGGAAGCAACCCAGCGTGAAAATGCAAAGATTCTTGAAAAGAGCCAGGAGGAAGCTGAGAAAGAAAAAGCCCTGCGCGAAAAGAAGAAAGAAGAAGAAGAGAAAAAGCGGAAAGAAGAAGAAAAGCAACGCAAGCTGGAAGAGAAGAAAAGAAGGGAAGAAGAGAGAAGAAATAAACCTAACTGGTTTAAATCGACTTTCGACAAGCTCTCTAATGAAATTTTCTCTGACGAAGATATGAAATAAAGTGATAATTCATAATACAATATAATATGGACGAGATAGTACAATTCGATTTCCCTACAGATTCACCGAAAATCATCAAAGTGATTGGTGTAGGAGGTGGTGGAGGTAACGCCGTCAACCACATGTACCGGGAAGGCATACACGACGTAACATTCGTTCTCTGCAATACCGACAACCAAGCATTGGCTGAGTCTCCCGTACCGGTCAAACTGCAACTGGGACGTTCCATCACACAAGGACTCGGTGCCGGAAACCGTCCGGAGCGTGCACGTGATGCTGCCGAAGAGAGCATCGAAGACATCAAAACTCTGCTGAACGATGGTACCAAAATGGTGTTTATCACTGCCGGAATGGGTGGAGGAACCGGAACCGGAGCCGCTCCCGTCATCGCCCGTATCGCTAAAGAGATGGACATCCTGACTGTCGGAATCGTTACCATCCCTTTCATTTTTGAAGGCGAAAAGAAAATTATTCAGGCTCTGGACGGTGTAGAACGCATCGCACAACACGTAGATGCTTTGCTGGTGATCAACAACGAACGCCTGCGTGAAATCTACTCTGACCTGACTTTTATGAATGCATTCGGCAAGGCAGATGATACGTTATCAATCGCAGCCAAGAGCATAGCCGAAATTATCACCATGCGAGGTACGGTCAACCTGGACTTTGCAGATGTGAAAACGATTCTCAAGGACGGCGGTGTAGCCATCATGAGTACCGGATTCGGCGAAGGAGAAAACCGTGTGACCAAAGCAATAGACGATGCACTGCATTCACCTCTGCTCAATAATAATGATATTTTCAACGCCAAGAAGGTAATGCTGAACGTCTCCTTCTGTCCTGCTTCCGAATTGATGATGGAAGAAATGAACGAAGTACACGAGTTCATGAGCAAATTCCGCGAAGGTGTGGAAGTGATCTGGGGTGTGGCTATGGACAACTCACTGGATACGAAAGTAAAGATCACCGTATTGGCTACCGGTTTCGGTGTAGAAGACGTACCGGGCATGGACGACCTGCACGAAAAACGCAGTCAGGAAGAAGAAGAGCGACAATTGCAACTGGAAGAAGAGAAGGAGAAGAACAAAGAGCGCATCCGCAAAGCATACGGTGAAAGTGCCAGTGGAATCGGAACACGCAATCTGCGTAAACGCCGGCATATCTATCTCTTCAATGCAGAAGACCTGGATAACGATGACATCATCGCCATGGTAGAGGACTCTCCTACTTACTTACGCGACAAAACAACTTTGGGTAAAATCAAAGCAAAAGCCGCACTGGAAGAAGAGATAGCAACAGAAGAGGCTATAGATGACAGTGGAGTTATCACATTTTAATTAAAGTAAAATATCGAATCATTAACCCGGATTTACCAATTGTAAACCGTAAATCGTTAAATCATAATAACATCATGGATTTATTCGAAAGAGTCAGCGAAGACATTAAAAACGCAATGAAAGCGAAAGATAAAGTAGCTCTCGAAACTCTCAGAAATGTAAAAAAGTTCTTTTTGGAAGCTAAAACAGCTCCGGGAGCTAATGACACCCTTACAGATGCAGATGCACTGAAAATCGTGCAAAAACTGGTAAAACAAGGTAAGGATGCCGCAGAAATATATATAGGACAAGGTCGTCAGGACTTAGCTGATGCAGAATTGGCTCAGGTGCAAGTTATGGAAACTTATCTGCCTAAGCAGATGAGTGCCGAAGAATTGGAAGCCGCACTGAAAGAAATTATTGCTGAAGTAGGTGCTACCAGCGGCAAAGACATGGGAAAAGTAATGGGAGTCGCTTCTAAAAAACTGGCAGGATTGGCCGAAGGACGCGCGATCTCAGCTAAAGTAAAAGAGTTATTGGGATAAGTCTCAAAACAGAAATACTTTCCACCCCGGATGCAAGTCAGACTTGCATCCGGGGTATTTTGTTTATGGCTTGTTTATAATATATATCCCTCCAATATGCATGAAGCACTAATCAAACAGTTCCTTCAATACATCCAGTGACTTCAGTATAGGAAAATCGGGAAGATGCAGCCGATAATATTCATTAATAATAGCCAGACAACGGGCTCTTTCCGTACGGTTCATTCCAAAAAGATGCATGGTTTCATAATTCATACGCATCAACTGCAACAACCGTCCGGCTTCATCGGGCTGTATATAAGAAGAATGCAGTTGAGGACGAACGGACGTAAAAGTGGCATTCAACATATCAAAATAGTCCCCCGCATGATAATCGTCCAGGTTGGGGTACAGCCCCAAAAAGCGTGAAAGACGCATCAGAAATACCAGATGGAAATTAGCAAAACTAATCTTACAGGTATCCAACCATAATATAGAATGTTGTAAATAGGCAAACAACGGACGGTTCTCAGCCTCCTCACGAATGGCACGATAAAGAAATTCAGCGAGAAAAAGAGCGATAGCCGATTTAAAAGGATCATAGGGAATAGAAGTAAAGGGACTGAAAGATTTGGCCTCCTTAATTCTAAAAAGTGAAGTATTCGGTCTGTAATCTGCCTCAAATTCGATTAAAGCCAATGGTTGAAACAACACCGATTTGACAGTAGCCTTCTTAGAACGAGGCACGGTGACCAAAAAGGACGCACGCCCTGACAACTCAGTATACATCTCTACGATATTCGATGTATCGTTATACTTTAATACATGAAGAACGATTCCAACCGTTTTTTGCAACATAGCTCTAACTTTTCTTTCCGGTAACAAAGCTACAAAAAAAGAGGAAATGGACAATCGAATACTACTATCTCAAAAAAAAATCATTCTTTCGCCAGAAAATAAAATAGCAAATAAGAAATTGATTATCAACACATAACCTAAATAAAAACGAAAAACCATCAAAAATAATCAGAAAATTTTTCCGCGAATAGTTTGGTAGTTTCAAAAAAAGCCCTACCTTTGCACTCGCAATCAGGAAACAACGATACAGAACGAAAGCAAAGTGAAACAAAAAGAGCAGAAATGCTCAAAACAGGATGGCCCGTTCGTCTATCGGTTAGGACGCAAGATTTTCATTCTTGAAAGGGGGGTTCGATTCCCCCACGGGCTACAATTAAAAAAATAAACGAATTAAAACAGATTAGTCGAGATGGCAAATCATAAATCATCAATCAAGAGAATCAGACAAGAAGAAACTAGAAGACTTCGTAACAGATATTATGGTAAAACCATGAGAAATGCTGTTAGAAAACTTCGTTCAACTACTGACAAAGCAGAAGCAACTGCTATGTATCCGGGCATCGTTAAGATGGTAGACAAGTTAGCTAAGACAAACGTTATTCATAAGAATAAAGCTAACAATCTGAAATCTAAGTTGGCCATTTACATCAACAAGCTTGCTTAAGAAATAAGATATATAACAGACTCTATATAATATTAGAAGCCGGACTTTTCAGTTCGGCTTTTTATGCTTTCAATTACCCGGTCGGGTTTATTTTTAATTCTTCTTTTTTCACTCTTCATTCTTCTCTAACTCAGATATTTTCACTATATTTGCTCTGTTATTATAATTAGGAATCAAATTATGAGCGAAGAACAGAATCCCACCAATAACGGGTCTTATTCAGCAGATAGTATCCAAGTATTGGAAGGACTTGAAGCAGTTAGAAAACGCCCTGCGATGTACATTGGTGACATCAGCGTAAAGGGACTTCATCACTTGGTATATGAAATTGTCGACAACTCTATCGACGAAGCATTGGCCGGTTATTGCGACCATATCGAAGTAACTATCAACGAAGACAACTCTATCACCGTACAGGATAATGGACGTGGTATTCCGGTAGATTTCCACGAAAAAGAGCAGAAATCTGCCCTCGAAGTTGCCATGACCGTACTGCATGCCGGAGGTAAGTTCGATAAAGGTTCGTACAAAGTATCCGGAGGTCTTCACGGTGTAGGTATGTCCTGTGTGAATGCATTGTCTACACACATGACTACCCAGGTATTCCGCAACGGTAAAATCTATCAGCAGGAATATGAAATCGGTAAACCGCTTTATCCCGTTAAAGAAGTAGGAATAGCGGACCACACAGGAACCAAACAGCAATTCTGGCCCGATGACAGTATCTTTACCGAAACCATTTATGATTATAAGATTCTGGCTTCACGTTTACGTGAATTGGCTTATCTGAATGCCGGTCTGCGCATCTCGCTGACAGATCGTCGCGTAGTGAATGAGGACGGCAGTTTCAAACACGAAACTTTCTATTCGGAAGAGGGTTTAAGAGAATTTGTACGTTTCATCGAATCGTCACGCGAACACTTGATTAACGATGTGATTTATCTAAACACAGAGAAACAAAACATCCCCATCGAGGTGGCTATCATGTACAATACCGGATTTTCAGAAAATATCCATTCGTACGTCAATAACATTAATACTATAGAAGGTGGTACGCATCTGGCAGGTTTCCGCCGCGCCCTGACCCGTACACTGAAGAAATATGCAGAAGACAGCAAAATGCTGGAGAAAGTTAAAGTAGAAATCTCCGGCGATGACTTCCGTGAAGGTCTGACAGCTGTGATCTCTGTAAAAGTAGCTGAACCCCAATTTGAAGGACAGACTAAAACTAAGTTGGGAAACAACGAAGTAATGGGTGCTGTCGATCAGGCGGTAGGCGAAGTACTAAACTATTATCTGGAAGAACACCCGAAAGAGGCTAAAGCAATTGTAGACAAAGTGATTTTGGCTGCTACTGCACGCCACGCCGCCCGCAAAGCGCGTGAGATGGTACAGCGTAAATCTCCTATGTCAGGTGGCGGTCTTCCGGGTAAACTGGCCGACTGCTCGGACAAAGACCCGCAGAAGTGTGAGTTATTCCTCGTCGAGGGAGACTCTGCCGGCGGTACAGCTAAGCAAGGCCGTAACCGTGCGTTTCAGGCTATTCTTCCACTACGCGGTAAGATTCTGAACGTAGAGAAAGCCATGTATCACAAAGCGCTTGAAAGCGAAGAAATACGCAATATATACACGGCACTGGGTGTCACTATCGGAACGGAAGAAGACAGCAAAGCTGCCAATATCGATAAGCTGCGCTATCATAAAATCATTATCATGACCGATGCCGACGTCGATGGATCACACATCGACACACTGATCATGACTTTCTTCTTCCGCTATATGCCACAGATCATCCAGAATGGCTATCTGTACATTGCCACTCCCCCGCTCTACCTTTGCAAAAAGGGAAAAATAGAAGAGTATTGCTGGACAGATGCGCAACGCCAGAAGTTTATCGACACTTATGGTGGCGGTTCGGAAAACGCAATCCATACACAGCGCTACAAAGGTTTGGGTGAGATGAATGCCCAGCAGTTGTGGGAAACG
>ENA-OPDH01002226-OPDH01002226.1-human-gut-metagenome-genome-assembly--contig:-NODE-2226-length-12862-cov-3.216835_pt1 | contig 12862 bp, 13 predicted proteins | sample MGYA00241260_ERZ501500 | MGnify/ENA primary metagenome ERZ501500 (study PRJEB25962, sample SAMEA2042519) | human gut metagenome | biome: human gut; feature: human-associated habitat; material: faeces...
AATCGTCACATCCAGTGCCGTGGTCGGCTCATCCGCAAACAGAATTTTGGGATTGCCTGCAAGTGCGATTGCCATGACTGCCCTCTGACGCATTCCACCTGAAAATTCATGTGGATACTGCGAAATTCTCACTTCCGGCTCATCAATTTCCACCAGCTGCATCAACTCAAGAACTTTCTCTTTCACCTGTTTTTTTGGCATTTTTTTATTATGGATCCGCACAGCTTCTCCAATCTGTTTCCCGATGGTCATTGTCGGTCATAACAGGGTTCAGGGATGTCATCGGATCCTGAAATATCATGGAAAAAAGGGCTCCCCGCAGCCGTGACATATTTCTCTGCGTATAATCTGTGATATCTATGCCATCTGCCAGGATCTTCCCGGATTTAATTTTTGCCGTCTTCGGAAGCAATTTCATAATGCTTTTACATAATGCACTTTTCCCACATCCGGATTCTCCTACTATAGCCAGGACTTCCCCTTCCTCTACGGTCAGGCTGACATCTTGAACTGCCTCTACTTCACCGGCTTTTGTAAAAAAACTTACTGATAAATGCTCTGTCTTCAGTAACTCTCTCATAATGAACCTCTTATAACTGCATAAAGAGACTGTTCCCAGTCTCTTTGCAGCTCTCTTTTATTCTTGTACTATTTCCCAATCCTGAATATTCCAGAAGATACCTACTCCATGATGTCCAAGGACTGTATTTTCAGAGATTCCCTGTATATCTGAATCTGCCACATAATTAGCATCAATATAACAGATAAATGCATATGGCGGATCCTGCTGAAGCTCTTCCTGGAAAAGATCATAATATTTTGCACGGGTTTCCTGATCTTCATACTGTCTTGCCAGAGTCAGATATTCATCCACTTTCTCATTAGAATAGGAAGAATAATTTGCACCCTTATCTGTGCCAAAAACTTTATAGGTATGATCGTCTGCATCAAACGGGCTTCCCCAGCCGATCAGACATGCCATCTGTCCGCCCCAGTCAATCTGTGCCGGAATATCTACCGTACAGTTAATGCCTATTTCCTGTAACTGCTGAGCTGCTGCCTGTGCGATATCAATTCGGTCCTGCTCTCCGGACATAACGCTGAGGACGAAACCGATTTCTTCCCCGTTTCTTTCATAAAAGCCATTTTTTCCCATCTTGCATCCTGCATCTTCAAGGATCTTTCTGGCTTTTTCCGGATTATAATCATAATGCTCTGCCTTTTCATTGTTATATATATTTCTCTGTAACGGACCATAAGCCGGCATTCCCTGTCCAAGAAGTACTGCATCTATAATTGCCTGGCGGTCAATTCCATAACAGATTGCCGGAATAAGATCTTTGTTTTCCTTCCAGTAATCATTTGCGAAATTAAACATAATACCACGATAATCGGAAGTAGTCATATCGTAACAGCTGTATCCATCAATATTTTTGAAATTCTCTGCATTTTTCGGATCCAGCAAAGCCATATCAATCTCACCTGACTGCAGCTGGACTGCCTGTGTATTATCGTCCTCTACAATTTTAAAAATCACCTTATCGATTTTGGGACTGCCAAGATAGTAATCTTCATTTTTTGTCATTACAATAGACTGCCCTGCATCCCAGCTTTCCAGTTTATAAGGGCCTGTACCTACAGGATGCCGGAAAAAGTCTGATTCCTGCATATCTTCCCCTTCCAGAAGATGCTTTGGCAAAATCGCTATCGTCATATATTCCAGAAATGCCACATTTGGTTCTGCCAGTTTAAAGGCAATCGTCTGGTCATCCATTACTTTTATTTCCTGAACATCTTCATAGTTTGGTGCATTTTCTGATCCATTCTCCGGATCCATAATAGCCTCGATGGTAAATTTTACATCATCTGCAGTAAAAGCTTCCCCGTCATGCCATTTGATCCCATCACGAATATGGAACGTATAAGTACAGCTGTCCTCATCATATTCCCATTTTTCTGCAAGACCCGGAATCACCTGGTCATCTGCATCATGAGCCGTCAGACCGCTAAATAACAGCATATTAATCTCACAGTGTTCATCCATCGCCGGATTGATTCTTGTGTAATCACCGGATCCATATACCAGCGTTGATTCTTCGGCTTTTTCTGTATTTTCTGATTCCTTCGTTGTTTCCTCCTGTTTTGCCGTCTCTTCTGCAGTACTTCCTGTTTTGGATGTATCCCCACAGGCTGTCAGAGACATTGCCATGGCCGCTGCAAGCAGCAATGCAATCACTTTCTTTTTCATCTATTTCCCCTTTCCGCTGTTCTGCTTCCTTTTGTTTTGAAAAGAGCCGCCGCTTTTGATTCAAGTCGAACGGACTGCTCTTTTTCGCAGTGCATTTATCATAATCTGTTTCTTTCTTCCTCACAAGCCCCCCGTCTGGTTATCTTTTTCCTTTCTTTTTGTACGATATTTCTGTACTTTTTCCCACTTTTTTCACTTTCGCATCCTTATCCGGGGGATAGCTGAATCAAAAAAGACGCAAGCCACACTTCCGTGACTTGCGTCCCTTACGAATCTCTTTAAAAACTGCAATGTCTTTTTTTCTCAACTTCTTCCAATGTCGGCATTGCCGGTATTGCCCCTTTCTTCTCTACACAAAGACTTGCCACTGCATTTCCGAACCGCACATATTCTTTCAGTTCTTCTATGCCAAACATCTCCGGACTTTTTCCAGCTTTGCTGATGCAGTATAAAAATCCGCCCCAGAAGGAATCTCCCGCACCATTTGTGTCAACCGCCCTGCTTGCAAAGCCCGGGATCTGTATCCCGCCTTCTTTGCAGTAAAGATATGCTCCTTCGCTTCCAAGCGTGACGGCAATGATTTTAACACCTTTCTGAAATAAAATTTCTGCTGCTTCCTCTGGTTTTTCTTTTCCGGTCAGCAGTTCTGTCTCCTCATCTGAAATTTTCATAATATCAACATAAGGGATCAGGCTTCGCATCTGTTCTTTTGCCGTCTCTTCATTTTTCCATAAAGAAGCTCTGTAATTTGGATCATAGGATATCATGCTTCCATTTTTTTTTGCTCTTTTAACTGCATAAAATGTAGTATCTCTTGCCGGCTGATCGGTCAGCGAAAGGGAACCTGCGTGAAAAATTTTTGTCTGATCCAGAATCACGGTATGGATTTCTTCTTTTTCGATCCTGGTGTCTGCTCCTGGTTTTCTTGCAAAAGAGAACGATCTCTCTCCATTTTCCGCTGTTTTTACAAACGCAAGTGTCGTAAAAAATTTCTCATCCAGAAGCATTCCGTCTGTCTCAACATTTTCTTTTTTCAGTACTTCTTTCAGAAATTCTCCATGCATATCTTTTCCTGCTTTTCCAAGAAAAGCTGTGCGGGCACCAAGTTTTGCCGCCGCAACTGCCACGTTTGCCGGAGCTCCGCCTGGGTTCTGTGCGAATACTGCCTGTCCTTCCTCATTGACTCCCTGCCAGGTAAAATCAATCAGGATCTCACCAAATGTTGTAATATCATAACAAGATTTTTTTGTCATTATTTCTATTCCTCCTAAGCAAACAGACTGATCACGAAAGCACAGATCAAACCGGTAAAGCCAATGATCGTTTCCATCATGGTCCATGATTTCAAGGTTGTTTTTTCATCAATTTCAAGCAGTGAGCTTACCAGCCAGAATCCAGAATCGTTCACATGGCTGAACGCCGTTGCTCCGCCCGTGATCGCACAGACCATTGCTGCCAGATAAAGCGGTGAAAGATTTGCAATTTCCGGCATGGATGCCATAATCCCTGCCGCCATCGTCATTGCAACCACCGCTGCACCTACCGAAGCACGAACCAGTGCAGCAATCAGAAATGCAGCCAGAATCAGCGGCAGACCGCTCTGTTCAAGTGCCGGGCCGATAATATCTCCCATTCCACACTCCTGAAGTACCCAGCGGATAATACCTCCGCCTGTGATCACCAGCAGAATCTGCCCGGTCGGACGCAGGGAACGATCCATAATTTTCTTTAACTGTTCTCCGTCATAACCCTGTTTCTTTCCAAGAAAATACATTGCACAGAGAATTGCTATGATCAGTGCTACAAACGGAGTTCCCACAAACTGAAGTACCGGTCGGATCGTTTCCAGTGACGGTATGTATTCCGAAAGCGTACTGCATAAAATAAGTATCAGCGGTACAAGAATGATCAGGATCACCGTTGAAAATTTCGGAAGCTTTGCCTCCTCCTCTTCTCCTATCTCAGAAACGGATATCGGAAGATCTGTATGGATTTTTGTCCCGATAAATTTTGACCACAGAATTCCTGCAAAAATCAGCGAGAGAATACCGGTCGGCACACCGACTGCAATCATAATCCCAAGATCAACACCAAGCATATTCGCAACCAATACGGAACCGGCTGACGGCGGTATAAATGCAAACCCAGTCGCCAGTCCTGCCAGAAGCGGAATTACATAGTATAATGTTGATTTTTTTGTTTTTTTTGCCAGTCCAAAGGCAAGCGGAATCAGAATAACAACACCTGCTTCAAAGAAAACAGTCGTACCGACGATTAGTCCTGTGATTCCAAGGGCAATGCCTGCCTTTTTTTCGCCAAACCGATTGATCAGCGTCTGTGCAACACACTGAGCACCGCCTGATACTTCCAGTATGCCTCCAAACAGCGAACCAAGACCAATCAGCAAAACGATCCCCTGAAGTGTTTCCCCCGCACCCTTTTCTACCGTATTTACCAGAGTCGGAACCGGCATTCCGGCTCCAAGTCCGATCACTAACGCAGAAATCAGCAGAGACAGTACCGGATGAATTTTAAATTTTATGATCAATAACAACAATAACACAATTCCTGCAGCTGCCGCAATCAACAGTCTTGCCGGATCTGCTGCAAATACCGCTTCTGTCATTTTCCTGTTCCTCCTGTTTATTTCTGTATATATTTATGAAGCGTTGCCTTTACTGCTCCTTTTCCTGCGATCATTTCACGGAACATCTCTTCGACCTTTTCGCCCACTCTGGCTTTATAAAGATCCGTGAAAAACAGGCGCTCATTGGACAAGACTGGTTTCAGCTGATCCTTCAGTGTCTCCGGCTTTCCAACCACAATATCACCAAGCTGTTCCTGAAGTTCTTCATTCATCGGATCCGGTGCAAGCTCATAGTCTCTGCCTTCGTCATCGACTGCCAGCATATACCGAAGCCATCCGGCAATTCCAAGCGGAATTGCGGTAAGTCTGGAGGCATTGCCATATTTTGCAACGTGTGCCTTGATCGTTTCTCCAAAACGGATCCCTACCATCTGCGAAACATCGACTGCCAGACGCAGGTTTGTATCTCCCAGATATTCATTCGGAAAACGGTCGTTGAAAAGTTCATCCACAAATACCTGCGGAGAAAGAATGCCAGGATCTTCTACAACCGGAAGTCCTTCATCATAAGCTACCATACGTGCCATCTTCATCATATCTTCATTTGTATTTAACATATGTGCAAACAGATCATATCCAAGCACCACACCCAGAGGGCCTGTCGCAGAATGTACCGGATTCAGACATACCGTTACTTTCATTCTTTCTGAAAGGTTGACCGTGTTTCTGTCTGCAAGATAAACACCAAACCCTTTCTCAAGAGCCGGACGACCGTTTGGAAAACTATCCTCAATCACAAGGTACTGTGGCTTCTCTGCATTGACAAATGGTGCGATATAAGTTTTCTTTCCGGTAATGACCGGCTGCATATTTTCAACACCAAGTTTTTCCAGATCTGCTGCGATCTGCTCACTTGGACGCGGTGTGATCTTGTCAATCATCGTCCACGGAAATGCTACGGTCTGTTCATCGCTGACATAAGCCAGGAAGTCTGCGTCAACAAATCCTTTTTTCTGCCATTCTTCCGCCATGGTAAGTACCGACTCTCTCAGTTTTTCACCATTTCTGGAACAATTATCCATAGATACCAGTGCCAGCGGATATTTTCCTGCCTGATATCTTTCAAAAAGCATAGCCACCAGCACTGCCATTGCACCGTTTGCCCGCTCCGGACCATTCTCAATATCTGCCTTTACATATGGAAGCCATGTTCCATCTGCTTTCTGGAGTGCATATCCCTTTTCTGTAATTGTAAAAGATACCATCTGTAAGGATGTACTTCTGAAAATTTCTTTCAGTCGATTCCACTGTTCCGGATCAGATGACTGTGCTTTTACCGCCTCTGCAAGAGAACCAAGCACTTTATATTCACGCACACCGTCTCCATGTAGAATGACACTCAGACCAAGATTGTCATACGGATCATAAATTTTATCTACAACATCATAATCAAACGTTTCCACACAGGTAATGCCTCTGTCCAGGACACCTTCCTCCAGCAGACCATCCGCAATGCCTCCAATAAAAATGCGAAAAATATTTCCGATTCCAAAGTGAACCCATTCCGGCTCTTTTCTTGCTTTTTCTGATACTTTTTCCACATCATATCCAGGAAGTGTGATTCCTGCCTTTTCCCATGCTTCACGATTTTTTATTCCTTCCAGTGTCAGTTTCATACCTGTTTTCCTCCTTGTTTTCCTGTTTGGTTTTTACACACTTGAATCATGCTCTTACGGTTTCATAAGCAAATTCTTCTACCTTTAACGCTTTTCTTTTGGTTGTTACTTACGTTTATATATTAACTGTAAGTAGAGTGTATAACTTGTTCTGTCAATTGTCTATTGACAAAAAATACAATCTTTTTCATTATTTTTTGTCGCTTTTTCACAAAGGATGTTTGGGATCTTGTTTTGAAATGTGATCTGTATTAAAATAATTACAAATCTTGTGCGTATGATTCACACATAAGTAAGGAGAATTTTATGAAAGAAAAAAGAATGACTACCATTACTTTAAAAAAAATGAATCGTGATAAAGTTTACCAGTATATCTATCAGCAAAAAGAAACTTCCAAACTTCAGATTTTTCAGGATCTTCAGATGGGACTTTCCACCGTAAGTCAGAATTTAAACGATCTGGAAACCAGCGGACTGATCAGCCGCAATGGATATTTTGAATCAACCGGCGGGCGGAAAGCCCAGATTATACGGATTGTAGAAGATTTCCGTATCTCGATCGGTCTTGGAATTTTAAAAGATATGTTTCACATTGTCGCTGTTAATTTATATGGTGATGCGATCGCCACAGAAACGATTTCATTACCTTATAAAAACAGCGATGCTTATTATAACGAACTGGCCGAAAATGTAGAACAGTTTATTTCAAATCATCAGTATCCTTCTGAAAAAATCAAAGGAATTTCCATTGCCACTCAGGGCATTATTTCTCCGGATGGAACGTCTGTCACTTATGGTGCCATCATGGGAAACACCCATATGCAGCTTTCTGATTTTTCATCCAGACTGCCATATCCATGCCATCTGGAACACGATTCCAAATCAGCTGCCGAACTGGAATTGTGGAATCATCCGCAATTTGACAGTGCATTGATTTTTCTTCTTAATTCTAACCTCGGAGGTGCGATCATCACAAATCATACCGTGCACCAGGGAAACCATATGAGAAGCGGATTATTCGAACATATCTGCATTGATCCGCATGGTCTGAAATGTTACTGTGGTAAACACGGATGCCTTGAAACCTGCTGCTCCGCAAATGCATTAATATCTGCCTCCGGAATGCCGGTCAAAGATTTTTTCTACAGACTACACACGGAACCATCCCCTGAAATTCAGCAAATCTGGAAAGATTATCTGGATCACCTTGCATTTGCCATCCGCAACCTGAATCTGATCATCGACAGCCCTGTGATCATCAGCGGTTATCTCGCACCTTATTTCCGGCAGTCAGACATATTATATCTGCTTGAAAAAATCAATGAACACTCTGTTTTCCAGATGACGGAAGATCAGCTTCTGCTCGGCAACCATGGACAATATACGCCAGCCATCGGAGCCGCTCTTTATTATATTCAATCATTTTTAAACTGTGAGACGAAATGAGGTACACTATGAAATACGATTTTACAACCATTCTCGACCGAAAAGGCAAAGATGCCATCGCCCTTGATGCACTTGGCGTAAACAACGGAAGAAATCATATTCAAGTCGAACGCACGTGAGACTTGGCACGCAATTCTGGTCAGCTTTGCTGACATTTACCCAACAGAATCGCTGCAGCCGTTCCATGTATGATACAGTCTTTTTTTACTTTATATTCCTCTGCATGAAGCTTCATAAAACGGAAAAATGTAAACAACTCTCCGCGTTCTGCAAAAGGGCGGCTACCTGATCCTGCGGGACTATACATCTTCTGATTTTATTGTCTGGCTGATGAATCACCTGGAAATGCCGCCGGCAAATCTTATCGGTCACGGAGACGTAAAAATACACAAACCTGCGGAATTCATCGCCATGGCAAAAAAACCGGATTTACGGTACTGACTATGGAAAAACAGAAAGGCTTCCGTGCACATCTCATTGCACGAAAATAAAACAGCACAGCAGCCTGAAAACTGCTGTGCTTAAACTTTATCAAGTTCTATATCCACAAGCACCATATTCTTGCTGATTTCTGCTGAAGTCAAAAAGCTGCAACTTTTGTTTAATCTGCATTCAAAAGATGGATCTGCTTTTTCAGCCACCAAATCGCAATTCCTATATAAGGTGTTTTTGGATCTGCTTCATTCTCCCAAATATGTAATTGCTCTATGCAATTCTGTTGAAAATCTCCTTCCTGATTTGCTAAATCTTCCTGCATCAGCAAATTTCTGACCTGTGTTTTTAATGGATTTCTAAGTTTAGCATACCCATCTTTATCTGATAATCCCTGTTCTTCTGCTTCTTTTTTTAATGTTTCCAAGTCAGAAGGTGCCGGGAATTTTTTTATAAGAATCATCGCTTTCTCCCGACCTTCAATAACTTTAACTTCACATTACAGCCTGCAATTTCAGAATCATCGTCGCCGATTTTTTCCTTTAATTGATTCAAAATCTGTTCTGCATTTTCTATCTCTTCACAGTCTATAAAATGATAAAATTTTTGAAATAGTGCCTTTATTTCCATTGGTCGTTCTGATGAATGCATAATACCACTTATAATAGTATTTGTATCTTTTCCATGAACCTCTCCTGATGGTTCATAAGCCATACCATCATCAAGTAAAATAATATTTTCACTTTTTACGGTATTAATCACGGCAGGGGCATGTGTGCTGACAATAAACTGAACTTTAGGAAAGATCTCTGTCAAGTCCCCTAAGATCCTTTGCTGCCAGGTCGGGTGCAAATGCAAATCGACTTCATCAATCAGTACAACACCATCTGTCTCTCTGCATACGTTACCTAAAAGCTGTGGATTAAGTGCCGCCATGCGGTACGCTATATCTGCCACCAGACTAATCGTACTTTTATATCCATCACTCAATTGATTGATTGGAATTCTCATGAGTTCACCTGACTCATCTCTGTAAGCCACTTCTAATTCCTTTGTTCCAACATTGTACTGCATTTTAACTTCATCATTTCCGGTAATTTTTTTATAGCAAGTTTCCATGGCAGCATAAACTGCTTCTAATTCTGGAATGCCTTCTAATCCCAGTTCCTGATTCTGATATTTCCGTACCGTCATTTTCGCAAACCAGTTCATCATCAGCTTAATGTTAGCTGTTCCATCCACACAATCCATATAACCGTTCATTCTGTTATTTGTCTCAAAAACATCACTTTGCTTTTCTCGATGATAATCCCATAAACGCCCGGTTCCATAATAAGCAATAACCGGAAGTATCAGCTTTGTATCACCTTCTCTTAAATGTTTCTGAAACTGAATACCAAGATCAATCATATCTTTTGCATTACCAATTGTCGTACTTCCATTTAATTTATTAAGACTTCTTTCCCATTTTTTCACTCCGGACTTTGTCATTGCCTCTGCCTGTACCGTAACTGGATATTGCGGCTGGACATCCTTTGTACTTCCAACCGAAAAAGCTTTCAATCGAACCTGATTTTTATCAATTCTGCGACTATACAATCCATCCATTTTTACAAAAATCGTACTGACTGCAATTGCTGCTCCCTCCATAATGGATGTTTTTCCAGAGCCATTTGCACCTACAATCACTGCCAAATTTGGATGCAATTTTATATCAAGATTTTCAAAACATCTGAAATTTTTAAGTACCAATTTTTGAATATGCATTTTTTCACCGCTTTCTTTTTATTCTAATTTATCATTCATTTATTGCTTCTTTTATTCATTCTGTCCATTTCTTACAGCCTGATACATTTTGTAACCCCTGGCACTGATGAACTCTTATAAGCTTCTAAAAATATAAAACATCAAAAGAGCCACGGTCTTCCGTGGCTCCATTGTATCACAAATCAAAAAATCTGTCTTCTGAATCAAGTGCACGAATCTTTTCCATTTCTTCATCCGAAAGTTCAAAGTACTTTCTGACTGGTATTATAACAAAACGAGACTCCTTTTGAAGTCTCGCTTTGTTATGCGGTATAAACCTTTTGGTTATACCAGTATAAATCACATCCTGCACACGATATGCTGTTCCATCTGATGCGGAAGTGCTATTCCCAGTTCATACGACCATATCGGGTAGTCATACGGCAGATTTCTTTTTGAAGCCTTTTGGTCAGCTGCGTCTTTTTCAGACGCCATCTCCAGTTTTCACCAACCGTAGAAGGTTTGTTAATGCGGGCGGAATTGTCCAGTCCCAGCCAGTCCTGCATCGGAATGATGCAGGTGGCAGCCGCACTTCGCAGAACCAGTGCGATCATGCTCTTATAGAGCTGTTCTTCCGGGGTGGCATAGTCGTACAGATAATCACGCACCAGCTTACGCACGGTGTCGCTCATATAGCCAAGGTCTTCCGCAATGATTTCCCGTTTGCCCAATGCCTGCTCCACCGCACGGAACAGTTCAATGCCCGGTCCTTTTTCCCAGTGTCCTGATGCAGCTGTTTCACTGCCATAAGGAATTGAAAAATACTCATCAAACCCACGGAAGTGATCGATACGTACCACATCATACAGTTCAAAGCAGTACCACAGGCGAGTGATCCACCACTGATAACCGGTATTGCGGTGCACTTCCCAGCGATAGAGCGGATTACCCCAGAGCTGACCGGTTGCTGAAAATCCGTCTGGCGGAACACCTGCCACTGCAGTCGGAATGTTCTCCTCATCCAGCTGAAACAGACCAGGATTTGCCCATGCGTCCGCAGAATCCAATGCTACATAGATCGGAATATCTCCAATGATCTGTATTCCTTTGCTGTTTGCATAAGTTTTCAGTTTGCTCCATTGTTCATCAAACTTGAACTGGATATATTTATAATACTCCACTTCATAATACAGTTCCCGGCGATAGTAATCCATCGCATTCTGCCACCGCAGACGGATATCTTCCGCCCACTCGATCCATGGTCTGCCTTCAAAACGATCCTTCACTGCCATGAACAGTGCAAAATCATCCAGCCACCACTGATTTTTCTCGCAGAATCTCAGAAACGCTTTGTTGTGGCCGATATCACTGCGGGAATATGCCAGCCGCAGCAGACTGTTTCTTTCTATATGGCTGCAGATCGTATTCATTGAGAACTACAACGTTGCCGCTCAGTGGTATGAAAACGATGCCAACATCCGCCGTGCCATTGATTTCCTCAACGGTCCGGAAATGTTGGCAGCCGGTCATTCTGAAAGCCTGAACCGTCTGCATCATGAGCTGATCCACAAGGACTGGTTCCAGACCCTGCCGGACTTCAACGCCTACGTTGTGCGCAAGGGGCAGGCCCTCAGCGATTACGCCTGCGACCCGAAGGGCTGGCGGCGCAAGTGTCTGGTGAACATTGCCAAAGCGGGCATGTTCTCCTCCGACCGCACCATTGCCGAGTACGACCGCGACATCTGGCATCTGGGCAAATAGTTTATTATCGCAATTTTATTGATCTTCTGCCGCAGAACGAGATCTATCTAACCATGGGCACCGCCTACGATTTGCGGCATCGCGGCATCAAAGAAGATTTCCAAAATCTACTGTACGCAAAATTTCTATCGGCACAAACTCTATGCTGCCAGAATTTCTGCGCGACCCGCCTGGATGAGGTGGTTGCCGCCATCCGGAAGCACCCCTATTTGGAGCTGCTCTATGAGCCGGGCGCAGATGAACACAAATAAAAGACGGGGTGCTGCACAAATGCACAGCACCCCGTCTTTTACTTATTCTGCTTTCCTCCATCTGCCGCAGCTGAGCGGTCAGAACCTTCTGAGTTACATGACCGATGGACTTTTTCAGCTCCCAAAACCGCTTTGTGCCCGGCATCAGATCCCGAATGGCAGAACGCACATCCGGAGTTTCCCCGCATCGTCTTTCACGGTCTGCGCCATTCCAGTGCCCACCTATCAGCTGATGATCTCTGGCGGCGATGTGAAGGCCGTTCAGGGCACCACAGGACACGCTACGGCGGGATATGCTGGTGAACACCTATGCGCATATCCAGCAGTCCTCTCGTGTAGAACTGGGCAAGAAGTTTGAGGAAGGTTTCTATGCCAAACAGGAAAGCCCCAGCCCGCAGGCTGTGCCCGCCGCAGACGAATCGACCATTTCTATGACCGCTCTGCTGGAACTGCTGAAGAATGCAGACCCCGAAGTAAAGGCGCAGCTCCGTCTGGCTCTGCTGACCTGATGCAAAATTTACCACGCATTTCAAAGCAATTCCAGCCCATGCAGAGGATTCCCACGAAAACACCAACCGTGCAAAAACCGTGCATTGACCGTGCAAGCCCCGATTTTTCAGGGTTACATAACAAAAAAGAACGCCAAATCTTACGATTTGGCGTTCAATATCTGGTGCACCTCCAGGGACTCGAACCCTGGGCCCACTGATTAAGA
>ENA-OPDH01002235-OPDH01002235.1-human-gut-metagenome-genome-assembly--contig:-NODE-2235-length-12834-cov-2.071915_pt1 | contig 12834 bp, 10 predicted proteins | sample MGYA00241260_ERZ501500 | MGnify/ENA primary metagenome ERZ501500 (study PRJEB25962, sample SAMEA2042519) | human gut metagenome | biome: human gut; feature: human-associated habitat; material: faeces...
CCACATCCGCCTGATCCGGATGGTCAAGCGCGAGGAAGCTGCCCGCCCGGATGCGCGCCTCGTGGACGCTGCTGCCGTCAATGACGGAATCGGGCCGCGCGAAATAAATGAACTCGAAGATGCACATGCCGTCGTGGCACGCGCCGGGCATCTTATAGGAATGAATCCCCTCTTCGTTGACGACGACGACTTCGCCCGCCTCAATATCGCGCACGAACGTCGCGCCGATGGCATCCAGCGCGCAGCTCTCCGACGCAAACACCACGTCGTCGCCGATTCTGCCCATGCACAGCGGGCGGAAGCCATGCGGGTCGCGGCAGGCAATCAGCTTCGTCGGACTCATGACGACGAGCGAATACGCGCCCTTGATGACCTGCATGGCATTCAAAACCGCCTGTTCAATCGAACCGCACTTCAGGCGCTCCTGCGTGATAATGTAGGCAATCACCTCGGTGTCCGACGTGCAGTGGAAAATCGCGCCGTTCTTCTCCAGCTGTTCACGAAGTTCCGCCGCGTTGGTCAGATTTCCGTTGTGTGCCAGCGCCATCGCGCCTTTTTGATGGTTAATCAGCAGCGGCTGGGCATTGGAACGGCTGTGCATCCCCGTTGTACCATAGCGGCAGTGGCCGACCGCCATCGTTCCCTCGTGGATTTTGCTCAGCGCGTCGCGCGTGAACACCTCCGTCACCAGTCCGTTGTCCTTGTGTGCCTTCATCACGCCATCATCGTTGACGACAATGCCGCAGCTCTCCTGACCGCGGTGCTGCAAGGCATACAGCGCATGATACGTCTCCGCGCCGACGCTCTTGTTGGCGGAATCCGCGCGGTAAATGCCGAACACGCCGCACTCCTCGTGCAGCTTGTCAAACGGCGCTTCGTCCCCTTCCGCAAGATAGCAGGCTGACTCCAGCTTGTTCATCTTCATTGCTCCTTCATGCTGACCAGTGTTTGATTACCACACAAGCGCCCCGGACAGTCGATTGCCATCCGGGGTGCAGATATTCTTATTCGCCCATCAGGCGCTTGCGGATTTCGATGTAAGCGTCTTCCACGTTGCCCAAATCGCGGCGGAAACGGTCTTTATCCAGCTTTTCGCCCGTGCGGGTATCCCAGAAGCGGCAGGTGTCAGGGGAGATTTCGTCTGCCAGAACGATGGTGCCGTTGCTGAGCTTGCCGAACTCCAGCTTGAAGTCAATCAGCTCAATGTTGACTTCCTTCAAATACGCCGTCAGCAGCTCGTTGATGCGCAGGGCATAGGCGGCAATCTGGTCGAGCACCGGCTTGGAGACCCAGCCCATCGCCATAATATGGTACTCGTTGACCATCGGGTCGCCCAGCTCGTCGTCCTTGTAGCAGTACTCCAGCACAGTCTGCTTGAGCTTCGTGCCTTCGGGCAGTCCGAGGCGCTTGGACAGCGAACCGGCGGCGATATTGCGCACAATGACCTCCAGCGGCACGATGTGAACCTTCTTCACCAGCGTCTCGCGGTCGGAAATCTCTTCAATGTAATGCGTCGGGATGCCGTTCTTCTCCAGCATCTTCATCAGGAAATTCGTCACGCGGTTGTTGATGACGCCCTTGCCCATAATCGTGCCCTTCTTGAGGCCGTTGAACGCGGTCGCGTCGTCCTTGTAGTCCACCAGCACGACGTTCGGATCATCCGTCGCAAAAACCTTCTTCGCCTTGCCTTCATAGAGCTGTTCAAGCTTCTTCATTGCTGTTTCCTCCTATTATATCGCGTTTTGTCTGCCGCAACAGTTGATGCTTGCAGATTTAGAATGTTCGTGTTTTGTGTTATTCAACAACCAGCGCCGCGTCCTTGGCGATAACCGCGTCATGCTGCGCCCTGCGCATCGCCAGCAGCTTTTCCGCCAGGGTCTCGTCCTCGACCGCAAGAATCTGCGCCGCGAGCAGCGCCGCATTCGCCGCGCCGTCGATGGCAACCGTCGCCACAGGCATCCCGCTGGGCATCTGCACGGTGGATAGCAGCGCGTCCAGCCCGTCGAGCGTCGAGGACTTAACCGGAATACCAATCACCGGCAGCGTCGTCTGCGCCGCGAGTGCCCCCGCGAGGTGCGCCGCCTTGCCCGCCGCCGCAATCAGCACGCCGAAACCGCTTTCCCGCGCGGATGCGGCAAACGCCGCCGCCTCAGCAGGCGTCCGATGCGCCGAATAAACATGCGCCTCAAAGGGAATGCCCAGCTTTTTCAGCTGCTCAAACGCCCCTTTCAGCACCGGCAGGTCACTGTCGCTGCCCATGATGACTGCAACTTTCTTCATGAAAGTCGAAACCTCCTTCGCCGTCAGGCAAACAAAAGAGCGCCGCCTGTTCAGTCCCCTGAACGGTGCGCTCCTGCAACTGCTTGTCCCCAGAAAGAAAGAGAACCCATCATAACAGCACCCTTGCACTTCGTCATGACGCTTCCTCCCCCTTCGCCGATTTCCCAGACTGCACATCTCGCGCCGTTTGGGTACACTTTATTGTACCGTATTCTTCCGCCGCTGTCAAGCGTTTTTCCGAACATTTTATGCAAAGTTTTGTTTTCCGTTTGGAATTTGTGTTTTTTCCGCACGCTGATGGCCGATTTTTCCCGCTGCCGCAAAATAAAAAGGAGGAAGTGCCCGTTTGCCATAGCTTCCTCCTACGATAATATTCGTCTCAAAACTTAAAGGTATCTTTCAGCCCCAGCCACTGCTGATCTTTCTCGCTCAAATTCAGCGGCGTGCCATCCGCCAGCGTGCAGCCATCCGCACTTGCGCTGCCGCGATATTCGCCCCGCACATGCCAGTCGATGCCAATTGTCGGGTCATTCCATGCCAAGCCGCCCTCATCGTTCGGGTGCCAGAAGTCACTAACCTTATAGCAGAATTCCGCTTCGTCGCTCAGCACAAGGAAACCATGCGCAAAGCCTTCTGGAATCAGGAATTGCTTCTTATTTTCCGCTGACAGCGTGACACCGTACCATTTCCCATAAGTTTCGGAATCGGCGCGCAAATCCACCGCCACGTCGAACACCGTCCCGCGCACGACGCGCACCAGCTTGCACTGCGGATACTGTTTCTGGAAGTGCAGCCCGCGCAGAACGCCCTTCGTTGACATCGACTGGTTGTCCTGCACGAAGTGAACGTCGATGCCCGCCTCCCGCATGTCGCGCTCGTTGTACGTCTCCATGAAGTAGCCGCGCGCATCCCCATGAACCGCGGGTTCAATCACGCAAAGTCCTGCAATGCCACCTGCATTCTTTTCGACTCGAATCTGTCCCATTCGGCGCTCTCCTTACTGCCCAATTTCCTGCAAATAACGGTGCAGCGCATCCTGCCACGTCGGCAGCGGCGTAAACCCAGCTTCCACCAGCTTGCTCTTGTCCAGCCGACTGTTGAACGGCCGTGCCGCCTTGCTAAGCCCATATTCAGCGGTCGTCACGGGCACAACTTGCGTCGCGTACCCCGCCTGCCGATAGATTTCCTTCGTGAAATCGTACCAGCTGATGTAACCGCCCTCGTTGGTCGCGTGATAGTATCCGTACTTGTCGGTTTCGTTCATGTCGATCAGCAAGCGTGCCAAGTCCAGCGTGTACGTCGGCGTGCCGATCTGGTCGTTGACGACGCAAACGGTATCGTGCGTTTTGTCAACGTTCAGCATCGTCTTGATGAAGTTTTTCCCATTCAAGCCGAACACCCACGCAATGCGCACGATGAAGTATTTATCGAGCGTCCGGCTGACTGCCAATTCACCCTCCAGTTTCGTTTGACCGTAGACATTCAGCGGCTTGTAATCCTTGCAATCCGGCTTCCACGGCGCAGTTCCCTGCCCATCAAACACATAATCCGTGCTGATGTAGGTCATCTTGCAATTTAACTTTTTGCATACATTTGCGATGTTCTGCGTTCCGCCCGCGTTGATGGCGCGAACCTTTTCCTGATTTTCCGCGTTCTCCGCCAAGTCAACTGCCGTCCATGCTGCGCAGTGAATCACTGCGTCGGGATCGACTGCCGTGATGACCCTTTCCACCGCGCCAACATCTGTGATATCCAGCGGTATATACGGCGCTTTTGACACCGGCGAATTGTCTATGATACCGTTGTAAGCAGTCTGAATGTCCGAGCCGACACCTTCATGCCCGCGTTTGAGCAGCTCATTCATCACGTCATGCCCCAGCTGTCCGCCAACGCCCGTTACAAAAAACTTCACGTTCATTTCCTCCGGTTCAGCGGTTGCCGTACATCTTCGCGTAGTAATGCTGATACTCGCCGCTGATGATCGTCTTCCACCATTCACGGTTGTTGATATACCATTGAATCGTCTTTTTGACACCGTCCTCGAACTTCGTTTCCGGCAGCCAGCCCAACTCATTGTGGATTTTCGTCGGATCGATGGCGTAGCGCATATCATGCCCTTTGCGGTCGCCGACATGCGTGATTAAACTTTCGGTTTTTCCCAGCTCTTTGCAGATGATTTTCACAATCTCTATATTCTGCTTCTCGTTGTGCCCGCCGACGTTGTAAACCTCGCCCACGCGGCCCTTGTGGATAATCAGGTCAATCGCCTTGCAGTGATCTTCCACATACAGCCAGTCGCGGACATTCAAGCCTTCGCCGTAGACCGGCAGCGGCTTATCCGCCAGCGCATTGACAATCATCAGCGGAATCAGTTTTTCCGGAAAATGATACGGCCCGTAGTTGTTGGAGCAGCGGGAAATTGACACCGGCAGGCCGTAGGTGCGGTAATACGATTGAACCAGAAGGTCAGCGCCTGCCTTGGAACTGCTGTACGGCGAACTGGTGTGAATCGGCGTTTCTTCGGTAAAAAACAGATCGGGGCGGTCCAGTGGCAGGTCGCCATACACCTCGTCTGTCGAAACCTGATGGTAACGCTGGATGCCATACTTGCGGCAAGCATCCATGAGCGTCGCCGTACCAATAATATTGGTTTTCAGGAAGATTTCCGGGTTCTCAATCGAGCGGTCAACATGCGATTCCGCCGCAAAATTGACAACAATATCAGGATGTTCTTCCTCAAACAGCTTGTAGACTGCTTCCCGGTCGCAAATATCTGCCTTCACAAAGCGGAAATTCGGGTTGTCCATAATGGGCGCAAGTGTGGACAGATTGCCCGCATACGTCAGCTTGTCAAGGCAGATAATCCGATCGTCCGGGTACTTCTTGAGCATATGGAAGATGAAGTTGCTGCCAATAAAACCCGCGCCGCCAGTAACAATAATCGTCATTATGCTTCTCCTCTTAGTACAAACGTTCCTGATATTTCCCATCCATGACATCTTTCAGGTACTGCCCGTACTGATTCTTCTTCATCACTTCATAGACCTCCATCAGCTCCTCTTTGCTGATCCAGCCGTTGAGATACGCAATTTCTTCCAGGCAGCCGATTTTACGGTGCTGATGCTGTTCTACCGTCTTCACGAAGTTCGTCGCATCCACCAGGCTTTCGTGCGTGCCCGTATCCAGCCAAGTGAATCCTTGACCTAAAAGTTCAACGTTCAGCGAGCCATCCTCCAGATAAATGCGGTTCAAATCCGTAATTTCCAGTTCACCACGGGCGGACGGCTTGAGGTTTTTGGCGAACTCAACCACGCGGTTGTCGTAAAAATACAAGCCTGTCACACAATAGTTGCTTTTCGGATGCGCCGGCTTTTCTTCAATGGAAATCGCCTTTCCGGCCTTGTCAAACTCAACAACGCCGAAGCGTTCCGGGTCATCCACATAGTAGCCGAAAACGGTGGCGCCCCTGCCGTTTTCCGCGTTCCGTACCGCCGCATGTAACCGCTTGTTTAGTCCATGTCCGCTGAAAATGTTGTCGCCAAGCACCATCGCCACGGAGTCACTGCCGATGAAATCCTCACCGATGATGAACGCCTGCGCCAGCCCGTCCGGCGACGGCTGAACCGCATACGTCAGGTGCACGCCAAACTGCCGACCATCCCCCAGCAGATTCTCAAAGCGCGGCGTGTCCTGCGGCGTGGAGATAATCAGGATATCGCGAATGCCCGCATTCATCAGCACGGACATCGGATAATAAATCATCGGTTTATCGTAAACCGGCAAAAGTTGCTTTGACGTTACTTTCGTCAGCGGGTAAAGGCGCGTGCCGGAGCCGCCCGCAAGGATAATCCCCTTCATATAGCGTATTTCCTCCCATATTTTGTGGCGGCAGCTATGAAACATGACGTTTGCCCGCCACTTTCTACCATCATCGCCTTAAGCATGCTTACGTTTGAATAGCTTATTTTTCAGCTGCTTGATTTCGGGAACGCGGAACAGCATGCACAGCAGAAGGTAGACAGCCACGCCAGTTGCAATTCCTGCAACAAGGCTTACAAATGCGCCATTCAAAAGCTGAGTAACACACTTGACGCAAGCCGCCATCACTGCCGAAAAGAGGGTGGCCGGGAGAATGTCTATCAATTGCTGCTTAACCGTATAGTTTAGAATTCTTTTGGCTGCGAACATATTCAGCAGATGAGAAATCACACTGCAAATCAGCAAGGAAGACGCGAAAATCAGCACGCCTTGCCGAATCGTAACAATCAGGAAAAAGACTTCCACACATTTTTTGATGATTTCCAGCTTTAGCGGTGTGCCGCTGTCGCCAATCGCCTTAATCGCTTGAATAATCGCCAGCTGTATCGCCTGAAAGAGGTATCCAATAGCGAAAATCTGCAAATACGGGACGCATTCCAGCCACTTGTCCGTCAACAGCAGTGAAACCAACGGTTCAGCGACCGCTGCCAATCCAACCATCATAGGAAACAGCAGGAGACTGGATATTCTCACCGTTTTGGAAACCATTTTCGCGACGCTGCTAACAGAATCCTGCTTTTTGGAATAAACGGGAAGTAACACCGTCTGAATCGTACCATTCACACTTTCCATAACGGCTTGCGGGAACTGCTTGCCGCGATTGAAAAATCCAAGAGCTTCTGATGAATAAATCTGGCCAATCAGCAAGCTTCTTATGTCAAGAAACAGGGCGACAATGAAATTGGATGCGAACACTTTTGCGCCAAACGGCAAAAGTCGCCGCAGGCTCTGGACTGAAAATCTTCCTTTAGGAATCCACCGAACAATACAATATGTGACAAAGCAGGTCGCGGTTTGGTTCACCAACTGCTGTATCACCAGTGCCCATGCGCCAAATCCTGCAACCGCCAAGCCAATTCCGACAGCCGCCGCCAGCAAAGCGGACACAAAGCTTGAAATGGTCAGCACTTTGAAACGCAAATCTCTTGTTACATAGGCAACCTGCACCGCATTAAACGCCCCCGGAAATAGAACGATTGCCATAACGCGCAGGAGACTGCTTAACTCCGATGTATGATAAATATTGCTAATAAAAGGCGCAGTGAAAAAAATCACAAGATACAGCGCCGCTGCGACAATCTCAGAGAACATGAGAATCGTGAGATAGTCATTGCCATCAACGTCTTTCTTCTGAATTAACGCTGTGTTAAATCCGCCCTGAACAAATGTCGTTGCTAACGCAATAAAAATTGTCACAACTGACACTGTTCCATAGTCGGACGGTGTAAGCAGTCTGGCAAGCAATAACGTAACCAGAAAGTTAGTTCCTTGTACGGATATTCTTTCAAAAAACTTCCAGCCAAATGCGGAAGTTACTCTCTTCTCCATATTAATTTCCCTTCACGACGCGCATCCCGTCTCAGCACTTAGATTTTTCTACTATAAATAGTTGTTTTTCCGCGCGCCGTCAACATGTGCTGCGGAATCTCCCCCATTTCCTTTCTTCTGCCTTCCCTGGAATGGAGCGCCGCAGCAATGAGATACAGCGGAATCGCATAACCGCCCGTGGCAGAGAGCGATTCCACCTGCGCAGCGCTCAGCAGAGCAATGAAGGCAGCCATCATAATTCTGCCTTCACGCACCCTATGCGGGTTGATTGTGCCTTTGTTTGCATAGTAAACAATCAGAAGGAATAAAGCCAGCCCAATGATGCCGAAGCAAAGGGTGACATACAAGTATCGATTGTGCGGATGTGACACGCCATAGCCGAGAATAGCTTCCATCTGCGCTGCGTCCAGTCGTCCAACCCCTGTTAGTAAATTCTGCTGGATGGCTGCAAGTGCGTTATCCCAAATGCGCGTTCTGAACGTCAGCGTCACGTCCTTGTGCAGAATGTTCACCAGAAGGAACGAAAACATGTCCATCAGGCGGGCAATGACGATTGTCCAGAACGCCGCCGCTTCCGTGATCATCACCGTCGTAATCTTGAACGGATTTCTTTTTTTCCATGTGCAGTAGAGCAGCACGAGACCGCCGATGCTAAAGCAGAACAGCCCCGTCGCCGTCCACTGCAAGATCATCGACAGAGTCGCCGCGACAGCCACGGCAATCGCAAACCGCTTCGTAAAGTGCGAACCAACGTTTGCATTCCAAAGCAGCGTGGTTGTCAACGCCAGCAGGTAAATGACGAACCACGCTGTCCGGTAACTCAGGAAGAAGTTTTGCGAATACTTCGTTGTTGCATACATCCCTGCCGGGAACAAAATCACGGTCAGGCAGTTGATGAGCACATATGCGCCCGAAACTTTTGCGACACCTTCGATGAAGGAATCGTATCCCGCGCGCAGCCCAATATAGCACACCAGTGCGATGCCCAAGTCATTCATCAGCGCGCCGAAATCCGCAATGCTGCCGCCACCAGTAAGCGTGGAGATTGGCTCCCAGAGAATCGACGCAACCACCAGCATTGTTACGCCAAATAGCCGATTAACCGGAAGTAATTGCGCGTTTTTGAACAATACGATGAGTGTAAATAGCACCAGCATGATGCGAATCATGTTCAGCAGCGTGTCAAGTATTCCCAGTGCGGGGATAGCGCTGATGCAGCCGGGCTTAATCAGGATTAAAAAACAGAACGAAATAAAATTTGGATTTCTGAAGTGCCTCATTTTTCCCCTTCTGCCTTACCTTTCAGGTAAAGGGCTCTCAGTTTTTCAGCTTCCTGATGGATGTCATAGCCGTGGCTTTGAATCACCTCAAGCTTGTTCTCCCGCTGGGTGGTATCCGCCGCCAGCATCGCATCTGCCCACTGCTGCGCGGTTGCCTCTCGCGGCAGATAGGTGAACAGCGATTCATCAACGCACGCTTCCTGCGGCACAACCTCCGCTGTCGCAAAAGTTTTCAAGCCTGCAGCTTGCGCTTCAATATAGACAATGCCCAATCCCTCAAAGCGTGACGGCAGCACAAACGCATCCATCGCCTGCATCAAATCCGGCACATCGGTGCGCAGACCGAGGAACAGCACACTATCCGCCAGCCCTTTCGCCTGCACCATGCGGCGGATTTCCTCCTCCAATTCGCCCTGCCCGACGAACATCAGCACCGCGTTCGGTCTTTTTTCTTTAACTTTCGCGAAAATTTCCACGGTGAACTGCGGATTTTTCTGATACGTCAGCCGCCCGACCACGCCCACCACAAACTTGTCTGTCAACCCCATTTGCGTCCGGATCTGTCGGCGCGTTTCCGGATGATAGACGTATTTCTCTGCCTCAATCGCGTTTTTCAGCACGGTATACGGATGCTTGCCGTACAGGTGGTCACCCGCATCCTTGGAGCACGCCAGGCGGAGCGTCGCAAAGCGATTCAGCAGCACGCGGAACAGCCGATAGTGCGGTTTGGCCGAAGCGCCGGTCATATACGCCATGTGTGCGTGGCAAACGCGCACTTTCACGCCGCACAGCTTGGCAATCCACAGGTACAAAAACGACCATTCTTCAAAATGAACATGCACCGCGTCGTAGTGTCCCTGTTGAATCACCCGGCGCATTTCCTTGATATTTTTCAGCAGGCTTTGCTTTTTGGGCGTGACATAAAACGTGTGAAAGCCCGCTTTTTCAAACCGTTCCTGCAAAAGATGCGGCTTGCCGATGCTCTCGCCAACAATGTCAAATGCTATTCCCGGCATCGGCTGGTTTGCGCAATAGTTTGCAATCACGAATCCAACACCGCCGCCGTTAAACCCATAGGTAATATGCAGAATCTTCATAAGCTGCTTCACATTCCATCTTGATTTTTGTCAATTCGCCGAATTGCCCGCGCCTTCACACGACTGCAGCGCTTGTTCAAGCCACTGCCGGGATTCTGCTGCCTGTGCCGCCATCCGCGCATCCGCGGTTTGGAAACAGCCGTCGCTGATGATTTCCGTTGTGGCATCCTCGCCCGGCACAACCAGCCGATTCTGCATATTTGCCGTTTGCAGCAGCGTATGAATGCGGCTGTTCTGCCCGCGTTTGTCACCCTCCTTGAACCGCTGGAGGACGTTGAACTGCTTATGGAAGCGAATCGAAAACAGCGTGCAGTGAAACGAATCGGTTAATACATAATCTGCATTTTCCACAAGTCCGAGCCATTCGCGCGGGCCGACGGGCTCCTTGACGGTTCCCGGCTTCTTGAAATCCGCAGCGACCATCGGCAGCATCCGAATCGTCAGATGCTTTTCCTGTGCGATTTTCTCTGCGGTTTCCAAATATCGCGCATTTTCACTGAGAAAATAACAGAACAGGTACTTTTGTTCGCTGTCAATCGGCTTCGCAAGCGTTTGCCAATGCGCCATGCTCACAAGCAGCGTGGGGTCAACCGCCACCATCACCTGTTTGCCTGTCAATTCACGCACGATTTCCACCCCGCGCTTTTCCCGCACAGAGACGTAGCGGAACGGAGCAATCGCCTTGCGGAGCCGCTGCTGGCATCTGTGCGGGATTTCCATCACGCCGAAGCTGGGCGCGTACGCGATTTTGCGGCGGCTATCCTGCACAAACTCCAGAAAATAGTAAGGATCATAGAGGTATGGATTCCAAATCTGGTCGCTTCCGCAGACGAATACGGCATCATCACCGCAAATCCGAGCAATTTCTGGCGCAGTGGAGCACGGCGGCGTAATCTGCATATGCTGCGCACGAAAATCATCAAACAGGGAGAGGTTGTTGACAGCTTCGGACGCGCCGTTTTTCTTCATCAGATATTCGTTGATTTTGTACTGTATGGTTTCTTTTAGGCTGTGATTGATGAACTTCAGCTTCCACATATCCGCCTTTGTGGGCTTATAATTCAGGACACTGCACGCATACCCCATGTCGCTGATGGTATGTTGAAGCGCGTAGGCCTGCAGTACGCTGCCGTAATTATTGCCCCGATACCACGTTTGTGTGTATACTTTCATCATCAATTTCCTCTTCTTTTCAGGTTCGCGTATAAAACCAGCAGTTTCGCTACATAGCCGGACGCATCGAAGAGTTTTTTCGCGTTGGCGACGGATTTTTCTGCCATCCGCTGATATTCCTCGTCGCTCAAGCGCATCACGCGCCCGATGGCATCCGCCAGTGCGGCTTCGTCCTTCATCGGGCTGATGAAACCCGTTTCGCCGTCAACAATATTCTCCGGCAGACCACCGGCGTTTGTCGCAACAACGGGCTTCCCCATCGCCTGCGCTTCACACGCGGTATAACCGCTGGCTTCGTACCACTCGGACGGCACGACCACGCAGGCGCAGTTGCGCACATACTGCCAGAGGTTTTCGCCGGACTGGAAGCCGACCATCGTTACCCGCTGGTTTAGATGATGCGCTTCGATTTCCGCGCGGATGGCATCTTCCTCCGGGCCAGTGCCGACAATGATAAGCGGAACATTTTCCAGCTTTTCCATTGCCCGAACCAGCGTCAGGATACCCTTTTCCGCCGAAAGCCGCCCGTAATACAGCACATAATCGCCGCGTCTGCCCTGCACCGCATACCGCGTATCCGCCGGAAGGAAGTTTTTCATGTGCACAATGGGCGATTTTGTCAGTCCAGACGCTTCCAGCTTGTTCTTGTAACACTCGGACGGCGTAATAAACAGGTCGATTTTCCTGTACAGCCCACTGCGCTTGTTGAAATCGCTCTCGATGGCGGCCATCAGGCACTTCGCCCGCGAATCCTTGAAGCACACACGCTTGACGCAGTTCCAGTAATTCCCATGCAGGCACGCTTCGCAGATTTTCCCGTGGTCGAGCATGACATGATTCGGGCAGACGCAGTTGAGGTCGTGCATGGTGAGGACGACCGGGATGCCGTGCTTTTTCGCCGCATCAACGATGGAAGCGGTCAGCACGCGGTGGAAGAGGTTGATGTGGATGATATCCGGCTTTTCCTTTTCAATCAGGCCGCAGATCTCATCCACGTCGTTTTCTGCCGCCAGAAAGATGTTGTCCTGCGGTACCTTCAGCCGTGCGGCGCGCAGTTTGACCTGCCGGACAGATTCCTCTCCGGTGATATACAGCACGCTGTGCTGGTTAGAGATGGCACCGCACAGCTGTAGCAGCATGGTGGATTTGCCCACGCCCGGCTCGCCGCTCAGCAACACAACGCCGCCCAGCACGATGCCGCCGCCCAGCACACGGTTAAGCTCCTGCATCCGGGTCAGATAGCGCTGCTCCTCGGTGGAGTCAATCTGCTCGAGTGTTTGGACCGCACAGGTGACTGCCTGGGCAGCGGGCGCCGAGGCAAAGCGGGAAACCGGTTGGTCCACCTGCTCGACCAGGGTGTTCCAGCTGCCGCAGTCGGGACATTTTCCATCCACCAGCTGGGACGGGGGCCAGAAGGACTCGCAGGGCTCCACACTGAGTACAAACGTAGTTGATTTTTGTTTTAGCCAAAAGCTTCACCAGCCTTTTTTATTGAATTTCATTGGATAGATGGATACGGATACGCTCATTGCTGTGCATAAAATTCGAGGATTGCCTGCATCAGCACAAAGGCAACCTTCTTTTGATAGTCACTGTCGGACAGCGCAGCCGCTTCATCGGGATTGGACAAAAAGCCG
>ENA-OPDH01002249-OPDH01002249.1-human-gut-metagenome-genome-assembly--contig:-NODE-2249-length-12755-cov-4.754803_pt1 | contig 12755 bp, 13 predicted proteins | sample MGYA00241260_ERZ501500 | MGnify/ENA primary metagenome ERZ501500 (study PRJEB25962, sample SAMEA2042519) | human gut metagenome | biome: human gut; feature: human-associated habitat; material: faeces...
AAATGGGGAGCAGCCTCGTGCTCGGCCGTTAGAGCGTCAATCTCCTCCTTGGAGAGTGCAGTGAATATCTTTATGTAACGTTTGGCATCCTCGTCGCTCACGTTCAGCCAGAACTGGTAGAACTTATATGGAGAAGTGTAACGCGGGTCGAGCCAGATGTTTCCGGACTCTGTCTTGCCGAACTTGCCACCGCCGGCCTTCGTAATCAGCGGGCTGGTCAGTGCAAACACCTCCCCGCCGTTCGTACGGCGAATCAGCTCGGCACCGGTAGTGATGTTACCCCACTGATCGCTGCCACCCATCTGGAGCTTGCAGCCTTTGGTTTCATACAGATGAAGGAAGTCGTATCCCTGCAACAGTTGGTAGGTGAATTCCGTGAAGGAAAGACCGTCACGTGCCTCACCGTTCAGACGCTTCTTTACAGAATCTTTCGCCATCATATAGTTCACGGTGATGTGCTTACCCACTTCACGGGCAAAATCGAGGAAAGTGAAGTTCTTCATCCAATCGTAGTTGTTCACCAACTCGGCACGGTTGGGGGCATCCGAATCAAAATCCAGGAACTTGGAGAGCTGGGCCTTCATACCGGCCAGATTGCGCTGCAACGTCTCTTCCGTAAGCAGATTGCGTTCTGCAGACTTTCCGGAAGGGTCACCAATCATACCCGTAGCACCGCCTATCAGTGCCAACGGCTTGTGTCCGCAACGCTGGAAGTGACGCAAAATCATCACACTGCAAAGGTGCCCGATGTGCAAAGAGTCCGCAGTAGGGTCGAAACCAATGTATGCAGTCACTTGTTCCTTAGCCAGAAGTTCTTCCGTACCCGGCATCATATCGTGGAGCATGCCACGCCATCTTAATTCTTCTACAAAATTCATCGAATGATTAAGTTATCTGATTAATTATTTAAGTGATTATCTATGAATTGTTTGATTCCTATTTTAATCTGCGCAAAAATACGACTCTTTATTCGAAGAAACAACTCTTAGGGTTTAAAAAAGACTTTGCAGACATTTCTCCGGAGTGTTTCTCCAAGCTCCTCGGGAGAGATGCCGCGCACTTCGGCAGCGCGTGCATACAATTCCCCGATGGAAACTTCACTTTCATCCGTTTCGATGAACAGCCGGTCGGCAGGTACCCGGCACAAGGCTGCTTCCTGGTATTTCTCCCCGAATGAAAGATAAAAGCCATGTTTCAGATATTCCTCCGCCAGCGCCGCCTTGCCACGGAAACCATGTATTATCCACGGATTCGACGGGCGCAAGTCCCGCTTCACCTTCAGCAGTTCATCAACCGCCTTCACCAGATGAATCACCAGCGGCTTTCCCACTTCCTCTGCCAAACATGCCTGGTGTCTGAACACTTCCACCTGCAAATCCATCGGAGCATCTGCCAGCTTGTCCAGCCCGGCTTCGCCCACGGCAAGTACTTGGGGATGACGCACTAACTCCTCCAGGCCGCACACCCTGCTAGCCACAGCACCTTCAACTCCAGAGTGTTCACCTCCACTCCGACCTATATGCCAGGGATGTATCCCCACCGAATACCATCCGCCGCTCTGTGGAGAGAACGTTTCGGGATAGCAATTTGCAATGGCAGTTCCGGGTACTTGCGGAAACCGGTGTGTATGTATGTCTACTGGAATATTCATGGAACGGGATCATATCCGGAACCTCCCCAGGGATGGCAGCGCAGAATGCGCCTTACTGCCAGACAAAACCCCTTGAAAGGTCCGTGTTTCTTGATGGCCTCCACCGCATATTGCGAACAAGTGGGGGTAAAACGGCATGAAGGCCCTATCATGGGCGATATGCACTTCTGATAGAAATAGATGGGAAGCAGCAGCAGATATGAAAGCAGACGCTTCATGACACCTGCGGAGTTTGCTCGGCTTCAGCATTTGCCGCTACCTTCTCGGCAATGCGTGCCAAAGCTGTCTTCATACGGTCCTCAATGACAGAAGAGTCTACCAACTGGTCCGAAAGATAGATAAAGGCCACGGCCAGACGGCACTTTTTTTCCGTCAGCACGGCCAGCAGTCCGTGTTTGTTCATGCGGTAGGCTTCACGTATCTGGCGTTTCACGCGGTTGCGCTTCACCGCCCGCTTGAAACGGCGTTTCGAAACACTTACAAGAATGGAAACGGGTGCCTCCAGCTCCTCCACCGGCAGATACACCACACGCAAAGGGAAAACCGAAAACGAGCGTGAGCCGCCCGCAAACATCTTCTCTATCACTTTCTTCTTGTCCAACCGTTCGGACTTACGCAAGGTATTTGGCATGAGAAACAAGGATTAGGGATTAGGGATTAGGGATAAAGGATTAGGGATAAAGAATAAAGGAGGTGGAGGTGAATAGGTTCTTTCATCCTTTATCCTTAATCCCTAATCCTTATTTCTCTCTTTATTTCTCTCTTTTTACTTTCCTTTATTATTCTCCTTGATAAACATGTCAAGCGCCGCCGTCATTGAGGGTGCCTGCACGCTGGGAGCTTCCAGGTCAAGACGAAGTCCGGCATCACGGACTGCCTGGGCAGTGGTAGAGCCGAATGTTCCGATCTTGATTTCCTTCTGGTCAAAATCAGGGAAATTCTTCTTCAAGGCACTGATGCCTGCCGGACTGAAGAACACCAGCATGTCATAATCAAAAGCCTCATCTGCAGCAAAGTCATTGCTGACAGTACGGTACATGACAGCTTCCGTGTGCTGAATCTTATTCTTATCCAGCAGATTCTTCACGTCATCATTGTGTACATCCGACATTGGTACCAAGTACTTTTCAGTCTTATGCTTAACAATGGAAGGTATCAAATCGTCAATCTTCCCGGTGTTTCCGAAGAAAATCTTACGCTTACGATACTGCACATACTTTTGGATATACAGAGCAACGGCCTCCGTCACGCAGAAATACTTCATTGTTTCGGGAATTGTCACACGCAATTCTGTACACAAGTGGAAGAAATGATCAATAGCATGACGCGAAGTAAAAATAACGGCAGTATGATCCAAGACCGAAATTTTCTGTTGTCTGAACTCTTTCGCTGAAAGGCTCTCCACTTTGATAAATGGGCGAAAATCTATTTTCACACCATACTTCTCGGCGATGTCGTAGTAAGGAGATTTCTCTGATGCCGGTTTCGGCTGCGACACAAGTACTTTCTTAATTTTCAACGTCCTAAAATTTTATTATCAAATAACTGTTTAGCTGCATCACACCTTGATATAACACAAAACAAGGCATGATTTCAAGGGCACAAAAGTACAAAATTAAAAGTAAACCGCCATATAAATTGTTACAAAAAAGCTTTAACCACTTGTATAACATCAATATTTTAGCAAAAAAGGCTAAAATCAATCCGATTATTATCGTCAGCTGCAAACTCAAATCAAAATAGACTATGAACAGAGCAAACGGGAAAAGGGCGAATCCCAAGTAATAAAGTAGCGTAGAATAGGACTCAAGCCATAGCGTTGTAACACTTTCGTCAAAAAAAATCCAACCCAGAAAAGAGTAAAGCATCCACTTCAAGCACAAATAGAGAAGACACATACCGATGTAAATCCCCAATAGAAGTCCCGGCGGCACATGGTGTACCAGTTCCGGCTGTATATCATTGAAGTAGTTGAAGATACAGACGCCTGCTAGGATGCAGGTCTGCAGGATGAGCAGCAGCAGATAGCGCATATCGGCGGCTGTGGAAGTGGCAAATATGCTGGTACGTTCGCGATGAAGCAGGAAATCCTTCACCAGTTGCAGCAGGAACTTGCGGCTGCGTGACAAGACATAGGCCGACAGAAAGAAACAGCACAAAAGGACCACGGTGATGCCATCGTCCATTCTCGGAGAATATGGAATAGGAATCCCCTCCGTCCCCACTACTGCCCAAGCCATCAACAGCCCTATCATATTGCAGCGAATTTACGGATGGAGGCGTCCCACAAGGGAGTGGTATATATCAGTTCCACGGCTTCCTGCGGTGTCTGCGCCACATGCCAGATGGCACCGTGCTGCACGCGCATGAAGTTTTCGTCCACCGCCTGCCGGAGCATATCGAGCAGAGGGTCGAAATAGTTCTTGACATTCAGTATCACAATCGGGTTCAGATACAGTCCGAGTTGCTTCCAAGTGATGATTTCCAGCAGTTCTTCCAGGGTGCCGCAACCACCGGGCAGGGCGATGACGGCATCGCTCAAGTCGGCCATTGTCTTTTTCCGTTCGTGCATGCTTTCCACTTCCACGAGTTGGGTAAGTCCGGTGTGATGCCATCCCTGCTCCACCATGAAGCGGGGAATGACGCCCGTCACCTCTCCCCCTGCCCGGAGTGCCGCATCGGACACAGCGGACATCAGTCCCATATTTCCCGCACCATTAATCAAGCGAATTTGCCGCTGCCCCAGCAGAGTGCCCAACTCACGGGCTGCATCGAAATAAACGGAATCTATCTTTGTGCTCGAAGCACAATATACGCATACGGAATTTATCTTGTTCATCATCTTGCCACACCCTTTTTTAGGTATCGCCACAAAGGTACATGATTTCGGGGAGATTTGAAACAAGAGAGTCTTATTTCCAAAGTTCTTCCGGATTTGTGGTGCGGACGCTGTTCTCGAACAGCCATTGGGTGCCACCGCTCCGAACGGTAAATCCGACGGGAATAGGTGCAAGTCTCCGGTCACCCGGCAAGGGGTCGCCTGTTTCATCGTCCATGCGGCTCAGTTCATGCATGCTGTACCAATAGTTATTTTTGGCCATATACGTGTCATAGTATTGCCCTTCATTTGCTTTTCTGTTTATAGCCTTACACAGACCGTTCGATAGGAAAAAATACGAAAAAGCTCTTCCTTCTCACTCATATCTGTCAATTTTCCATAAATTTGCAATGGACCTAAAACATCATGATGTGAAATACAAACGTTGGATTTACTTAACCGTCACTTTCGTCATCATATTGGCAGGACTTGCTTCCCGGAAATATGGCAATGCATTGCCTAAATTTATTGCAGAGTATATTGGCGATACACTTTGGGCAGCTATGGTCTATTGGGGATTACGCTTTCTCTTCCCTTCGGCATCCATACTCAAAGTGGCCGCAATCTCCTTACTGTTTTCTTATTGCATAGAAATCAGCCAATTATACCAGGTCGATTGGGCGAATGCCATACGAAACACCACGCTCGGAGCATTGGTCTTCGGGCATGGATTTTTATGGTCGGATATGATATGTTATACTGTCGGGGTAATGTTATCTGCCACCGTAGATTCTTGCGCTTCCTTTTCTTCTTCGGATGAAGCAGTATAAAAACAAGACGCGGACAAAGGAACACAGATTCTATGCAAGCCGCTATTATCCCCGCCAAAAGCATTCGTAGGACACATTTCACGAGGCTACACCTTTTACTCCGGATGGCTACACCCTTTCTATGCGATGGTATAGCCATCTGCAAAAAAGGGTGTAGCCCGGCACGGAGGATAGTTACAACATTAGAAATGGTATGACTGTTATATGACAAAAAAATATCCTAACATGCAAGATATGGGATATCTGATGTTAGGATAACGATAAAAATAGTCAATTCATATCAAGGCAAGACGGCCTAATTATCAATACAAAAGAGACTGCGTTTGTTTATGATAAACTGCATTTTTCTTTTGAAGATTTACGGCTATTGACAAGAGAAGCTACTAAATAAAAGATATTAATGATTACATAGCATAGAAAAAACTTCCACACTTTAATCGTTTCTTTTAGCCACTCCTCAACCCATAAGATATCAATCTTATCCCCACATCGATTTTCAATCTCATATTTATAACTAATTTCACAATTAATAATTGCGTATATAATTAATAATGAAAGAATTATTGATGTGGCAACAAACACAATTCTAAGCCATTTCATAATCTATCTTGTTTTATAAACTACACCTCCTGGTTTGGATATTCTCACTAAATGATTCTGCATTGATATTGGAAGAACAAATCTGTTGACAATAGGAATAGTAGTCCATGTTCCCAAATTACTTGTTTGTTGTAGCCTTGTCCCTTTCAGAGCATTTGACCCACTTTTATTCAACACGTCAGATACCATTGTTGTACAATTATTACTTGTCAGCCTATATTCATCAATAATACGAGCAGAAGAACTGTTATAATAATCACTTTTAGGATTATCTGGCATTGTAGTTGACATATTAATTAAACTTTTCGTCTAAAATATTAGCAACTTTTTCATCTGCCACATCTGTTACTACAAATACAGACATTCCACCAGCTGCTTTTTTTGTCATTGTAAGCTTTTGCTTCATCCCCCATTAACTTTAAAAGAACACCGGAACCATTTCCTAAAGAATTAGAGCTTCTATCTGGCCCTTTATTAGTTCCATTGTATCGTCCGTAGCTATAAACAGTCATATTAGATCCTTCACCAACACTAATCCATGTGTGACCAAAGGACTGAGTTTCAGTGCAAATTCTAATACTATCTCCATTCACATCAATATTAACAACCGGACTATTCGCCCCGTACTGATACGGAGACATCGAATAATACTTCTCGGCAAATCTGTCATTAGTCGTAAACCTTCCTAACGCCGTATCATAATGTCTCGCCCCATAATCATACCAATTCAAACCCTTCTTCGTATCAAACTCCTTACCGTTATACTTGTAAGGCTGGGTATTGCCTGCAGTGGCAAATACACCACCGAAAGGGTAGTAATGGTTCGTTTCCTCCACAGTACCTGACTGGTTGATTACTACACGGTTGTTACCTTGATGGTTCTTCAGATAGTAATGATACTGCTGGGTACCGGCCAGGTTGATGTAACCCTCTTCTGTGAGTAACAACTTCTGAGTACCGTTTTCATAGATCACATTACCGCAATAGTCAGTCGTTGTGGTTGTACTGCCTATCTTATGGACTGTTCTCAGTTTCGTGCCGTCAGCACCATAAGTATAGGTAATCGTGCTACCATCACTGAACGATACCGTACTGGGCAAATTTAATACATTATATTGAATATCGGTAATTCCCTTATTCAAATCTTTTGTTAAATTACCATTGGCATCGTAGGCATACTCCCCTGCGACGCTTGCACCGTTCACAAAGGCAGTGTTTGTACCGTATGCAGCGGTACTCACCGCATCCTCCACACAGCTCAACTGATTACCGGTCAATGTGTAAGTCAGGTTATCAAGCAGGCCGTAGGCACTGGCACCAGTCTGGCCATAACGTTGCAAACTCTTGATGTTACCGTTCTTGTCATAACCCGTAACGTTCTCCGAGAAGCGGTTCGCATTCGTGCTGATACTTGCTGTCTCGCCATAGGTAGCGTTCAGTACTCTGTCAAGACCGTCATAAGTGAATTTGTAACCGCGGACTGTACTTTCGTTCCCGGACTTCCAGGTTATGCTGCTGATGCTGCCGTTGTACTTCGCAGTACCCACACCCGTGTTGTAGTACAGGTTCTGCGTGAAGCGTGTGCCGCTGATTCCCGTCAGCCAGCTACGCAGGTTGTAGGTATAAGTCAGCTTGTTGGTGCTCGTACCGTGATACTGCTTGGTCAGTAAACGACCGAAGTTGTCATAAGTCGCATCGTACAGAGTAATCGCAGTGCTGCCAAGACTATGCTGCACTTTGCTTATTCTGTCCGCATGGTCGTAGGTATAGGTATATACTTCCGTGCGCGTGGTCTTTCCGCTGGCAGTATGTGTATGTGTCACACCAGACGGCTTGTTGGAGAAAGTATAAACCGTACTTGTGATGTCGTAGCCACTGAGCAAGTTGTTCTGCACAAGCACGGTAGGACTGGAAGAAGGATTCCCCCCTGCAGGGTCAGCCGTCCCAGACTGTCGTACAAATAATACATATAGGAAATGTTATCCAGATAGGAAGTGCCCGTGCTGTTAAGCATCCGGAGAGTACGGATGTAGTCCTGCATGACCTACATCATTTGATAGACCTAAAAAACTATCCTAACATACAAGATATAGCATATCTGATGTTAGGATAGTAATTAAATAAATCTCATTGAAAAAAGGCAACTTATATTAGAGTAATATTTTTTATTTAGTATGCAAAAGCTTTATAATCTCACCATTACTTTTTCTTATTTCCACATAAGATTGTCCACAGAAAGTCAGCGCACTATCATTTCCATTAGGAATATGCCCTTCTATTACCCATATTCCATTTACCAAGTTAACAGAAAAAGGTTTTTCTTTCTCTATACTTTCCTTTCCATAAATTTCCAATAGTACGCATTCCGCTATCTTTACTGCAATATCCGCTGTAGGTATAAATCCCTCTGCAGGAACATAGCTTTTCATATCAGTATAAAAATCTGTTGAGAGACTATCATTCATTACATACTCAATCTGTTGAGATGATTGTTGATCTTCTCCGACCTTCGATGTACTGTTTGTACATGACATCGCAAATAGCATTAAAGCAAAAAAATAAGTCCTATACATATTGCTATCTTTTTAAAATACCCAATGAATATGTTCTCTCTGGCTAACAGGAATGTTTAAATCTGGCTTTTGTAGCAATTCTTTCATTCTTTGTTTACCCTTTTCAGCAGGAATATCTTTCGGATTAATATTATTCTTTCGTTTAGGATCTTTGGGATCACTAGGAAGATCACTAGTCACTATTGATGTTTTCTTACTATAAGGATTATATTCTAACAAATCGCCACTCGGCGTAGCCAAATAACCATTTTCTTTTGTTTTCTCAATATATTTTATATCAGCTTTTGAGAATTTATTATTTATATGCTCTGCGTCCGCGTCTCCATGCGAATGAATCGATCCTACAAATCTCTCACCGTTAGGAGGTAAGCTTATAGATACGCTGTGCTCTCCTTCATTGGCTGCACTATAAGAATATCCCTTTAGCTTTCCCTTTTGCTTAACTTCATAAATAGAAGAGCCCATTTCACGTTTACGTATAATAGATGCACCATTATAATACATACCCCAATCTTTAGCTGCTGCTCTTTTAGTCTTAAACAGATCACCAGGAGCATATTCCATACCATTTGGGTCTATGAACTTTACCGGATTATCGGCACAATAAGTATACGGACTCATCGAATAATATTTCTCCGCCAACGGGTCATTCGTCGTAAACCTTCCCAACGCAGCATCATAATGTCTCGCCCCATAATCATACCAATTCAAACCCTTCTTATTGTCAAACTCCTTGCCGTTGTACTTATAAGGCTGAATACTGCCTGCACTTGCAAACACTCCTCCAAAAGGATAGTAATGGTTCGTTTCCTCTACCGTGCCGCTCTGGTTGATGACTACCCGGTTATTACCCTGATGGTCTTTCAAGTAATAGTGATACTTGCTGTCGCTCAAAGTAACATAGCCTTCTTCCGTCAGCAAAAGCTTCTGCACTCCGTTTTCATAGATCACATTTCCGCAGTAATCCGTCGTGGTGGTAGCGCTGCCTATCTTATGGACTGTTCTTAGCTTTGTGCCGTCAGCTCCATAGGTATAGGTAATTGTACTTCCGTCACTGAACGTCACCACACTTGGCAAATTTAAACAATTATACGATATGTTGGTAATTCCCTTGTTTAAATCTTTAGTTAAATTCCCGTTAGCGTCGTAAGTGTATTCATTCGCCTGCTTCACGCCGTCCTTAAAACCAAAGCCGCCGTTGTAAGTGGAAACCGCTACCGCATCGTCCACGCGGTTCAACCGATTGCCCTTCAGCGTAAAAGTCAGGTTGTCTATCAGGCCGTAGGCAGAAGCTCCGGTCTGCCCATAACGTTGCAATCCCTTGATGTTGCCGTTCTTGTCATAGTTTGTAACGTTCTCGCTGAAACGGTTGGCATTCGTGCTGATGCCTGCCGTTTCCCCATAAATAGCATTCAGCAGACGGTCCAGACCGTCGTAGGTGAACTTATAGCCGCGGACGGTGCTTTCATTGCCTGCCTTCCAAGTCATGCTGCTGATGCTGCCGTTGTACTTCACTACTCCGTTTCCGGTGTTATAATACAGATTCTGCGTGAACTTGCTTCCGCTGACCCCCGTCAGCCAGCCGCGGATGTTGTAAGTATAGGTCTGCTTGTTTACGGCACTGCCATGCAGCGACTTCGACTGTAGACGGCCCAGGTCGTCATAGACATTGTTCACGAGCGTAACCTCTCCCAAAGCATCCAACTTGTGCTTCACCGTCAACAACCTGCCTGCATGGTCATAGGAGTATGTACGGACTTCCGTACGGGCAGCCTTGCCTTGGGCAGTATGAACATGGCGCAACCTGGTAGGCTGGCCGGTAAAGTTATAGGCCGTGTATTCCGTTTCCTTGCCTCCCAGGGAATTGGAACTTTGCCGTTGGACGGGCCGTGAACGGCGGTCATAATACACCACACTGTAAAGCTGTCCGGCGCCGTCCCCGGCCAAGACCGTCACGCTGCCCGTAAGCATTCCCCGGGCATCGGATTTGGTGCCGTATCCGGAGGACTCCATGGAACTGTCGTAGGCATAGGCAGGAAAACCGTTCTTGCCAAGAAAGTCATAGTTGTCGTAGTAGTTCACAGTGAGCAGCCTGCTTCCGGAAAGTTCACGGACGGTTCCACCCACTTTCACGGCATATCCCTTATAACTTCCGCTGCCCGTGAACTCCGCTTCTACCGGACTTCCGACCACCGGCAGGGTGTCCGAGCAGAGCCCGGAAAGCACTGTACGGCCCAGAGCGTCGGGAATGGTGAAGCGCCATCTGCCTTGTCCCTTCAAGTTGCCGTCCTGCACGAAAATCAGACGGTCGGCCTTGTCGTAGACATAGCGCACGGCATCACATCCGGGCAGCTTCCTCCACACGCAGCGGTCGCGGCTGTCGTACTGATAGCAATAGGCCAGTGCATCCAGCTTGTCTTGTGAGATTCCCTCGTCCCGGATGCGCGGGGGAAGGACGAAGCGGAGATTGCCCCGGTTGTCGTAGACGTAGTAGGTGTCGTGGTTGTCGCTTCCGATGACCCGGCGCTGCAATACCATACGTCCCAGCTTGTCGGTGAATAGGCAGGAAACGTTCCTGTCCTCGTCCGTGGTGCGCACAATGTAAAGATTGCCCGAAGAGCAGTTCCCTGATTTGGAAAGCGTGGCGTTCCTACCTGTCCCGTTCACTTTATAGGCTATGCGGTTCAATAAAGCTCCGCCCGGAACGTTCGTCAGGTATGAAATAAAATTCCCTGCTTATAGAGATGGGGCAATATAAGCAGGGAATCATTTGGCTTATCGAAGCAGGAGATTCTAATATTCAGAAGCAGCGGATGAAGAACATCCGCTGCGACAAAAAATCAGTACAAAGATAGCTCAATTGGTATTTGGTATTTTAATCTCATATCCAAATACTCTTGCCAACTCAAAGGTCCCAATACAACATCGTTTGTTTTTAAAATTATCCAATAGAATAAACTATCGTTTGTTCCATATTCATATTTTCTTTTGTATAAAGGTTCTTGAGGATATTTAGGCTTCTGTTTTGCAATAATATATTCATCGTTATAGATATAGTCAAGTACAGTTGCCGGTATTTCTCCACCATTGGAATTTTGACAAAGAATATCTTTTATATTCTCTCCTTCATCTCTATAAAAATATCCATTTCCTAAGTTCTTAATAGAATCAGAAATGCAACTTTGAATAAATAAACTACAAAGCAAATGTAGAACAATACATCCCTTTTTCATATCTCTTCATATTATTTTATCCAAGGTAAAAATGGTGTCAGTTTAGCACTTCCATAAATATTTATTTCATATGGTTGTCCCCTTCCTGCAACCCTATTTCCTATAATAGTTTCTATATTTCTTCCCCAATTCAATGGATTCCGACCATTGTGCATTTCAAAATCATATTTATCAGAAAAAGCTCTTACTGAATGATTCGGATATCGTTTTAAAGTAACGTTTCCGTATACTAATCCATCATTTAAGGAGCCACTATGCAACAATAAATTAAAACTTTTTATTTCTCTCACATATTTTTCTCCTAAAGAGTATATCCCTGATAAATCTATTTTTGCTAAAGATGTGAATAGAGGTTGTCCTTTCCCTTCCCTATACCATTTATTAGCTTCCTCCAAGGTCAAATATCCATCATAATCCGGTCTGTCTTTAAGACTTGTATAACTCTCCAAGTAGTTAGAGCGCGCTTCTTCATCTGCCAATCCATTATACCCTAAACTATGGCTTAGTGCCTCTTCATGAGACATGCCTTGTTTAAAGTTTGACTTGTTCATAATAATGGCCTCTCCTTGCAGACCTTCATCATCTGTACCAATCAACTTACCTTCTTCGTCATAAATCGGACTTATGGACATACCTGTCGGATCAATATAGCGTACGGAATTATTACTACAATATGCATACATCCCTATCGAATAATACTTCTCCGCCAGAGGGTCAACAGTCGTAAACCGTCCCAGTACCGCATCATAATGCCTTGCTCCATAGTCATACCAATTCAGTCCTTTCTTCGTGTCATATTCCTTGCCGTTATACTTATAAGGCTGGACATTCGTAGTACTTGCAAATACCCCTCCGAAGGGATAGTAATGGTTCGTTTCCTCTACAGTGCCTGACTGGTTGACAACTACCCGGTTGTTCCCCTGATGGTCTTTCAGATAGTAGTGATACTGCTGAGTTCCGGTCAGGTTGACATAGCCCTCTTCGGTAAGAAGCATCTTCTGCACTCCGTTTTCATAGATCACATTTCCGCAGTAATCCGTCGTGGTGGTA
>ENA-OPDH01002250-OPDH01002250.1-human-gut-metagenome-genome-assembly--contig:-NODE-2250-length-12752-cov-2.966212_pt1 | contig 12752 bp, 10 predicted proteins | sample MGYA00241260_ERZ501500 | MGnify/ENA primary metagenome ERZ501500 (study PRJEB25962, sample SAMEA2042519) | human gut metagenome | biome: human gut; feature: human-associated habitat; material: faeces...
CCAATAATGTCCTCCGCCACCCCATCCGGGATGATAGTGATGATGGTGTCCCCAGTAGCCGCCGCCATACCAGCCGCCCCAGTAACCACCCCAATAGCCACCCCAATAACCGGGATAATAGCCACCCCAAGCATAATAAGGTGAAGACCAGCCCCATCCCCAGCCCCATCCGGAACCATAAGAGTTGTAACGCCAATCCCACCATAAGCGGTTGGTAAATGTCGGGAATGCATAAGCATAGAAACCGTCTGTATAAACATTCCAATCCCAGGAATTGGTTCCATAAACAATGTCCCAGTAAAGCGGGCTGCTAATGCTTACCGCAAAACGGGGATTACGGAAACGAATGATGCGTTCAGCGTACTCGTAGTCATCCTGTGAGCCATTGAACCCGTTCACCCATTCACCTTCCGGATCGGAGACAGCTTTTTCTTTTACGTATAATGTATCGTCCTCCATTGCGAACTCGTTATCTTTGGCATCGTAACGGCGGTTATACTCATCCACATCACGCATATCGCGTTTGTTTCCTTTACGGTCCTGAACTACTACCGTAGTACCCGGAGACGTATAAATGTTCGTGGTAACAACTTTTTTTTCCGGTTCCTTCTTCACAGGAGTCTTTTTGGCTTCCTGCTTTTTTTCCTTAGAAGGTACGAAATAAAGGTCGTCATTATTGCTTTGCGCCATCACAAGCAGTGGGAGGCACAGGGCAAACAGCGATAATAACACAATCTTTTTCATATTTCCGTGGTTTATTGGTTTCTTAATCTTTTTATTCACGTTACAAAGATAAGCAAGGTATTCACGCTGCCGGATAGATTTTCCCCAAACAATAATAGGGATTTCCCTATTTATCTTATATTAAACAAAAACAGCACTAATACTCAGCAAACTATTTCATTATCAATTAGTAATAGTCAGTAAAGAGCTGTTACTTCTGAGGCTATTTAATTGCCGAAGACACATTTACATTATCAATTTATTGTAGAACAAATTATGGCAAATCTATTTCCGACAATTGTCCCTGGAAAAATATTAAGAGACAATACACATAAAATACGAATAGCTCTTTCGCACAATTGTGAAACTCGCTATATAGTGACTGATCTAACAGTGAATTCCATACAAGAGTTCAAGAATGGATATATCATTAAAAGAGCAGACACTTCTTATCTCAATAGCAAATTAAGAAACGAGAAATTACGCTCTGATACAATAAGAATAAGGCTATCCTTTGTAAGAGCAATCATGAGATTTGCTCTACAATGCTGATTTATCACCTACGTCACATACCCTTTTGCATCATATAAATAGATGAAATTAAAGCAACACGAGATACTGATTTGAAAAAAATCTAATTCGGATACGAGACATTTTTATGCTGTCATATTATCTTGGCGGCATTAATATAGCTGACTTAATAAATTACGATTTCCTAAAATGCAACGGAAAACTAATATATCAATAGGTATTTTATTTTTATCGGCATTTTCTTTATCTTCTTTAGATGGACCTGCCTTTCTTTTCTTACCTTTTATTTCAGTCATTGGAGTGTGTGTATGAAAAGAAGCAACCACTTTTGCTGTGGCAGGCACACCATTTATAGAAGGAGATTTGTCTCCAAGGCTTATATTTCCTCTTACTTTTCCGTCATTCTTCACTGCTATACCATATCGTTTCTTACCTATATAATATTGCTTTTTCACCGGATCATAATAAATCCAGAAACCGACCTCTTGCCTCTGATCTTTTGTGGAACGCTTAAGCATATCACTCCAGGCTTCTTCCAAAGCCTTTTTTACAGTTGCATCCTTAATGACTTCTTCAGGTTTAGGCAAAGAGCCTGATTGCTGTGGCGAAGATAACGAAGATGAACCGCCTCCTTGAGGAGAAAAAAAGTCATCAAGTCCGGGAAGGGCTTTCGGAGATTCAGAAGGCATATCCCCAAAAGGCCATTTAAACGGGTCTTCAGAAGATGTAGGACGTCTACCGATTACTGTCACTTCGGGTAACGAAAAACCGGCACCAAAAAGATCGTCTTTAACAAAGGTGTTATTTTCAAGAATTTCCGTATTCGTTTCGCGGTCATGATTAAACAGAGAGCCTGAAGAACGGGTACGAGTCAGTACATCATCCGGAAAATTATGCAAATATCCAACAGGGACTCTCCGGGCACCATCAATAATCCGTAATATTTTTAAATGTTCTTCCAAAAAGGAATCAAAGCCGGAGTATTCCTCAGGAAGTCTTACCATGTACAAATAAACATCATTCGAAGCGCGTGCTATTATTAAATAAGAGCATGTATCAGCTGTTATATCCACTACAGGGACGTAATATGAAACTGTATCGCTCCGCTCCCTTATAATCTGCGCAGCATCCCAGTCCGGATAAGCATAAAGGTTCCGTAAATCCGGATTAATATTTAAAAATTCATTTAACTGATTACTCGCAACCTGCATTGTCCATTTTTCCTTATCCTGTTTCTCCTGTTGGAGTTCTTGCTCTTCATAACACGAACAGAGAGACAGAAAGGGAAGTATCGTAGCAATAGCATACAATAACCTTTTTATTCTCATATAAAACAAATCATTAATTAATACTACAAATTTTAATACAAGCGCTTGATATTAATAAGACAAAGATAATAAAAGCTAAAAGCAGTCATTTCCCTATACATATGTTTAAAAACATAAAATCAGTGGAGTTCTACAATATTTTACCATATATATTACAACTTACTCCCCAGAACATAGGAACTCAAGTTATTTGCCAATCCCCCTATCCTCTTTCTGGTTCTTCCTGCTTTGGCCGTAACAAATAGACTTCACACTTCCAAGCTTTTAAAATTCATTAATATTAAAATCTATAAATATAAAAGAATCAGAAGCAATCATAAATTTGCGAGATAGGAGAAATCAAGCTTTCAAATACAAGAAGACTTCTCTTAAATGAAAAAGCCCCGACTCCTAAGAACCGAGGCCAGCAACTTAATGATAAGATGCTTCTACACAGTGCGAAGATAGAGTGACAATGTGGATTTATCTATTCAGAAACTAATTCTATATTAACGGCGCTCCAAATGTCACACTCAATATCAATTATTATATACTAAAACTTATATCCTAAGTTAATAGAAAAGTTTAGATTCTTAGGATTACCAAGTTTCTGAACATCCACAAGACCAAATTGTCCTTCAAGGCCAGCTATGATCTGCCCAAATTCTGCGGCAACACCTAAACCAAGACCAGCATCGAAACGCTTCAAGTTCAAACCGTTATCACCAAATGTTTTCACACTCATTTCTGCACCTGAGTCCAACTCAACCGTAGATTTTCCACCAACACCACAAGCCAAATATGGTCCAGCACTTATTACAATATTAGTATTATTAGCCACATTAAAACGAGCGGCAGCCATAATAGGTAACTCCAAATACATGGCATTCACTGTTTCAGCATCCAGCTTGGCACCTTTGGTAGAGAACATCAAAGAAGGTTGCAGGGACCAAGTATCATTAAAACCATACTCAAACCCACCACCAATCTTAAAACCAACTTTTGCATTCATATCTGCATCACCGGTATAATTGCTAATATTCATACCTGCCTTGATATTCCAACTGTTGATCTGTGAGAAACCAGTTACTGAAATAAAAATGAATAGAAGAAACAAAATACTTTTTCTCATAATTAAATGTTTTAAGTTATTTAATCTTTTATTTAACGGCGCAAATATATAATTCAAATTTGAATCAACCAACTTTTCATTTAACAATCATTGTAAGAAGAAATCAACTACTCAATAAAAAAACTGCAAATGAAAAGATAATATCATTTACCACTCCCACAAATTACAACTCACCCCAACTCCAACATAGGGACTTACCTTATTCCCCCAAAAACCGTATCCGGCCTGCACACCCAGCCCGAACCGCTTCCGCTTTGCCCGCTCTCTGACAAACACAGTCCTTGTTTTACTGTACACCTCTATACTATCCAACTTTGCCCGGTAGCCCGATACATAAGCCGTATAAAGGCTGTCTTTGTAGATTTTCTGCGTAATAGGCAAATACACCGTGTCCCGAACCGTATCGCCCGGTACAGGGACGGGAACAACGAACGGGAACGAATCTACAACGCTTTCATAAACCGGAACGGGCACTGTGTCCCGAACCGTATCAATACGATTTGTAATGATCGTGTCTCTGATTACTCCGCCCGGTGCGTGTTCCACCCTTGCCGGACGGAACACAATAAACAGGATAAGAACTGCAATAACGATATAAGGTAGATATTTCATAGCTTCAGCACTTGTTTTCTGTTTCTACCTTCACGGAATGATACGTGAACCCAACTAAAATCACGTTCGTCTATCAATTGATCGAAAGGCAATTCCAGCCGGATGATCTCGAAGAGCTTCCGGTTTTCCTCCTTACTTCCTACCGTAATATCAGCCGCCTCCCCTAATCGGTGTTGGCTGGATGTTGCCCCGTTTACGCTTCGGTTGAGAATAGCGCTTCGATAACCGGAACTTACCCGGATAGGCTTGCCGTACTTTTCCCGAAGCGGGTCAAGAACGTTTTCTACCAGCTTCGTTAAATTGTGAATAGCTTCGGCCGTTGGACAGTTATCAATTCCACGCGCTACGGCCGTATCGCTGTGGCTTAGTTCTTGGATTGTAAAATACTTCATACTATATGTTAAATTAATACTGTGAACAAAAAGATTTAGCTAAATTTGCGCTTACTTTTTATACTTTCTCCCGTCTGGGAAGATAGGCTTTGTATTTGTTTGTTTGCTTGTTTGTGTTGTTTGTGTGCAACCTCCCGTCGTTAAGTACAATGACGGGAGATTTTATCTTACTCTTTCTTTCCTGAAACATTATCGAACCCTTTCAGCTTGTTTATGATCGCTTTAGGGAAGAAGCCCGGGCAAATCTCTTCTACGTTCTCAATAATACTTAAGGCCTCACGTACCATTAATGCCGTACAAGCGAAATACCGGAACCAGACGAAACTATCGACCACCTGACCGGCGATCGAGAAATTACCCATCACATGCGACAGGACTAATACACAACTGTAAATGATAAGTTTACGCCCGATCATACCATAAGCTTTACTACTGATGTCTTTGGATAGCCAGTGCTTGACAAAGCCGAGCACCGTATCAACACATACAAGGACAATCAACCATTTGACAAACTCCCAGTCACCAAAGACATAGCGCTCAAAGAGTTCCAGCAAAGGAGAAAGAGGCAAGGCAATCAATGCAATCATCTTCAAATTTTTCATATTCTTGGATATATAAACTTTAATCGTATATTTGTCATGGTAATACTAAAATAGCATTGTGTGCGGCTAATCTCACCTATGTACCCCATTTATGCCGCACTTTTCCGCCCCATCTGTGAAGACAGGGCGGATTCTTGTTACTTGGATTTAGATGCCAGCTTGGGCTCTAAAGTGGCTTTTACCTCTCTGGTGATCTGATCGAATACTTCAAAGTGCGCTGCAACATTCTCCGACTCCGGAAGAGACATTTGTTTGCTGCCCGATTCTAACAGCAAATACCCGATATACCGCCCGGAGGTTACGGGCTGCTTACCTGTAGGGGTGTCAATCTCTTCCGTGACCGTTTTAATGATTTCACAATGAAGGCGGCTGAGATTATCGTTATTGACACTGTAGTTTACATTGTACTGATAATCTCCTGAAACGGCTTTACCGTTTACTTGAACTGTTCTTGATTCTTCTTGAAACATAATTTATTGATTTTGAGAGTTAATAATTACTTTGTCTAATTCATTATAAATAGCGGTTTTCACCACTGCGAGTATCGGAGCCGGATCAACGTAATTTCGAATGATATTTGCACCTTGTTCGTCAACTTCAACTTCACCTTCTTTGTATATCCGTTGGGCAAACTCCAATTCACCCAAATCGGGTGTATTACAGTAAATAGCGTTTCCTACTGTTTTAGCCACGTCGAACTCTTCAACTTCTCCGTCAATAGCTGTTTTTACTTTAATTCTTCTAAAATTGATTTTCATATTTTATTTATTTTGAATTTATCATTGTAATCTGCGCTGACAATGCTGTTTACCAAACGTTGCGCCCTACAACAAACACACGGAATGGACAATCACGGGGACCCTTGTTTGCGTCAAGCATTAAAACCTCAAAATAAGAGTTGTTTTGCGTCTCTACCTGACCGAATACCCAGCCATAACCCCCTAAGCCTTGTACTAAAACAGCGTACTGCAGATGCTTCAAACTGTGGTATATCCTGTATTTTCCTGCATCTATTTTTTGCGCACTGGTTAAGGTGCACCCGTTGCCCCATTCATTAGTGACTGTACCCGCTTGATATACATATCCGATACACAGCATTCCGGGAGCGTTCCACTTTTCACCGCCCCTTTGGGCGAAAATATGACTTCCATACGATTCTATCGAATTTGCAGTGCCTGCGTTAGCCAAACATCTTAGAGCAAAACCGGAACTTCCGTATGATTCAATACTTAGACCACTGTAATTGTCGTTTCGTATGGACATCAATGCTGTGCGTGAAGTTGTAGGACTGTCCCCTTCTTCGTTAATACGAAGGAATTTATTACCGGACATGTTTAACAGGATCTTAGCCTGCGAATTGCTTGCCGAAACAAGAGAGCCTCCCGATATATTCCAGGCACCGATCTTTGCACCATCAGTTACCGTAAGGTTTCCGGTTGTGATCCTCTGTGCTGAAAATGCCTGTGCCACCACTTCCGCAGCTTCAATCACATTGGCAGACAGTTTGCCGTTTGCATTGATGGCGGCTGTCTGTTGACCTGCATTGTTTTGAAAGAGAACGTTGTCTGACTTCAAAACGATCTTGCGGGACGTGATGTTGATTCCGGTTTCGACTAAGCCGTTTTGGGTGGCGGTGACACGACCGTCTACTGTGTTGGCTTTGCTGTTCGCTGTTCCTGCTAATGAATTGGCGGAATTTGCCGTTTGTTCTACTACGCTTAATTTTGCGTGGTCTGAACTCAAAGTTAACTCAGCCGCACTTAATCGCCTACCTTGATCATCCACTTTGTTTGCAGTTAAAGCTATGCTTTCCTGCGTCTGCTTTATTTCGGTATAGTATCCGTATGTGCGGACGGGTTCAGTTCCATCGGTGCGAACGGGGAACGATGTATTATACGAACCGTGATAATCGGTTTGATAAACGTTGATTACGTTTGGGTCAATAGTATCATCTACGGTTACGTCATACATAGAACCGCCCCTAATACCCATTCTACACGTAGACGTTTCAGTTATTTGTCCCAAATCAACAACTATCTTTGCACCCGCAGAAGTCCATGCTTTAGTATAGTCAAAGATATTGGTTACTGCTGGCAACGAACCCCAACCCGAACCGGACATCTCAAACGTTAAGTTCATAGAAAAACCGCCATCATGTGTACCGTATGAAGGTTTTCCGTATCCCGCATTAAGAGGTCTACTTATTTCAACCCTTGTTTTGTGGTAAACCGGAATACTTATAACCAACGGGAAAAACTTATTATTGTCCCATCCTCTTAAATCTATTCGCTTTGATATATGCCTATTGGTGGTACTATTAATAACACTAATATCACCAACAACAGACGTGATACTTTTTTCGGTCTGTTCGATGCGTGAAGCAAGTCCGGTAACACGTCCATCAACGGTATTTATCTTTTCAACGGTGGATGTTATCTTACCTTCGACTACACTAATTTGACTATTGGTATATTCAGCACCTTTATAAACTGCATCCTGAAAATTGGGACTCCATGCGGTTGCAATTTCACCCGCTTCTACTTTAAAGTCTTTCACATATATATAAGCCCATGATATTTCTTGTATATCAACAAAATTATATATACCGCTTTGCTCTTCTGTATTGTTCGTAACATCGAAAGTGTGCTTAAAATAGCTCCATGTATTTTGTGCATTAGACCTAACAATATACGGTTCAGAGTCACAAATATCGAATCAAAAACCAACTGGGGTGTTTTGGCTACCTTTAATCCATCCGGAAACAGTGTATTTTCCGGGTATAGGCGGTATAACATTAGGTATTCTTACAAAGGACTGACCGCCTTTTGCACCCACCAAATGAAATCCGTGTTCACTTATAAGCCTTGTTATAGTCATTGACTCAGAACTCATTTGATTAAGCGGTGAACTCGTGTAGCTATACAAATTGTTAGCACCTATACCCAAATTTTCTACCTTGGTTTTAACGGATAGTTCAATTTTCCCGTCAACGGCAAGTATTTGTGTGTCGGTGTACTTTTTTGACTCAGTGAAAGAATCTTTAGGGGCAGGCTTCCATCCGGTCGCCGTGTCTCCTATTTCTATTTGAAAGTTATTGATCCGGCAAACTGATCCAGCGCCTAGCTGTATATATGCAATAATATCAGTATCCAAAGAGTCCTCTATATCTTCGGGGACTTTGATAGTGTGAACGTACCTACCTTTGTCAGCCGTGGGGCTGGTAGAATCTACATACTTAAATGCGCCGATATAGTAATATTGGGATGTGCCCGATTTATAAATAGCTTTTTCAAGCCCGAACCTTTGTGATGATCCCATCTTTAGATTGCTATACGCATAGTCGAACGAGATTGTTAAGGTTTTGCCTTTTAAATCCGTCCACGCTTTCGATAACTGAAACGCATATTGTGCGCCTGATCCATCCAACGCCTGTTGGGATTGTAACATCAGATTTTCGCCTCCGATATTTAATTTTCTTTCAGTTGCAGACGGTATCCAATTAGCTACACCCACACTACCCTCGGTGATTACAGCCCATTTAATGTATGTCTCCGTTGATTCCTGTTGGGGAAACTTATAGAAGTAGAAATATGCCCCATCCGGATTAATAGGCGTTATAGGCTGCGAAAGTACCGTTTCTTCTGCGCTTTTCGGCAAAGTGCCTATCCAGCCGTACGAAGGATTGTTATACGCCCTGATAACATCAGAGTCCGCACACTTATAGCACACTGTAAGGGTATAGGTTTTGCCTGCTTCTAAATGAACGTCATACTTATACGCTCCCATTTGATAGGGGTTAGCATTTAGTTTGTGGTTAGAGTCGTAAAGCAGATTAACGTCCGCTACTTTCATACTGCGTATGGCAAGCTCGATCTTTCCCGGTATAGCCGCTAACTCGGTAGCAATATTACTAAACTCCTGTTCGATGCTCTTTCCATTTCTCAGAATGAAAATCCCTTTCAGGAAACAATTCATCGCATATAGGCCGTATCCGGAGGGTTGGAAGTCAGCCGGAAAGTCTGTATCCGTCATGCCATCGAGACAACCCAAAATCACTTTGTTCTTTCCGGCCAAAGACGTGGAGTTTACCCCGTCCAGTACAGAAATGCGCGGTTTACCATCTTCCGAAGCTGTGAGATACAAAATGCCCTGTCTGTTCGGATTCGTGAGGTTACCCATTTGAATCAGATCATCACCAACGGCCGGAGTTGTACCATTTGGAAAAACGGATTTAAGTATGAGAATCGAATCATCATTAACCGAGGCAACCGGAACCCAGTAGTATTTAACGTGTCCGGATGTGTAGACCTGACAACGTACCAAGTCATCAGTGACAAACATCATGTCGCCCTCTATACCTAAAACATAGTAAGCCGGATCACCGGATGTTTCCGAAACGGACTTGACACGCCCGTTGGCGGATGAAATCACCAGACCGCCGTTAACCGCACGAACTTTCGAAATGATAAGTTCAAAAATGGTCATGGCCTTACGGACTACGGCATTATCTATTTCAAGGTTCCAATCCCCATTGATAGCCTTGTATAGTTTCATCCCTTCACCCATCAGTCCGGGGATGAATCTTTCTGAACTGATATAGTCCTTGACTATGGTTTGAAACAGGGTTGCGACGTGCTCAACATTCAGATCGTATGTTTTTGCAAGTGCCTGAACGAGTAAATTTAAAGTATGCGTGTCACCTTTAGCCCAAATATCCGCGCCTGTTGAAATATTCCCTTCCGAATGTAGTGTGCCAACATTGGCCGAACCGGTTACTTCCAATGTAGCGGCTTTAACTTTCATCCGGGCAACTAAAGATTGCAATTCCGTGTCGCCACTTTCGTTGATAAATGTAAGCCCATCACCAACAAACAGCCCTTTCAGGAAAGTGATAGGCTCTTTAGCTATATCCGCTTTTACCTTGCTTAAATAAAGATCATCTATCTTCTTCAAAGCCTCTTTAATCGCTGCATCTATCTCCTTCAAAATGCGGAGCGAAGAAAGCGTATTATCATCGGTTAACTCTGTGGCGGTATCCGATGAAGCAATGATACGCGAACGAATCTCTAACAGCGTTCGGAGCGATGACAGTACGTTGCTATCGGTAAACGACTTTGTATCGGTAGCCTTTACAATGTCAACCGAAGCACCTCCACCGCCTCCGCCGTTAACAGTAACGCCGCCAGCCGTCCGGGTGATAACAGCCCCAGCCGGATAGTTCTTTGACCGGGGTTTCGCAGGAATGGATGTAGTTTTAATCTTTACGTCTTTCATGTCTCTATCATAATACACCGGAACTGCTCCATCTTATAATCGATACTTCCTCCGGCATTAATGAATATCTTATTAACCAGAGATTTGTCCGACAGTCTGGAAATAGGAGTTAAACCAATCGTTTCTTCTATTTCTTGTGTTAGCTTGATACGAGTAGTGCTATATCGATTGATTATACGCTGGATTAAATGCTCCTCCGGACGAATAGCCCTGTCAACCAGTACCGAATACAAATTATCACGAAGATAGTCCTCTCCTATCATCACTTTCGAATAGCATGCCCCATCATTGTTGTAACTGGATATTTTAAACTCGATTTCGTCTAATTCGTTAATGTAGTCTTCGTTAACGACATTTTCATAATAACGGTCTGTATTGTCGGTAGTCTTTTCGGCCTCGGTGCTCTTTCCATATTTAAAGGAAAAGTCTTTTAACAAGAATCCATTTATAAAAATAGCATTATGTATTTTAGATGCGTAAAGAGTAAATTCAAGCTCGCCATATAATAGGGTATCAATAGGGATTATTACGCCTGAAACACCTTTATATGGCATATATATTGTTTTTTGGTTCTCAATGGATACATAATCTAATCGGGCTTTGTTATTCTCTTCGGAGGCGGGAAGTCTAAAAAAATAATTGGGATTTGCAGACCATGCGAATGGGGCCAATCCGTTAGTACTGCCATAATATTTATTACCGATCCGTAATTGGCAAGCAGCCAACGGCATGTACGTGCCCCGGCTATTGTCCCAAGGAATCAAATCCATATCCGCTATCGTCTTATAGCTTCCAGATACAGCAAAGGCCCCTGATTCGTACACTGAGGACGCACCTTTAAAATCCATTATCTTTGTTAAGAGTTCCAGCCCGCCTATCATTGATAAGTCACCGACAGCACCCAAACACCTGGCTTGTATAACATTTGTAAACGAATAGTCTGAAATATCCGGCTTACCGTCCACTATTTTATAATTGCAGTACCTTTCCTGTATTCCTCCTATAAGTTTATGCGCATCATAAGCACGTAACTCTAAATCGTCATTGGTGATAACCGTATCGCCATCATACAGATACATGTTCCAGTTTTTCGGATAAAGAAACTGACGGTAACATTTTCTATCTTTATTCGTATTTAAACGTGACGAAAGAACTTTTGCATCTTCGTAACTCTCTTCCGGAAGTAAATTCCCAACCGGATAATTACTGTCTTTTACTGTTACTTTATTATAACCGCCCAAAATATCGAGCGTATGATTATCGCCGCTAAAGCCAACTTTTTGGACGTTGATAGTAAATCCTCTCACGGTTGCATATGCGGAAAAGTCCAACGCATACTTATAGTAATCGCCTGCATGATCCACATCTACGAAGTAAAGCTCACCCCTCCAATCCACACAAGTCCAATTGAGGAATTTGCATATCTCTTCAAGCACCTCTTTTAGTTTCATTGGCTTGTCATCTTCATCAAAGAAATTCTGTTCACTTATCATCATGTCCTTCAGAACATTTGTCCAAGCCGTATAATTCGATTTATCCTTTGCGTAAACATGTGGAATATATACGTTTGAATAACAGCCTCGAGATTCAGAGACACAACGGGTTAATAATTCCCATAAAGTTACAAACCCTCTTTCTGTCCCGTTTTTGGGTTTATAATCGATATACTCCAAAGCGGACATGGCGCTGACACATTCAAGTTCCAATTCGAATATAGTACTGCTATAATCTTGTGTGTACAACTCCGGCTTGATAAAGCCACACCACGTTACCACGCCATCACGCTTAAATGTTACACGGTATTGCTGATAAGCTGTGGAAAACAAACTTTGCAAATAATCCGAACCTACTATCCGGATATTGGCCGTACTGAACCTGGACGGGACGTATAAGAAATCATCATCATCGATATCTACAGTAAATGGATTTCCAGCCCCCACTAATTCAGTAGGAGCCCCCACATACCCTTCTTTCTCTATTTCTATAATGCAAGATTTATTACGGAGACTTGCAAAAGGAATCGTATAAATCAATCCGTAGCTCATAATGGTTTCTTTCCTTGTTTTTTTAATGTGTTATTTATGGAGAGCAGAATATCCGGTCCGAGCACCTTGGCTTTCCCAAATTCTATTTGGACCCTATTTGAACTCCCCAAATTACCAGAGTTGATAGCATCAAA
>ENA-OPDH01002251-OPDH01002251.1-human-gut-metagenome-genome-assembly--contig:-NODE-2251-length-12752-cov-2.330235_pt1 | contig 12752 bp, 9 predicted proteins | sample MGYA00241260_ERZ501500 | MGnify/ENA primary metagenome ERZ501500 (study PRJEB25962, sample SAMEA2042519) | human gut metagenome | biome: human gut; feature: human-associated habitat; material: faeces...
AGAGAATTTACCCTACGTCCTCGCGCACGTGGTTTTCACCTGATAACGGATGAAATAATACGTAACCTGCCGCGTCTGCCGCAAGCCGGACTTTTACATCTGTTCATCAAGCATACCTCTGCCGGACTTAGCATCAATGAAAATGCTGATCCGGATGTCCAGACGGACATGGAAGCCATCTTCAACCACCTGGTGAAAGAACGGGAACCTTACTACATGCATACTTGCGAAGGAGATGATGACATGCCCGCCCATGCCAAATCGACCCTGACAGGTAATAGTCTCAGCATACCTATCACTGACGGTAGACTGAATATGGGTATCTGGCAAGGTATATACCTCTGTGAATTCCGCAATCGTGGCGGTGGAAGAAAAATAGTAGCAACCGTCATCGGGCAATAGAATATATGAAAATGAACAATCTTCCTACAAATATCTTCATCGCCACGGAGAAAGATTATCCCGAACTCTCTGAGCTTTGGGAAGCATCCGTACGCAGTACGCATCACTTCTTGAGTGAAGAAGATATTCAGTACTACAAACCTCTGGTACAGAACGTTTATTTCCCCGCAGTGCAACTCTATACTATAAAGAATAAAGACAACCGCATCAGTGGCTTTCTGGGACTAAGCGACGATTTAATAGAAATGCTGTTTATCCACCCCGACGAACAGGGAAAAGGATATGGCAAGACATTATTAGAGTTTGCCGTAAACGAACGAGGTTTCCACAAAGTGGATGTCAATGAACAAAACGAACAGGCTTTTCGCTTCTACCGTAACAGGGGCTTTGAAGTAATAAGTCGGGATGAAACAGATGCGCAAGGCAAGCCCTTTCCCATCCTGCACATGCAATTAACAAACTACTAATACAGCAATTATGAAACGAGCCATTATTATAGGAGCCACCTCCGGCATAGGAGAAGAAGTTGCCAAACTGCTAATTCAGCAAGGTTGGCACATCGGTATTGCCGGAAGACGAGAAGAAGCATTGGAGAAACTGCAAGCCACTGCCCCCGGGCAAATCGAAATTCAACGTCTGGACGTAACAGATTCGGATGCCCCCACCCTGCTGGAAACACTCATCCGGAAGTTAGGTGGCATGGATTTGTTCTTCCTCAGCTCCGGCATAGGTAGCCAGAACCCGGACCTGAAACCGGAAATAGAACTAAATACCGCCCGTACCAACGTAGAAGGATTCACCCGCATGGTGACCGCTGCCTTCAATCACTTCAAAACCCAAGGAGGTGGGCACATCGCTGTCATCAGTTCCATTGCAGGCACCAAAGGATTGGGCATCGCCCCGGCCTATTCCGCAACGAAACGCTTCCAGAATACTTACATCGAAGCCTTGGCACAACTCTCCCGGATGCAACACTTGAATATCCATTTCACAGACATACGCCCGGGATTCGTCGCTACCGACTTACTGAAAAGTGGTAAGTTCCCCATGTTGATGCAAGCCAATCAGGTAGCGAAGAGTATCGTCCGTGCCCTGAACCGGAAAAAACGGGTCATTGTGATCGACGGCAGATACCGTGTAGTTGTCTTTTTCTGGCGAATGATCCCCCGGTGGTTATGGGAAAGATTGCCTATAAAGAACTAAGATTCGTTGTAAAGACACCATAGTTCTTGCCTCATTCCCGTAAATATTGTATATTCGACCTCGAACCAAACAAACTTTTGAAAATGAAAAAAAGCTCAATACATATCCTGATAGTTACCTCAGTTGCTCTATGCGCCGGTGCCACACTTCCATTTCTGTTTGGGCACAGCACGATAGACCCTGAACAGCAATCCGTTAAATCCGAAGTTCCCTATTGTGTCACCTCCCCTTCCGTACCGGATAAAATAACCTTTGCCGGACAGGAAATTGACCTGACGCGTTACGATCATCGTGAACGTATGGATCGCGAACAAATGTCGTTCACCTATATGCATTCCACCACCATGCTCACCATCAAGCGTGCGAACCGCTTCTTTCCCATCATAGAACCCATATTGAAGGAAAACGGTGTACCCGATGATTTCAAATATCTCGCCGTAATAGAGAGCAACCTCAATACCCTTGCCCGTAGTCCGGCAGGAGCAGCCGGAATGTGGCAGTTCATGCAAACTACCGGACGCGAATTCGGCCTTGAAGTAAACCCCAATATCGACGAACGTTATCACGTGGAGAAAGCAACCCGTGCCGCATGCCAGTATCTGAAAGATGCCTACCAAAGATATGGTAACTGGCTCTGCGTAGCCGCTGCCTACAATGGCGGACAAGGCCGCATCTCCTCCGAACTGAAAAAACAGCTCGTAGATCAAGCCGTAGACCTTTGGCTTGTAGAAGAGACTTCCCGTTATATGTTCCGCCTGCTTGCCGCTAAAGCCGTCATCAGTAATCCGCAGCGCTATGGCTTTTTACTAAAACGGGAACATCTTTACCCGGTCATCCCCCATACAGAGGTCAATGTAACAACGAGTATCGACAATCTGGCACAATTTGCCAAGAGTAAAGGTATTACCTACGCCCAACTGAAGGATGCCAACCCATGGCTGCGCGATAGTTCTTTACAAAACAAAAGCGGACGTACATACGTTCTTAAAATACCGACACAGGCGGGAATGCACTATGATCCGAAAAAGACGGTGCCGCATAATAGGGCATGGGTTATAAATTAAGTACTTTTCTTTTGTCTTGAGACAAAAGAAAAGATACCAAAAGAAAAACTCAAGGCTGCACTTCCGGAGCTACTCCGGTAGCATTTTCAGCTAAAGGGCAGGAACTCGCTACGCTCAAACAGCCTGCCCTTCTTGACGCTGAACATACTACCTGCGTTTGACGCTCCTACAGTGAGGCCGGGGACCATTCGGGGTGATAGTGCAGAGGTGATGGTGTAGGGGTGATGGTGTAGAATGAATATAAAAAATGGAATAGGGTATGAAATTAATAAATAATCCGGATAGATCACAATGGGCGGAGATACTGAAACGTCCGGTGATGAATACTGAGAATCTGTTCGATACGGTGCGAGGGATTATAGACCGCGTGAAATCGGACGGTGACCGTGCGGTGCTGGAGATGGAGGCAAAGTTTGATAAGGCGGAGCTGACATCGCTGGCGGTGACGGAGGCGGAACTGAAAGAAGCGGAGACGCTAGTGGATGAAAAACTGAAGGCGGCTATCCGTCTGGCTAAACAGAATATAGAGACTTTTCATGCTGCACAGCGCTTTGAGGGCAAGAAGGTGGAAACCATGCCGAGCGTGACGTGCTGGCAAAAGGCGGTGGCTATTGAAAAGGTGGGATTGTATATTCCCGGAGGAACAGCTCCTCTGTTCTCTACGGTGCTGATGCTGGCTGTGCCTGCAAAGATTGCGGGTTGTAAGGAGATTGTGCTTTGCACACCGCCGGATAAAGAAGGAAGGGTGCATCCTGCTATTCTTTTTGCTGCACAGGTGGCAGGGGTGAGCCGGATATTCAAGGCAGGTGGCGTACAGGCTATTGCTTCGATGGCTTACGGAACGGAAAGCGTGCCGAAGGTTTACAAGATATTCGGTCCGGGAAACCAGTATGTGACGGCAGCGAAACAGTTGGTCAGTCTGCGTGATGTGGCGATTGATATGCCTGCCGGTCCATCGGAAGTGGAAGTGCTGGCGGATGAAACGGCAAATCCGGTATTTGTAGCTGCGGATCTACTGAGCCAGGCTGAACACGGTGTGGATAGTCAGGCAATGCTGATTACCACTTCGGAGGCTTTGCAACAGGCTGTGAAAGAGGAAGTGGAACGTCAGTTGGAACTTCTGCCCCGTAAGGAAATTGCCGAGAAATCTCTTGCCAACAGTAAGCTTATTGTGGTGAAAGATATGGAAGAGGCCATCGAACTGACGAACGAATATGCGCCCGAACATCTGATTGTGGAAACTGCGGACTATATGCAGGTGGCAGAACGTGTGGTGAATGCGGGCTCCGTTTTCTTGGGATCGTTCTCACCGGAAAGTGCGGGAGATTATGCTTCGGGAACGAATCATACCTTGCCGACGAACGGATATGCGAAAGCTTATAGCGGTGTGAGCCTGGATAGTTTTATCCGCAAGATTACGTTCCAGGAAATCCGTCCGGAAGGTATGAAGCATATCGGTCCCGCTATTGAAGAGATGGCGGCGAATGAACATCTGGATGCGCATAAAAATGCGGTAACAGTGAGATTAAAAACAATATAGAATACAAATTACACGGATTACACGAGTAAGGGTAAAGATGAAATTTGTGTAATTTGCGTAATCAGTGTTCAATACTTTATCATATTATAGATCATGAAAACATTGCAAGAACTGACCCGTCCGAATATCTGGAAGCTGAAACCTTATTCTTCGGCACGTGATGAATATAAAGGTGTAACGGCATCGGTATTTCTCGATGCGAACGAGAATCCGTACAACCTGCCGCACAATCGCTATCCCGACCCGATGCAGTGGGAATTGAAAACGGAACTTTCCAAGATAAAGAAGGTGTCTCCCGAGCATATTTTCCTGGGCAATGGCAGCGACGAAGCTATCGACTTGGTCTTCCGTGCTTTCTGTGAGCCGGGAGTGGACAATGTGGTGGCTATCGATCCCACTTACGGCATGTATCAGGTATGTGCTGATGTGAATAATGTGGAGTATCGCAAAGTCCTGCTCGACGAGCATTTCCAATTCTCGGCAGATAAGTTGCTGGCAGCTGCGGATGAACGGACGAAGTTGATTTTCCTGTGCTCGCCTAATAATCCTACCGGAAACGATCTGTTGCGTAGTGAGATAGAGAAGTTGCTGCGTGAGTTTGAAGGGCTGGTGATATTGGATGAGGCGTACAGTGACTTTTCAGAATCTCCGTCGTTCTTGCTGGATTTAGATAAATATCCGAATCTTGTTGTGTTCCAGACTTTTTCTAAAGCATGGGGCTGTGCGGCTATCCGCCTGGGAATGGCGTTTGCTTCTACGGAAATCATCGGTATCCTGAGTAAGATAAAGTACCCTTATAATGTGAACCAACTGACTCAGAAACAGGCAATAGAGATGTTGCATAAGTACTATGAGATAGAGCGTTGGGTGAAGAGGCTGAAAGAGGAACGCGAGGATTTGGAGAAACGTTTTTCCGAACTGCCGTTGACGGTGGAAGTATTTCCGTCTGATGCCAACTTCTTCCTGGCACGGGTGACGGATGCGGTGAAAATCTATAATTACCTGGTAGGAGAGGGGATCATCGTCCGCAACCGTAATTCTATATCGCTTTGTGGCAACTGCCTGCGTGTGACGGTAGGAACGAGGATGGAGAATGATAAACTGATAGAAGCATTGAAAAGCTATGAGTAAGAAAGTATTATTTATAGACCGTGACGGGACTTTGGTGATTGAACCGCCCGTAGATTACCAGTTGGATTCGCTGGAAAAGTTGGAGTTTTATCCCAAAGTGATGCGTAACCTCGGCTTTATCCGTAGTAAATTGGATTTCGAGCTTGCGATGGTGACCAATCAAGATGGTTTGGGCACGGCTTCTTTCCCGGAAGAAACTTTCTGGCCTGCGCATAACCTGATGATGAAGACGCTGGAGGGTGAAGGGATTACGTTTGATGAAATCTTCATCGACCGTACTATGCCGGAAGACATGGCGCCTACCCGGAAGCCGCGCACAGGGATGTTGACGAAGTATCTGAATAATCCGGAGTACGATCTTGCCGGAAGTTTCGTTATCGGTGATCGTCCTACGGATGTGGAACTGGCTAAGAATCTGGGGTGCCGGGCTATTTATTTGCAGGATGATACTGCATTGCTGAAGCCGGAATCAGAAGGTGGAACTACCGCCTGCGAAGGTTTGGAAGAGGTATGTGTCCTTGTTACGAAAGATTGGGATAAAGTTGCCGAATTCCTTTTCGCCGGAGAACGAAAAGCGGAAGTACGCCGCACAACAAAGGAAACGGATATTTTCGTGTCTCTGAATCTGGATGGTAACGGTGCTTGCGACATCCATACCGGACTGGGTTTCTTCGACCACATGCTGGAGCAAATAGGCAAGCATGGCGGTCTGGATCTGACAATCCATGTGAAAGGTGATTTGGAAGTGGATGAGCATCACACCATAGAAGACACTGCGATTGCATTAGGCGATTGCATCTATCAGGCATTGGGAAACAAGCGTGGCATCGAGCGTTATGGCTATGCCCTGACGATGGATGATTGCCTTTGCCAGGTTTGCCTAGACTTCGGTGGACGCCCCTGGCTGGTATGGGATGCAGAATTCAATCGTGAAAAGATTGGTGAGATGCCGACAGAAATGTTCCTGCATTTCTTCAAATCCCTGAGCGATGCCGCCAAGATGAATCTGAATGTCAAAGCGGAAGGCCAGAACGAGCACCATAAGATAGAAGGCATTTTCAAAGCGCTGGCCCGCGCTATAAAGATGGCGGTGAAGAGGGATATCTATCACTTTGAATTGCCAAGTTCGAAGGGAGTGCTTTAATTAGTGATTAGGGGGTAGTGATAAGTGATTAGTGGCTGCGCTGTAACGCCGCATGGTACTAATCACTTATCACTACCCCACTAATCACTAATTACCGTCCATTTCTGAACATCCCCACTGTCCGATAATGAACACCCACCCCTGCCCAGAAGCATCCTGGCGCTTTGGCACGCTCTTTGCTTTTCTGTTTACAACTATTTTTTGATAAACATGAAAAGGAATATTTTACTCGCAGCTTGGATGCTATTTCCGTTCGCCGCTTTTGCACAGAACGATACATTGACAAACGAACGTGAACGTCTCATCACTTTAAATGAAGCGATAGCTTTGGCACGTACCCAGTCAGTGGATGCCGCCGTAGCGCTGAATGAATTGAAGACTTCATACTGGGAATATCGTACTTTCCGTGCCGACCTGTTACCGGAAGTGAATCTGAACGGTACTTTACCCAATTACAATAAATCTTACAGCAGATATCAAAACTCGGATGGTTCCTACTCATTTGTGCGTAACAATACGCTGGGACTTTCCGGAACGCTCTCCATAGACCAGAACTTATGGTTTACGGGCGGTAAACTGTCACTGGCTTCTTCTCTTGAATATATCAAGCAATTAGGATCCGGAGGAGATAAACGGTTTATGTCCGTCCCCGTCAGCCTGGAATTGTCGCAACCTATTTTCGGAGTGAACAATCTGAAGTGGAACCGTCGTATCGAACCGGTGAGATATGCAGAAGCAAAAGCTGCCTTTATCACTGCTACGGAACAGGTAACGATGAAGACAATCACTTATTTTTTCAATCTGCTGCTGGCAAAAGAAAATTTGAAAACTGCTCACCAGAATAAAGTGAATGCCGACCGCCTCTATGAAGTAGCAGTGGCAAAGCGCAAGATGGGGCAGATTTCTGAAAATGACCTGTTGCAGTTGAAACTGAATGCTTTGCAAGGTAAGGCGGATGTGACGGAAGCGGAGAGTAACCTGAATGCGAAAATGTTCCAGTTGCGTTCGTTCCTCGGTTTGTCGGAAGACGAGAATCTGAATCCGATGTTGCCGAATTCTGCACCGGATATGAAGATGGAATATAATCTTGTATTGAGCAAGGCTCTGGATCGGAACTCGTTTGCACAGAATATCCGTCGTCGCCAGTTGGAAGCGGACTATGAAGTGGCTACGGCTCGCGGCAATTTGCGCAGCATCGACCTGTTTGCCAGTGTGGGTTATACAGGGCAGGATCGTGATTTGACTTCCGCTTACAAGGGGCTGCTTGATAATCAGATTGTGCAGGTGGGTGTGAAGGTGCCTATTCTGGACTGGGGAAAGCGTCGCGGAAAAGTGCGTGTGGCAAAGAGTAACCGTGAAGTGGTGCTTTCCAGAATCCGGCAGGAACAGATGGACTTCAATCAGGATATCTTCCTGCTCGTAGCGAACTTCAATAATCAGGCACAACAATTGGGCATTGCACAGGAAGCTGACGGCATTGCCGAAAAACGTTATAAAACCAGTGTGGAAACCTTTATGATCGGACAAATCAGTACGCTGGACCTGAACGACGCACAGAAATCAAAAGATGAAGCAAGGCAGAAACATATTTCCGAGCTCTATTATTATTGGTACTATTTCTATCAAATCCGCAGTCTGACACTTTGGGATTTTGAACGGAATTGCGAACTGGAGGCGGACTTTGAAGAAATTGTGAGAGACTGAGTTTGAGTTATGAGTTATGAATAATAACTTATAACTCATAACCGTTTTTCGCTTGTTATTGAAAAAAACAGTGTTATTCTGTGCTTTCTGTGTGAAATCGTTTATTTTTGCAAACCATAAAACAACGAAATCTTATGATACTGATAATCGACGATGATAGTGCCGTACGTTCTTCCCTCAGTTTTATGCTGAAACGTGCAGGATATGAAGCGCAAACTGTTCCCGGACCGCGCGAAGCAATGGATGTGGTGCGTGCCGAGGCACCTGCCCTCATTTTGATGGACATGAACTTCACCCTTTCCACAACGGGAGAAGAGGGGTTGACTTTGCTGAAACAAGTGAAAATATTCCGCCCCGATGTACCTGTTATCCTGATGACGGCGTGGGGAAGTATACAACTTGCCGTGCAGGGTATGCAGGCGGGCGCGTTCGACTTTATCACGAAGCCGTGGAACAATGCCGCTTTGCTGCAACGTATCGAGACAGCCCTTGAACTGACTGCCGTCCCGAAAGATGTACCGGAAGAACAGAGCGAGACGCTGAACCGCAGCCATATCATCGGAAAATCTCAGGGATTGATGGGAGTGCTGAATACGGTAGCACGCATTGCGCGTACCAATGCCTCGGTACTGATTACCGGTGAGAGTGGAACAGGTAAGGAGTTGATTGCCGAAGCCATCCACATCAACAGCCAGCGGGTGAAACAGCCGTTTGTAAAGGTCAACCTGGGCGGTATCTCGCAGAGCCTTTTTGAAAGCGAAATGTTCGGCCATAAGAAAGGCGCTTTTACGGATGCGACAACAGATCGTGTAGGGCGCTTTGAACTTGCCAACAAGGGTACTATCTTTCTGGATGAAATCGGTGACCTCGATCCTTCCTGTCAGGTGAAACTGCTCCGTGTATTGCAGGATCAGACGTTTGAAGTGCTGGGTGACAGCCGTCCCCGCAAGACGGATATCCGGGTGGTATCCGCCACCAATGCCGACCTCCGCAAGATGGTATCGGAACGTACGTTCCGCGAAGATTTGTTTTATCGTATTAATCTGATTACCGTCAGACTGCCGGCTTTGCGTGAGCGTCGGGAGGATATTCCCTTGCTGGCACGTCACTTTGCCGATCGTCAGGCAGAGGCCAACGGTTTTCCTCGCACCGAATTTTCGGCGGATGCCTTGCAGTTTCTGAGTCGTTTACCTTATCCGGGAAATATTCGTGAATTGAAGAATCTGGTAGAACGTACGATTCTGGTCAATGGAAAGCCGACGCTTGATGCCGCCGACTTTGATGCTCAGTATATCCGTCACGAAGATCAGAAAGTCGCCGAAGGCGCATCCTTTGCTGGTATGACTCTGGATGAAATAGAACGGCAGACGATTTTGCAGGCTTTGGAGCGTCATAAGGGAAATCTGAGTCAGGTAGCTACAGCGCTTGGCATCAGTCGTGCCGCCCTTTACCGTCGTCTGGAGAAGTTTGGAATCAGTGTTTAGCAGATAGATGTTACTATTATTATGCGTATAAAAGGATTCTTTGGTATACTCGTTTTCCTGCTTCTGGTCTTGGGGGGTGGATTGCTTTTCCTTTCAAGCCGGTTGAATATGATCTATTTCTATATAGGAGAGGGGTTGGTCCTTTTTATCCTGTGTTATCTCCCGTTTTTCTATCGTAAGATTGTGAAACCGCTGAACTCTATCGGAAGCGGTATGGAACTGTTGCGCGAACAGGATTTCAGCAGCCGGTTAAGTCCCGTGGGGCAATATGAAGCTGACCGTATCGTGAACGTCTTCAACCGGATGATGGAGCAACTAAAGAATGAACGTCTCCGTCTCCGCGAACAGAATAACTTCCTTGACCTGCTGATTAAAGCCTCTCCGATGGGAGTCATCCTCACCACATTGGACGAGGACCTTTCCGAGCTGAACCCGATGGCGCAGAAAATGCTGGGTGTCCGTCAGGAAGATGTTCTGGGTAAAAAGATGAACGAGATAGATTCTCCGCTTGCCGCCGAGTTGGCAAACGTACCGAAAGGAGAAACGGCTACCGTCCGTCTGAATGATTCGAATATTTATAGGTGTACGCATTCCTCTTTTATTGACCGTGGATTTCAGCACCCCTTCTTCCTGATAGAAAGTCTGACGGACGAAGTGATGAAGGCAGAGAAGAAAGCCTACGAGAAAGTGATCCGCATGATTGCCCACGAAGTGAACAACACTACTGCCGGAATAACCTCCACACTGGATACGGTAGAACAGGCGCTTTCTACCGAAGAAGGCATGGATGATATTTGCGATGTCATGCGTGTATGTACCGAACGCTGTTTCTCTATGAGCCGTTTCATTACCCGTTTTGCCGATGTAGTGAAGATTCCCGAACCGACGCTCACGCCTGTCGACCTGAATGACCTCGCATTTACATGCAAGCGTTTTATGGAAGGTATGTGTACCGACCGGAACATAAAACTTCGTCTGGAGATAGACGAAACGCTGAAAGAGGTAAAAATGGATGCCTCCCTCTTCGAACAGGTATTGGTAAACATCATCAAGAATGCTGCGGAAAGCATCGAGAAGGATGGAGAGATTATCGTCCGCACCCTTTCTCCTGCCATTGTCGAAGTGGTGGACAACGGCAAGGGAATCAGCAAAGAGGTGGAAGCGAAGCTGTTCAGCCCGTTCTTCTCCACCAAGCCCAATGGTCAGGGAATCGGACTGATCTTTATCCGGGAGGTTCTGATGCGTCACGGCTGTACCTTCTCTCTGCGGACTTATGCCGACGGATTGACCAGATTCCGTATTCTTTTTCCCTGATCAAATGTCAAACGAGAACAGTTCTTCCGCTATATAGACCTTTTTTTGTTCTGAAATCCCTCCTACCTTTGCCCCGCTCAATTCAATAGGATTTAAGGTATGAGATTAATGAAAAAAGGCACATTGACGCTCTTTCTTTTATTGGCTATCAGTATTCCGCTTTGTGCGCAGTATGTGGTACAAGGGGTGGTGACTGATTCTCTGACCAGAGAACCCTTATCTTATGTATCTGTACGTCTGAAAAACACGACCGAAGGAACGACTACCGGAAGTGACGGACGCTTTTATTTCAAAACTCATCGCTCCGAAGGAGTGCTTGTGATCTCAACCGTAGGCTATAATGAATATAGCCGACTGATCCATCCGGCACGTAATCTTTCGTATAAAGTAGCACTTTCTCCCGCTACATATGCGCTCAACGAAGTATTGGTGAAGCCTAAACGCGAGCATTACCGTAAGAAAGACAATCCCGCTGTGGAGTTTGTCCGTCGGATGATAGAACATCGTGACGACCATTCTCCTAATGAGAAAGACTTCTGGCAGCGCGACCGTTATGAGAAGACTACCTTTGCGCTGAACAACTTCGACGAAGAGAAACAGAAGAAATGGCTATACCGCAAATTTGATTTCCTGACAGAATATGTAGACACCTCTGCCGTCACCGGAAAACCGATACTGACCGTATCTGCCCGTGAACTTCTTGCTACGGACTACTACCGCAAATCTCCTCATTCCGAAAAGCAGTGGGTGAAAGGACGCAAGCAGGCAGGAGTCGATGAATTCCTTTCCAAACAAGGTATGCAGGCTGCTATTAATGAAGTCTTTAAAGACGTGGACATTTACGAGAACAACATCTCCCTGTTCACCAATAAGTTCGTCAGCCCCTTATCCCGCATCGGGACAGGATTCTACAAATATTATCTGATGGATACCTTGCAGATCGGCGGTGAAACCTGTGCGGACCTTGCTTTCACCCCCTTTAATTCCGAATCTTTCGGTTTTAACGGGCACTTGTATGTCACGCTCGACTCTACCTACTTTGTTAAACGTGCCGTATTCAACTTTCCCAAAAAGATAAACCTGAATTTTGTAGACTACATGTTGCTCGAACAGGAATTTAAGCGTGCCGAAGACGGCACACGCCTGCTCGATCATGAAAGTATCACTGTTGAGTTTAAACTGACCGAAGGGCAGGACGGTATTTTTGCCCGCCGGGTAGCGGATTATAGCAACTACACCTTTACGCCGACTGTCGAAGCCGACAAAGCCTTCACCAAACCCGAACGTATTATTGAAGAGACGGAAGCCCTGTCGCGTCCTGAAACATTCTGGGCGGAGAATCGTCCGCAAGCCGCCATCTCCCAGCAGGAAAACTCGGTAGACCGCCTGATGACACAATTACGCAGTTATCCGGTGTATTACTGGACGGAGAAAGTGCTTTCCATTCTCTTTACGGGATATATTCCTACCTCCAAAGAAGCGCCGCTTTTCTATATCGGCCCGATGAATGCCACTATCAGCGGTAACACATTGGAAGGCCCCCGTATCCGTGCCGGAGGTATGACTACCGCCTGGCTCAATCCGCACCTGTTTGGCAAAGGGTATATGGCTTACGGGTTTAAAGATGAAAGAGTGAAAGGATTGGCAGAACTGGAATATTCTTTCAAAAAGAAGAAAGAATACGCCAACGAATTTCCCATCCATTCATTGAAATTGCGTTACGAATCAGATGTGAACCAGTACGGACAAAATTACCTGTATACAAG